>Ga0207421_10003539_pt1 | contig 18527 bp, 17 predicted proteins | sample SodLakKL_010_SED_4_FD_187542 | JGI IMG/M metagenome (GOLD analysis project Ga0207421, IMG submission 187542) | Alkaline sediment microbial communities from Lake Tanatar, Kulunda Steppe, Russia - 8KL_010_SED (SPAdes) (version 2) | ecosystem: Environmental > Aquatic > Non-marine Saline and... | reverse complement strand
TTTTCTATATTAGTAAGATCTGTTGGCAGGTGTAATGCTTTTTGCATAGAATTAATATTCAAAGATTTATATCAGCTCTTAACTTCAAGATGTTTAGCTTCAGGAAACCATAGGTTGCCTTACTTATAAAACTCAAAGTAATCTAAAGTATCGGTAACAAAAAACTAACCAGTACCTGTGTGCAAGCATTAGGGTGTTGCAAGAAATTGAAAAGATAAAATACTTAAATAATAAAAGGCTGTAAGCAGTAGAGTTTAATGGTTGGAAGCACTTGATAATTACGGTATCTTTTTATCCAGGTAAGTTAATTAAAGGAGTGCCCAATAATTTTAAAGGTTTATATTAATAATATATAAAGGAGGCGAAATAGTATAATGGATGACCGTAAAAAGACAGAAAAAATTGATATCGATATGGAAGATTTACAAGAAGATAATAGCAATAAGAACAAAATAGATATTGATTTTACTTCAAATAACAGAACAGCTAAGAACATGAAACCAGCCAGCAGTGAACCTCATTATAGCAGGCATGTAGCCTTTAAAAATGAATCTCATGATTTCATTAGAAGGGAAGGGAACGTTGATTACCCAAAAGCAGATTACGGCAAGAGAATTTTGGCAAGCTTAATTGATCTTGCAATTGCTTATATCCCAGGAACGGTATATTCTCTTATTATTTTCCCCATAGCTTTTTCAGCGGCATTTAGTGCACAAGCTTATACTTTTGCAAACCTACTTTCAATTGGTCATATATTGTTTTGGGGTTTAGGAGCAATCTACTTTTTTATTAAAGATGGACTTGGGCTGGGGCAAAGTATTGGTAAAAAAATGCAACAGTTAATGGTTGTGCGTTTAGAAGATAATCGACCTTGTACTATGGGCACTTCATTCATTCGAAGTTTTATCTTATATTTTCTTCTTCCAATTGAAATCATTATTTCTTTGGCATTTAATGATAAAGGGCACCGTTTAGGAGATATGGCAGTTAAGACTCAGGTGATAGATTCGGAAATATATCGGTAGTGAAGGGGTAACATATTGGTCTTTTTAAAAATAGAAGAACGGGTAAATGATAATTAAAAATAGTAAACAAATATCATATTAACTTGTGCCAGGTTATTATGCTAGCTTATTTTCAAGGGAAGTGGTTATTGGTTGTCACACCAAAATGTAATTGGCATATGTCCTTATTGCAAGTTTTCTATAAATCAAAGTGAGGATCATACATTCTGTCCGGGTTGCGAGGTGCCGCATCATGACGAGTGCTGGCACCAAAATGGTGGTTGTACAACTTTTGCTTGCACAGGTGAACCTGTGCATCACAGGACTTCTAACTTAGATTATACTTTTGATGATTTAGCTGAAGAGTATTCTGGTAACAAACTGGTAATAGAGCCTGAAGATTTAGAGGATGATAAGCTTGATAGTGTTGTCTCCCGAGGTGGCTCAAGGTCTCAATATCAGGGTAGCACGATGAATGGCAGCTATTTATCTGGCGCGGTTAAGGATTTTGTTTGGGGCGGTTTGATATCTAGTTTTATTATCTGGTTAATTGCCAGCAACTACTTTAACCTGGAATACTATGCGAGCCATCAAAGATTTAGCATGGCTTTGTTTGATTTAATGGCTTTTGCAATGGTCATTGGAGGGGCAGCTGGGTCTTGTTTTGGAGCTATTGAAGGTATTGCCGGTAAAGTTCCTATAAAAACCTTAAATGGAGTAATAGCTGGCCTGATCTTTGGTATTTTAGGTGCGGTAGTTGGTACATCTGTTGGACAGCAGGTTTACTTTGTATTAGGTGGTGAGCAAATCGATCATATTCCTACCCTTGTTTTGATAAGAGGATTTTTCTGGGCCTTCGTGGGTTTGTTTATCGGTTTGGCTCAAGGATTAAGTGCTGGAGGAGGTGAAAGGGTTAAGAATGGACTAATTGGTGGAATTATAGGTGGATTTTTAGGCGGAGCGATATTTGATGCTGTATTTTTAACATTTCAAGCTCCTGATTTGAGTGCTTTTGTTGCTATTTTTATGTTTAATATCTGTATTGGTTTAAGTATAGGTTTTGTTCAAGAACATAGAAAAGAAGCATGGCTTAAAGTCTATCGTGGCGCAACTGCTGGTAAGGAGTATATTATTCAAGGTAATATTACTAAGATTGGAAGTAAACCCAACTGTGATATAGTGCTTGTAAATGATTCTCAGGTAGGTCAACATCATGCAGATATAAGAGTTGAAAACAATAAATATATCATATATGCAAGAATGGGTTATGGGGTTTGGGTCAATAACAGAGAATTAAGGCGTGGTCAAATAAAACATGGTGATGAAATTAGGATAGGAAGTATTATTATGGGTTTTTTCGAGAAAACAAACCAGGGAATACGAACTAACTAGAAAAGTGAGAAATTTAAATAAAAGAAGATCATAGCTTAAATATATCATGTTTAAAAAAACGCATTTTTGCAGGCGAAAAAACGCACATTTGTGTCTTTGCCATAGAAGGGATATAGAGATAATATGTAGAATGATTAAAAATATAACAAAATCGGCAATTATTTAATTAGATGAACATAACAATATAATAATAATTAGATGAACACGGGAGATTATGCTTAAAGGAGGGATTACGTATTGAGGGAAAAGCGTTTAATTAAAGAATTTCAGTTGATGAAAGAACTTGATAAAAGCAGCAGTTTGTTAAGCGTTGATTCTTTTGGCGATCCTCCTTTAAGGTATAATGTGACATATCATTGCAAGAGTTTGATTTGGATGAATGGAAACAGTGCTCCCTCATACAGTAACAGGCATCAACTGGAAATCTACCTTCATAAGGAGTATCCGCGGCGGCCACCGGCATTGAAATGGCTTACCGCAATTTTTCACCCCAATATATTGCCTCCCGAAAAAAATGGGGGGGTATGTATTGGAGGTTGGACTCCTGCAGAAACACTTGACCTTCTTTGTCTGCGAATTGGTGAGATGCTTCTATATAAACACTATAACCTCAGTGATCCACTTGATGAAGAGGCAGCAAAATGGATTTTTAATAACAAAGATATTTTGCCATTAGATAATAGAAGTTTAACATAAAGTGTAGGAATCTTAAGTTTATTGCCGTGTTTAATTATTTTGGACGTGCGATAGCATACTGTAGGAGGGTTTGTAAATGTCTAACAAGGTTAATGTCACTATTATTGATATGACCGGAAATAAGGAAAAGGAAGCGTCACTTCCTAACGATGCCCCGGTGCGTCGAATTATTCCCAAGCTAATTGAAAAGATGGGTTTGCCTTCAACAGGGCCTGATGGGCAGCCAATGAGTTACAAATTTAATCACAAATCATCCGGCAGACAATTATCAGATGAGCAAACCCTGGCAGAAATCGGTGTGCAGGACGGGGATACCTTGAGGCTTCAGGCTGAAATCACGCCCGGTTAATATATTAATGGTGTATTTGGAGAATTAGTATAGCATTTTTTAACTTATGCCAAAACACAATACTTAGGAGGGTTTATAAATGTCTGACAAGGTAAATGTTACTATTATTGATGTAACAGGAAACAAGGAAAAGGAAGCATCTCTGCCTCGCGATGCTCCAGCACGGCGGATTATTTCCAAGCTTATTGAATTGATGAGCTTGCCTTCAACAGGCCCTGACGGGCAGCCGATGAGTTACAAGTTTATTCACAAGTCATCAGGCAAGCAAATAGCAGATGAGCAAACCCTTGCTGAATCCGGTGTTAAAGAAGGGGATATTCTAAGGCTTCAACCTGAAATTACAGCCGGGCTATAGCACAATAATAACTCCATCGTCAATACTCTAAGGAGTGTTTTATTAATGGATGATCAACCTGATAAATTAATAATGGATGAAGAGGATCGCTACAGTCGGTTTCAGCTAATACCCTGGTGGGATCAGGACCTTCTGAAAAAAAGCAAGGTTCTGGTTGTAGGCGCCGGGGCGTTAGGTAACGAAATTTTGAAAAACCTGGCCCTGGTAGGAGTTGGCAACATTATTGTCACAGACATGGATGTAATTGAAAACAGTAATCTTTCCCGTTCAGTAATGTTCCGGGCTTCTGATGAAGGGAGAAAAAAAGCGGAGGCTGCGGCATCGATGATTAAAGAAATTAATCCTGATTGCCGGGTGCAATGGCTGAATGTAGATGTTATCCATGATTTAGGCCTGGGAGTTTACAGATGGGCAGATTTGGTCATTGGAGGGCTTGATAACAGGGAAGCGCGCTTGTCGATTAACCAGTCTTGCTGGAAAGTGGGTACACCCTGGATTGATGGGGGAATTGAAGTATTCTTTGGGATAGCCAGGGTCTTTAGTCCGCCCGATTCCGCCTGTTATGAATGCACTATGGATGAGACAGACTACAAGCTTATAAACATGCGCCGAAGTTGTGGTTTGCTCTCCAGGGAAGATATGGTTGAGGGGAAGGTGCCTACAACTCCTACAATTTCTTCCATTATCGCCGGAGTCCAGGTGCAGGAAGCTTTGAAATTGCTTCATAATCGTGAAGATATTCCTAACCTTGTTGGAAAAGGTCTTTTTTTCAACGGTTTGAATTTTGATTCATATGTGGTTAGTTACGATAAAAAAGAAGAATGTCTGAGTCATGATTTTTATGATGATATAAAAGAGCTACCGTTAAGTGTTGAAACTACTTCTCTTGGTCAGCTAATAAAAAGCGTCTCTGATGAAGTGGGTAATGATGCAACAATAGAATTAGAAAAAGAGTTGGTATACAGGCTGGTTTGTGAAAATTGCAATACCGAAGAGAATATTTTTAAAACACTGGGCAAAGTTACTGAAGATGAAGCAAGGTGTCCGGTATGTGGTGTTATTCGTGAACTAGATATGACTCATTTTATATATGGCAAAGAAGAATATCTGGATTTAAAATTATCACAAGTTGGTATCCCGGGGATGGAGATAATAACTATTCGTAATGGCAAACAAAAGTTTCATATTGAGTTAACCGGTGATCGGAAAACAGTCCTGGGTGATGTTATTTGTGAGTAGATTGAAATTCACAGTTAGTTTTCACCTTTCTCTGGAAAGGTGCATGTTGGGGGGGGCAGATAGGTGAATAACAATATTGATTTTGATGATTTAGTTAACGAGGATATAGATCTAACAGAAGATAGCGCCGCCTGGAGAAAGCGTAAATCAAAAGTTTATGTTTGTTTTGATGAGACAGTAAAAAATGAAATTGACCAGTATGGCAGCAGCGATACAAGCCGCGAGCTTGCAGGAGTGCTTATTGGCGATTATAAGAGTACTGGCGAAGATAGCTACCTGGTGTGGGTTAATGCATCGATAAAAGCCCTTCACACAGAGGGCGGAAGGTCCAATGTGAAATTTACCCATGAAACCTGGGATTACATTAACGAAGTTAAAGAAAAAAAGTATAAAGATTTAAAGATCGTTGGTTGGTATCATACCCATCCCGGCTTTGGTGTTTTCTTGTCTGATTACGATTTGTTTATTCAAAATAACTTTTTTGATATGCCCTGGCATGTAGCATATGTTTTGGATCCCATCAATAAAAAGCACGGCTTTTTCGGCCTTTCAGGTGAAGAAACTACCAGGCTTGAATTTGAAATTGAGAAAAGAACCAGAACTACGGGTATACAAAAAAGGTCCTCATTGAAAAAAAATAAAACCGGTTTGGCCAGATTATTATTGCATGTTGCAGTAATAGTTCTTGTTTTATTATTAGGAGCAGGTTTAGGGGTTGGAACACTGTTGTTCTATATGGACGATAATGATTCTGGAAATTACCAAAATTACTATAATGAGCTAAAAAATGATCATGAAGAGCTTCAGGGTAAATATGATGCCCTTGAAGGTAGGCATCATAAACTTGAAGATAGAAACCAGGTGAATGAAGATAACCTTGAAGTTAAGAGAGATGAGATTAATGATTATAAAGAAATAATAGAAAAGATCAAAAACGAGCATCCTGATTTGGTGCTGTTTATAGACCAGTATCAAAGGGATATTCAAACTCAATATGATACCGGCCACCAAAAGCGTCAAGAACAGGAAAGATAATAATGATATTTTAGTTTTAACACCATATTTTTAAATGAATAATTCTTGTGAAAACACTAAGGAAAGGCAGGTTATAAAATGAATGCTAGAGACCGCAGGCTCAGTGCTGATTTTGAAAAAGTCAAAGATGAGTTCATTGGCCATAAATATATTAAAGTTGATCCGATAGAGGGCAATCCGCCAGTACGTTACAGTGTTACTTATTATTTAAAAGGATTAAAGCTTGATAAAAAGACAAAAAAGCCGGTTGAAACTTACCACCACGAAGCAGAAATATACTTACACAAAAACTATCCTCGTGAAAAGCCCCTGTGTACTATAAACACTGAAATATTTCACCCTAATTTTGGTCCTAAAAAGATATGTATTGCCGATTATTGGGCTGCTGGAGAAAATCTGGCGGATATTATAATTCAAATTGGACAGATGATCCAGTATCAGAGCTATAATCCCAAAAGTCCATTAAACCAGCAGGCTGCAAGATGGGCAGTCGAAAATAAAGAAATATTTCCCATCGGCAATATTGATTTGTATCAGCCTGAAGTTGATATTGTAGATCCGGAAGATGATATTGAAATTGAGATTTATTAGGTGATGGGGTGCAATTATTGGGTAATAAAGCAAAAGATGATTTAAACATTGAAATAAAGAAAGGCAATGCCAAGAATAAACCAGTAACTAAAACAGCCCCATTTCTGTTTTTGGATTCTGAACAGATGGAACTCAGAAAATACGAGATTTTTATTGAAGTTAATGCCTGGAAAGCATTGTGGGAACATGCTTTTTCGGTTCGGGACAGGGAAGTTGGAGGCGCATTAATAGGAGATTTCTGTAAAGATAAGGTCGGTTCTGGTTATTTTTTGGATGTCATTGCTATTTTAAAAGCTGAACATGCTGTTGAAGAAACAGCAAGCTTAACTTTTACTCATGATACCTGGAATGCATTACATGAGCAGGTTGATAAAAACTTTTCTGACAAAGCAATTGTGGGCTGGTATCATACTCACCCTGGATTTGGTGTTCAATTATCTAAGAAAGATGTTTTTATTCATGACAATTTTTTTAGTTTGCCTTACCAGATTGCACTGGTGCTGGATCCTTTAAGCAAGACCTACCTTTATTATATAAGTAATAAGGATGAATATAAACAGTCAAATAAAATATTCGTTTATATTGATAGCCAGTCTGACAGTGATGTTTCAGCCTTAGCAAAACTTTACTATCCCGGTGAAGCGGTTGATAAAGCAATAAACTTAGTTAACATGTCCAGGTTGCATGGAAAGGAAACTAACCAAGACAATCCCAGATGTGCAGTATGCTTTGACGATACAAGGACCAAAGAGTTGTTGGATTTTTATTTTTAAATAACCCTTTGGTTTCGGTTGATTGTTGCTTATATCTATGTAGGAGCGAAGCTTGATGATAAATTAACTGGTTATATTTGTCGGAGGGGATGAACTTGGAAAAAGATTATAAAGGGAAAACATGTCCTTACTGTCAATTCCCTATAAAACAAAAAGCAGAAACGTATATTTGTTGTGAATGCAATATTCCTCATCATAAGGAGTGCTGGGAAGAGAATCGTGGTTGCACAACTTATGGTTGTACAGGTTCAGCTAATAAGGCACGAAACACTTCCAGTAGCAGAGAATCAACCGGTAGAAGATCTGAAAGTGAAAAAGTGGATGTGGAATTCAATAATAACTCTGAAGACAGTAATGACTACAGGGACAGATCTTCAGCTTCACATGATAAAGAAGCTTTCATGGGTATTGTTTCTTTTGCGGTTAGCGTTTTGATAGTTTTATTATACTTGTCTGGTTTTCCAGGTGAATTTGTAATTGTTTCTAGTTTGTTAGCTTTCATATTTGGACTTATTGGATTGTTCCAGACCAATCGAAAAAGATATCTCTCTTCATTAGGTGTACTTTTAGCTCTGTTCATGATTGTGATGGCAAATATAAATAATGAAGTCACTGATAATACATTTGAAGTTCCTGAAAGCTCAAATGCTAATGCAACTAATGACTTAATAAGAGTGCCCGAAGATTACGGAAAAATCCAGGATGCATTAGATTCTGCTCAAAGTGGTGATGAAATAGTGGTGGCAGAGGGTATATATAATGAAACTATTAACTTTAACGGTAAAGAAGTAGTTCTGCGCAGTCAAAACCCTGAGAGTTCGGAAACTGTTGCTGCAACCATTATTGATGGTAATAACAATGGCACCACTGTTACTTTTAATAGTGGTGAAAGCAGAGATGCGGTCATTAAAGGTTTTACTATAACAGGCGGTAGCGGAACACGTGATCAATACTCCATCACCTCTTATAGCGGTTCTCGTTTGAATTTTGAACGCAATTATGGTGGAGGTGTGCTCATTACCGGAAAAAGCAACCCTACTGTTAGCAATAATTTAATTATTGATAATACTACTCAGAGCATAGGTGCGGATGTTTTAGGTCTCGGGGGAGGTATTGCCATTCTTGATGATTCATCGCCGCTCATAGAAAACAATACTGTTAAAGAGAACAAATCGCAAGGTCATGGAGGCGGTATAGCTGTATGGTATGAGTCTTCTCCGGAAATAAAGAATAATATTATAGAAAATAATTATGCCAGTGAGATAGCCGGCGGGATCCTGGTTGCCATGATGTGTGAACCAGTTATATCCGGGAATACGGTTAACAGTAATCAGTCTGGTGATTGGAGCGGCGGTATTTATGTGGCCCACATGTCTAAAGCTGATATTACAGATAATATAATCAGCCAAAACAGGGCTGACACAGGGGCAGGCATTTTTGTGAGGCAAACTGATGGTGTGGTTATAAGTAATAATAGACTTGAAGGAAATGTTGCAACTAGAAATGGTGGTGCAATTTATCTTGATAATGAGGCATCTGCCAGGGCTGAGAACAATCTAATAGAGAATAATTCAGCCCGCAGCGGCGGTGGTATCTGGGTGGATAGAGACTCCCGGATTCAACTGGGTTCTCCTGATCAGAATAGGTATCAAAACAATTCTCCGGATAACGTTTATAAGAATTAAGATTAATTTCATGGATTCGGGTTTTGTTATTTTGCTTATAAGGGAGGCATTGATAGCATGCAGTCAGGTAACTCCAACAATCAAGACAATAATTCCCCTAAAGAAAAAGCTCCAAAGTTTGATATAAACAAGCAAGATCTCGAGCCTGCAGGTAATGAAAGCCTGCATATTAGTTCCGAAGATCTTACTGAACAGGATAATTCGAGAGCTTCCGCTCATTCCAGGCGAGTTCAATTGATTTATTGTTCACATTGTGGGAACGGCGCTCAGGTAGGTAGTAGATATTGCCCTGGGTGTGGAAAACCTTTGGTTGAAAACGAGGATGTCGCACCCCAGGTAAGAACTAGTGGCGTTATATCCAAAAAAAAGATCTTTGTCCGTGTGGCTGTTACTTTGCTGGCATTAGGATTATTAGTAACAGGAGGTTTATTCTTATACAACCTGTTTTGGAGTGAAGAAGAGGAAGATACGGCTCTGAGCATTCCAACGATTAACGTGCCAGAGGATTATGAAATGATTCAGGATGCTATTGATGCAGCACAAGACGGTGATGAAATTATTGTTAGTGAAGGAATTTATTATGAAAACATAGATTTTCGAGGTAAAAACCTGGTTTTACGCAGCGAAAACCCTGATGATCCCGATGTTGTCGAAAATACTATTATCGATGGGGATCGAAGTGGTCCGGTAGTTATTTTTAGACAAGGTGAAAACGATGATACAGTGCTGAAGGGATTTACGATTACAAGGGGCAGTGGAACCCGTGAATTGATAAGCCTGGATAATGAAGATCAAAAAAGGCTTAATGGTTATTTTGGTGGCGGGATCCTGGTTATAAATAATAGTAGTCCTCTGATTGAAAATAATGTGCTAGTTGATAACATCTCTGATTTTGGTGGAGGGATTTCTATCGTTGATGCTACCCCTGAGGTTGCTAATAACACCATAATGAATAATGGGGCCAGTGAGTATGGAGGCGGAGTATTTGTTGTAAATTCAACTGGTTTAAAGCTTACAGGCAATAAAATACAAAACAATGAATCAAGCACTGGAGGAGCTGTTTGGGCCTGTAACAACTCTACTTTACAAATAGCTCCCGAAGACAAGCAAAATATAACCAATAATGAACCCGATGATCTGGATGCTTTTGTAGATAATGGTGGGTTATAATAAGCGGTTTTAAACATCTGTAGCATAATTGGGAGCGCAAACATGAGCGGTAGTGAGGAGAAAAGAAGAATAAATATTGATTTTGAGGATATGCCAGACGATGACAGTAGCAATAAACTGGTAATAGATAAAGATGATCTGCTTTCTGCAAATGAAAGCTCGGAAAAGGAGTATCCGGGAATAAATGATGCACCTGCAAACATTCATAGCAAGCATATCTCTAAATTTACTCCAGTTTCATTATGGCAACTGTCTTTGGCTGGATTAACTGGAGGATTTCTGGCATGGTTTCTCACCGAGTTTCCTTTTGCCTGGGAGCGAACTGTTTATCGCGAACAGATAGAAATATTATTTAATGTTTCTTTGTTTTTTTCTATTATCGGCGGAATAATTGGTGCTTTTCTTGGCGCCATAGAAGGGTTAACCAGCCGGGTGGCGATAAAAACAATAAAGGGAATAGCAGTAGGACTGTTGGTGGGATTCATAGGGGGAGCAATCGGTGGTTTAGCCGGCCAGTTTGTATATGGAGAACTTGGTGGAGGGCAACAGGAAAGCATCTTGCTGCAAATATTGATCAGGGGTTTTGGCTGGGCTTTAGTTGGTTTATTCATCGGTCTGGGACAGGGTCTGGGTACCGGCGGGGGCAGAAGGATATTGAATGGTTTGATAGGGGGATTTATTGGTGGAACCATTGGCGGACTGTTATTTGATATTATTGCCTCAATTATGATGGACGATGTTGCCAGCCGTGCGGTTGCCATTAGTATTTTAGGGCTTTTTTCCGGGTTGGCAATCGGGCTTGTCCAGGAAATGCGCAAAGAGGCATGGTTGAAGGCAATAGAAGGGGCCACATCAGGTAAAGAATATATCATTCATTCGGATATAACTACAATTGGCAGTTCGCCAAAAAACGACATAGTCCTGGTTAAAGATCAGGATGTATCTTTCTACCATGCCGAAATCACTATGACTAATAATACTTACTTAATAACCGACTTGCAGGATACCGGTGGTGTCCGAGTGAATGGTAAGAGAATTACGCGCCAACGCTTAAAGTATGGAGATATGATCCATATCGGTAATTATAAATTACAATACTTTGAAAAGGCCAGTATGTAATGGTTTTTTAATATATGATTTACTTACAGCCTGTGATCATCAGGAGGTTGGAATAAATGAGCGATCCAAATAATACAGATAAAGATAAAATCCAACCGCATGATATTAATGAAGTTAATCAACCAGATGAAATCAGCATTAACAATGAAGAACTGGCGGCAGATGAAAACCCAGGTTTGATAAGCCTGAGCCCAAATGATTTATCCGATTTTGATCAGGAAAAAATTTCTGTAGATGTCAGCAAATATAGTTTAAACAGATCTATAGATCTTTCTTTAAAAGAGCAAATAACTATTGAAGGCTCTGATTTAAATGATCAGGCTGCCAGTTTTGATAGGCCTAATACAAGACACCTGGTATATATTCAGCGTTCACCACGTATAAAGCCTCCTCTACCTGATGCGGAGATAGAAGTGCCTCGCCCACCGCAAATGCCTAATAAACCGGAAATAAACTGGTTAATTGATATGATGCAGCCGATTGGAATGATCGTAGTTGGTTTTATTATGGCTTCTATGTATGCTCCACAAGTCATGTATTTCATGATTCCTTTGGCAATTGTTAATCTATTTATCTCTGTTTTCAGGAATAGATCCCAATTAAAAAAATACGAAGAAACAGAAAAAAAACGGATAGAAAAGTACGGCCATGCTTTGCAATTGGTTATTGAACAGTTAAATAAAGTTAAGGAGCAGTACCAGTATTCCATGCGAGATATTCATGTCGGCCTAGATGACTGTGCTAAAAGAGTATTTAAGCGAGACCGGCGTTTGTGGGAGCGGACCTATGGTGACGATGATTTTCTGCTTCTTCGTCTAGGCCTTGGCACTGTGCCTTTTCCGGTCAAGGTTAAATATCCTCCAAGGGAAGTAACCCTGGTCGATGATCCCTTACTGGAAAAAGCCCAAAAAAGTGAAGAAAAGTTCCGTACAGTAGAGAATATTCCCATATGTGTACCACTTTTGCATGGAGGTACGGTTGGTATAACCGGTGAAAGAGGTTTTGCTCTTCATACTGCCAGAGCTTTGCTAGTTCAGTTGGCCGTTCATCACTCTTATGATGAAGTAAAAGTAGTTGTTATTTATAACGACCATGAAGAAAGAAAATGGAACTGGGTGCAAGATCTGCCTCATTGTTCTGATAATAACCAACAAGTATTTACTGCTCGGAGTAAAGAAGAGGCTAGAGAACTCCTATCAGCATTTTATGACATGATAAAGAAAAGAGAACTTGCCCAGAGTAGCAATCCAGAGACTTCAGGCCGAACAAACATACCCCACTATGTTTTTGTGCTTGCTGATCGAGAGATGGTAGAAAATGAACCTATTATGCGTTATTTGATGAACAATAATCAGCCTCTCGGTATAAGTTCAATCTTTTTATTTGATCAAATTGATTGTTTGCCGAGCAGTTGCAACTACATTATAAGTTTTAATGGAAAGAAAGGAGAGCTACTCAACCGCCAGGATAATATGAAGACTATTTCATTTAACCCCGATACTATACCTGTTAACCAGGCCGGAAAGATAGCTGAAAAAATCGCTCCCCTGCGTCTACAGCAATTATTTCCATCAGAGAATCTTCCAGAACAGGTCTCACTTTTAGAGCTTTATGGTGTGCGCAGAGTTGAAGATATAAATATATGGAGCAGGTGGAATAACAGTAAAGCATACAATTCTTTATCAGCCCTTATTGGAGTCAAAGCTGGCCAGGAACAATTAAGCCTGGATATCCATGATCAATTTCATGGGCCGCATGGTTTGGTGGCGGGAACTACTGGTTCTGGAAAAAGTGAATTTCTGCAGTCTCTCATCTTGTCACTAGCCATAAATTATCATCCTCATGAGGTTATGTTCGTGCTGATTGATTATAAGGGTGGCGGTATGGCAAATGTTTTCAAAGGCTTGCCACATTTGGCCGGTATAATAACCAACCTTGAAGGGAACCAGACTACCAGGGCTCTGTTATCTATTAAAAGTGAACTGCGCCGCAGGCAATCATTTTTTGATCAAGCTGGTGTTAATCATATTGATAAATATATTCAGTTAACAAAACAGGGAAGGACAGAGCAGGCTATACCTCACCTGGTTATTGTTGTAGACGAATTTGCTGAGCTAAAAAGCGAACAGCCTGACTTTATGAGCGAGCTGGTCAGTACTGCCCGGGTTGGGCGCAGTCTCGGGGTTCACCTTATACTTGCTACTCAAAAACCTGCTGGTATTGTTGATGAACAAATCTGGGGTAATGCCCGTTTCAGGGTATGCCTTAAAGTACAAAGCACCGAAGATAGCCAGGAAGTTTTGAAAAGAACAGATGCTTCTACTATTACTTTACCTGGCCGATCATATTTACAAGTTGGCAATAATGAAATCTATGAACTGTTCCAATCTGCCTTCAGTGGGGCTTCCTATGATCAGGTTGTAAGTGATACAGTTTCCGAGGGGCCTATTACTGTTGAATTGGGAGATACTATGGATTTTGCAACAGGACGTATCAGTAATCAGTCGTCTAGTAATTCTTCTACTGAACTGGAAGCTCTGGTACGACATATGGAGCAAGTTGCCCGAAGGGCAGGCTTAAAACAATTACAGGGGCAATGGCTGCCTCCCCTACCTGAAAAAATAGTTCTATCTAAATTAATGGACGATAATGGGTGGAATGGTGATGGCTGGGTTAATTGTCCGACCTGGTTGGCGCCGGTTGTTGGCCTGGTTGACAATCCCTCTGAACAATCTCAATATCCTTTAAAAATTGATTTAGGCCGTGATGGTCATCTTGCTGTTTACGGTTCTCCCGGCACTGGTAAAACTACATTCATGCAGACTTTGATGACCTCTCTCGTGTTAAGCTATAGCCCTGAAGATTTAAGTCTTTATATTCTTGATTTCGGTGGCCGTACCCTTACAAACTTATTGGTGTTACCCCATGTTGGTGGTGTAATTACAGTTGATGATGAAGAAAAGCTTAGAAGAATGATGAAAATGCTTATGCAAGAGATAGATGATCGCAAACGAATGTTTGCTGATAATTCAGTGGGAAGTTTGAAAGCGTACCGAGAATTCACAGGGAAAAAGTTACCGGCAGTAGTTATTTGTGTTGACAATTACCCTGCTCTAAATGAGCTTTACCCTGAAACTGAGGATTTCTTTCAACAGGTGTCCAGGGAGGGGGGCAACCTTGGTATTCACCTGGTTTTAGCTGGTGGAAGTGTGACCTCTATCCAGTACAAAATAGCTGCGAATATAAAGCAGGTTGTAACCTTTCAACTGTCGGACCGGGGCGATTATAGTACCGTTGTAGGTCGAAGCGGTGGAATAGAGCCTGAAGCAGTTGATGGAAGGGGCCTGGTTAAAGGGAACCCTCCGTTAGAATTCCAGACAGCATTAGCCGTAGAAGGGGAAACTGAAGCTGATAGGGCTGCTGTTTTGAACAATCTGACCAGGGAGATGGATGAAAAATGGCAGGGTAAACGGGCCAGGCCAATACCGGTAATTCCGGAAGTGTTGCAACAAAAAGATTTGTTTTCTGATGAACGAGTAGTAGAAATGATCGAGGCTGAACCGCTAAATATAGCGCTGGGACTAGATATGGAAGAACTGGAACCCGTTTATCTTAATTTGAATGAAACACCTCATTTTCTTGTCACAGGTAAAATGAAATGTGGCAAAACGACTACGCTGAAAAGCATAGCAACCGCTTTAACAAATGGCTTCTCAACAGATGAACTGGAGTTGTATTTAGCTGATTCTTTTTCAATGGGACTTTATGGTATGCGTAAAAAGCCTCATGTTAGAGCATACGCCGGGAATCAGCCACAGCTTGTTGACCTGATGGATAAAATGGCCGAGAAAATAGAAGCACAGCGCTCAGCGTTATCAGCAGCAAAGTTGGAAAGTGATGATGACGAGCCATTTGACGAGTCATTAATACTCAAGGATTTCCCGCACTTAGTTTTACTTATTGATGATTTTAATGATTTTATGCAGATGGCTGAACAGGACGCCAAAGATAAACTGGAGCATATAATTACAAGAGAACGAAGTATCAGGTTCCATCTTTTAACTGCAGCCATGATTAATGATATTGGGACCAATTATGAACAGCTTGCCAAAACAATAAAAGATTTCCAGGTTGGTTTGTTGTTTGGGGATGCCATGGAACAACAGGTTTTTAACTTCCGGATATCTTATAGTGAAGCTAACACAACCCTACAATTAGGTGAAGGATATTTGGTCAACAGGGGACAGTATGTAAAGGCTAAAATTGCGTCAATTTAAATCAGGAAGGGGTGTATATATATCGGGGTAACTACATTAACTGTTGGAGTAAAGGAGCTAACACTTTTAGCTGCATTGTCAGATGGACAAACGTTGCTTGGTTTAAAGGATCCTTTTGATGGCTGGCTGGCTCACCAGGTAGAAGAGGAATGGGAAAAATTAGCCCCAGAGATGGAAGCAAAACAACTTATTAGAAAGGCAGAAGATGGTAAAGTTGTAGTGGATGACAGTATTGCAGGCTTAATTAAAACCTGTTGCTTTCCTGACAGTGCTGTCCTGGTAAGTCTTTGGGATAAAAGCGGGCATAATGCTAATAACTGTTACTACATAACCAGCGAGATGCAAGTGGAAAAGATAGATCTGAACCCTACAGATAAGTGCTCTTTAAATGTTTTGTCAGAACCATCTGAAGTAATAAATCTGTTGGATAAGTATTTTCCTGCAGATGAAGCTTATTATAGCAACTCCGGTGGAGGAGAATTGCCTTCATCAGTAATTGATACCCTAAGGAATTACAAGATGAATGAATATGAAGAAGCCCTGGCTCTGCTTCAAGAAAAGCACCCCACTTTTAGCGACCCGGCCAGGCTGGTCAAAGCTCTTATAGATCCAGTATCTTATACAATAATTATTTATAGTGATTTTCGAAAGGAACAGGTTAAAAGTTATGGCTTTTCAGTTTTAAAAGGTCAGGACAGTATTTGGAAATTACGTTCTTTCACAAAAGCTGAGCAAGATTGGTTGGAAATAAAATCGTTAAATAAAGAACTGTTTGATCAAGAACTGCATAAGATTTCAAAAAAGTTGATGAACTGAAAAAATGCAATGGGAAAAATGGACCAGAGGAGGTGATTATATTTAAGAGCTGCTATTTTATAAATTATCATCAAGGCAGGTTAAAGAACTGAGCTTAAGGTTAATTAATGATGACAGACATCTAAGAGAATAACTCATCACTTAATAATTATTAATAAAAGGGAGTGTTTTTAATGGCTAAGAGAATTACCATCTCGCCGGAACAGGTAAGGAGTGTAGGTTCTCAATTTAAAGCAAAGAGCCAGGAAAGCGAAGCTATGGTTCAGCAGCTTGGCAGTGCTGTTAGAGGGCTTGAGGCACAGTGGGAAGGTATGGCAGCCCAGAGGTTTAGAGGCGATTTTGAACAGTGGATGGTCAACATGAAAAAGTATGCCCAACTCTTAAATGACATAGGGTTACAACTGGACAATATAGCAAACACCTTAGAAACCACTGACCAGAACTTAGCTGGTGGCAGATAATAATAGTTTAGGTTCATACCGGCAAAGGGAGTTTAAAGATGCTTCCTTTGCCGGTGCCAAATAATATGATTCCTGTGTAATTTAAAGTGTAAAATAATAAAGATAACTTATACACCTCAGGTTTTGGAAGGTGAGTAATTATGAGGATAAAGGTTCCTGTGGAAATGCTTTATGAAGCAGCATCCAGGCTAAGCAAAATGGAAGCTACTCTTGCTCAGGATAGCAACCAGCTTGTTAAAATCTGGAACAGCCTACCACTTGAATCAAGAAGCAAGCAGACGATGGATACAAAAATTAGCCAGGTCAGAAGTTTAGCCGGTCGATTATCCAGCCAGGCAAACAGCCTGGGGAATTATTTAAATCTTGCTGGGATGAGATTTGTAGAAGCTGATCGTCATTGTAGTGAAGGCGGCCTGAAAGGTGTTTCCGATTCAATGCAAGCCAGGGCAGGGGTTGGTGCAGGTTCTAATATCATTGCTGAAAGAGCAAAATATGAAACCCTTGAAGAGGAATATGACAGTTTAGGCATTTCTAGAGAAGATATGGACGATCCTCCTATTGTGCGAGCATTAGGCTTTTATGGCGACTTAAGGTGGGCGCCTTATTCTGGAGTTGCCGGCACAGCTGTTAATATTGGTGAAGATATTTTTTATGATAATGCAGATGCTGCATCAATTGCTGGAACAGGAACTGTAGGAGTGGCAGGTATGGGACTTTCTGGTGCGGCGGGAACAGCTGCAAAATTTGCAGTTGGAAAAGCTTTAATTGGCACCAGCCTTGTTGCAACAGCCCCCGTCTGGGTTACAGGTGCTGTTGCTGTAGGAGCAGGAGTAGCAGTGGGTTATGGAGTGTCAAAGGCTTTGGACATAACGATTGGAGACAATACCATTTCCGGTCATGCTGGAGATGCAATGGCAAGCGTATATAGATCTGCCGGAGAAATGGCTTCTAGTGTTGGTTCAAGTGCTGTGCAGGCTGGCGCTTCGGTGGTTGATTCTGTTTCTTCGGGCATACAGTCAGCGGGAGAAAGTGTAGGTAGCGCTGTTGAAAGTGCAGGAGAAATGGCACGAGGTGTAGGGGAGAAGTTAAAATTCTGGTAATAATGTTCTAAAGGGGGATAGGATGAATGAAGGAATTTTTACCTATCGGTTCAGTGGTTCTGCTGGAGGGTGGAAAAAAGAAACTAATGATTTATGGTCGCTTGCAGCAGCAGGATGGAACAGATGTAACCTGGGATTATATTGGATGCCTGTACCCTGAAGGAAACGTGAACAAAGATTTCATGTATTTATTTAACCATGAAAACATAAAGGAAATCTACTTTGAAGGATTTCGTGATGAAGAGGAAGAGAAATTTCAACAAGTCATCCAGCAAGCGATTGAAGAAAATATAAATGATAGATAATTAAACGGTTTGAAGGTGAATAGAGGTGCTTATTAAGGTTCCTGTGGAGTTGCTCGGTAAAACAGCAACATCAATAAGTAAACTAGATGTAATAATAAAGCAAGACATAAGTGCTTTGAATAGTTCCTGGACCGGTCTAAAACTGGAAGCTGCCAGCAAA
>Ga0207421_10003538_pt1 | contig 18527 bp, 21 predicted proteins | sample SodLakKL_010_SED_4_FD_187542 | JGI IMG/M metagenome (GOLD analysis project Ga0207421, IMG submission 187542) | Alkaline sediment microbial communities from Lake Tanatar, Kulunda Steppe, Russia - 8KL_010_SED (SPAdes) (version 2) | ecosystem: Environmental > Aquatic > Non-marine Saline and... | reverse complement strand
AATTTGCGACCTTTTTCGGTTTAGGGAGTGGTGTACTTTTTTAAGCCTTTTTTATTATTTTCCTTTTATTTCCTCCTTGACATTACACCGTAGTTCTTAAACCAACTCGTCCAATATTATTCCTACCATGTCCTGGATTTTGGCAACCATGTCCAAAAATTCTTCCGGCGGCATTTCACTTACCACTTCGTCTTGAATGACATCTATCACCTGGACAAACAGGCGGTCGGAATCCCGGTGAATCTGGAACTTAAGATCCCGGACCATAAAACTCTCTACAGTTTCGTTAAAATCATCGACCTCTTCCTGGACCCGTTTTTCCAGGTCCTGGTTAGCGGCTTTTTGAACTTCTTCCACCGTCTCTCCCCGCGTTCTCCCACTCCCAGATTCAAAACCCGTTTCTATCCGATGAGCATACTGCCCTGAATTCAGCTGGAGAAGCGGCAGGTCATTGAACTTCATAGCTCCACCTCCTTAAAATTAAAAAGGAAAAGCCGGCCGGTAAAACCCGACCGGCCTTAAACCCTTTTAACTTAGCCCAATAGCTGCAGCACGCTCTGCGGCCTCATGTTGGCCTGGGCCAGCATTGCTGTTCCAGCTTGAGTCATGATCTGGTGGCGGGTCATGGCCATCATCTCGGCAGCCATGTCAGCATCACGGATTCTGGATTCAGCGGCAGTGAGATTCTCGCTGGCTACTTCCAGGTTATTAATGGTATGCTCGAGGCGGTTCTGGAAGGAACCCAACTGAGAGCGGAATTCGGAGACTTCATCTATTGCGGCATCCACAACCCTGATTACCTCATCAAATGTTAAAGCATTTTCATCATCAGCCGCATCAGTAATACTTATCTCTCCAAGGTGGGCAGCATTGGTAACATCATCTACAACAGTTGCAAGGGCTTCGGTTCCCATATCCTGCAGAGTTACTTCCATAGTCTGTTCAGCATTTGCCCCGATTTGGAGGGCAATATTTAATTCAGTTACAGGCTCAGTTCCCCCCTCTCCGTCATCCTGCACTCCAAAATCACCAAGGATATTTTTGGTGTTGAATTCAGTCGTGTCAGCGATACGATCAATTTCTGCAAGAAGCTGTCCTACTTCATCCTGAATCTTCTGGACATCTCCATGTTCATTCACTTCATTAGCGGCCTGAATTGTCAATTCGCGAATCCGGTGCAGAGCAGCGTGAGTTTCATCAAGAGCTCCTTCAGCAGTTTGGATTAAAGAAATACCATCTTGTGCATTAGAACTAGCCCGATCAAGACCATTGATCTGACTCCGCATCCTCTCACTGATAGCTAGTCCAGCAGCATCGTCAGCCGCCCGGTTAATCCTGAGTCCCGATGACAACTTCTCCATTGTTTTTCCCATTGCCCTATCAGTCATTCCCAGGTTCCGCCATGCGTTGATAGCTGTAATGTTCTGATTAATTCTCATTAATAAACACTCCTCCGTGATAGTTTTTTTGCCGCTTCCTTGCGGCTTTTTTGGTTACTTTAGAAGAAAGTCCCGGCCGGAAAACTTTCCTCTTTCAGAAACCATTCCTCGGTTCTTTTTGAAAACAGAGGAAAAGTTGCTGAATTTTTCCTTTCACCCAATTATTCGGCTTTTATTTATTCCTTTTTAATTCCAATTTTCGGGCAATTTTCTAATTTAATTATTATTTTCAACCATTTAAACAATTTTTCTCCTTATTCCCCCTTCTTTTTTTCCAGTAGCTTTTGGATGCTTTCCAGGTCCACTCCTTTAGCTTCTAGGGCCCTGACGTTTTCCTCCTGGATCTCCTTGTATACTTCTTCCCGGTGCACCGGGATATCTCGGGGTGCTTCGATACCAAGTTGAATTTGATCCCCCTTAATATCCACCACCGTAAGGACAATATTATCCCCAATTACAATCTTTTCACCTTTTTTTCGGGTAAGAACTAACAATTCTTCACCCCCTAAGCCGAGGCCGAAGCTTCTTCAAATATTGGGTGCCTGGTGCTGAAATTTTCATTGATAATTACCTGTTTCCCGGTCCGTTGGGGCAGGTTCAATACCAGGGGCCCTTTTAGATTCATAGTTGCTTTTTGGGGATTTTCGGGGATCACAACCAGACAAAAAACTCGGAGATCTTTTTCTTCTTTTACTTCCAGCTTCTTTTTACTTTCCTGGGGCAATTGAAATTCATAGTTCTCAACAAAACCCCAGGGTTCGCTGACAATAAAAACAAGGTCCGGATCATCCACTGATTGGAGCCAAAAAAAGGGCGATTTTTCCTGGGTTGCTAGGAGCACAAACCGCCTTTCCTTCTCAAAACCAAATAATCCTTCGGGAAATTCCAGAATTTCATCCTCGGGGACTTCAAACTCCCCAAATCGCGTTGTTTGCAGTTTCAAGGAAACCACTCCTTCATCTTAAAACATTTATGTGCCTTCCGCGAGGCACAACACTCAAATCCAGCCTGTTTTCCTCAATATTAATCTCTGGCCCTCGCATAAAGCCAACATCAACATGGTAGGTGCGGGGCTGGGAAGCAATCCTGGCCTCATCAGCCAGAGTGTGGCCGGTTTCAATCCTACCCAGCCGGTAACCCCTGCTGGCAATTTCTTCTATCCCTTCTATCCCTTTTTTCTGGGAATATTCTGCCCAGTATTTAGCCCCGGAATGGGCATCATAAACGTTAATATCGTGCTGAGATGGCCTGTAATCTACATCAACCCGGCCCCAGGTAATATCAAGTGTCACGGGATTGATCATAACATTCATGGTTTTTACCTCAAGAAGTCAATCAAACTGGGCTGGACAATTCTTGCTCCTGCTGCAAGGGCAGAACGGTAAACGTTTTCTTCCATGTTGAGTTCGGAAATTACTTTGGCAATATCAACTGATTCTGCATCGGCCAGGGATTTCCGGAGGTGAACCTCCTGGTCTATGAGCCTTTCTCTGGAAAGCTCCATTCTTCTTCCCAGGGCCCCAACTTCGGTCCTTTGGGCGAGAAAATTATCCATCTGTCCGTTAATAGCCGCCTTGTCAACCTGGGATATGGCCTGGGAATCTCCATTGGCCAGATTCTCCATGAAATTCCCCAGGATATCAAAAAAGGGCTGGAAAACCTCTTCCCCATTCAGGTTAATGGATACCTCGGCTCCAGGAGCAAGGCGGAAGGTAATCCCGCCATCATCCCCCAGGTAATTGAAGGACACCTCGCCGGTATCCGGGTCAACAACCCTCTCATAGGCGGGTGACTGGGTCCGCTGGCCGCTGAAAATATAGCGGTCACCGAAGCGGGTATTGGCAAGCTCTAAAAGTCCTTCCCGAAGTTCTTTTACCTCCTTGGCGATGGAATCATAGCCTGTTTTCTCGTGGGTTTCATTGGCAGCCTGGACCATGAGTTCACTGGCCCGGTGGGCAATCTTGCCCAGATTATCCATCAGGTTATCTGTATTATTTAGCCAGTCCTCTGCTGATTCCACGTTTTTTCGGAACTGGTCATTGATTTCAATGTCATTGCGGGCCCGCATGGAAAAAAGGGCTCCCATTGGATCCTGTGAAGGCCGGGAAAATTTCTTTCCCGTGGAAAGCTGGTCGTAAAATTTATCCATGCGACGCATGCTGTTATGCAGGTGCTGGGATAAATTCATGGACATCATTCTGTCTGTTACCCTCATTTTTCTTCACTCCTCTCCTAGCGGACCATCGCTATCAGCGAATCCATCATCTCATCCATCCTGCTTATTAACCGCGAAGCAGCGTTGTAGCCGTGCTGAAAACGGATCATATTCGCCATTTCTTCATCCAGGGAAACCCCGGAAACTTCTTCTCGCTTCTTCTTTATGTTACTCACCAGGTTCTCCTGGTTATGTCCCATGCGGTCAGCTTTCTGACCCAGGACCCCGATTTCGGTAGTAAAGCTGCGGTAGAAATCTTCCATGGTAGCAGTCCCATTTTCCATTATTCTCTCATCGCGAAGCTCCAGCATCCGGAAAATGTTATCGGCATTTCCCTCCGGGACCAGGTCGGGATCAACATCCCCATCTTCTTCTATTATTGCCGCAGCAAAAGCACTGCGGTTTTCAACGATATGGGGATTAACCGAAATCACACCTGCGCCCTCACCCAGGAAAAAATCATTTCCCGTGGAGCCATCGAGTCCATGTCCCTCGCGGTGGAGGGCATTGAATTCTTCCCTCAGCGTATCGGCAATATTATTCAATCGTTCCTGGAAATTACCCGTGTATTCATCCCTGCCCCTGATTAAGGCTTCTACTTTTCCGCTCTGCAGGGTAACAGGGTGGCCGTTGTGTTCCCAGCGCAGGGAAAACAGGCCGTCGTTTTCTTCGCCTTCATAGGCCTCTATTTCGTGGACCGAATCCCCTTTGACCAGGTGGAAACCCCCGATGCTGATATTCCAGCTGCCGTAATTATCTTCCTTAACCCGAATATTTACCAGCTCGGCAAGCTCTTCGGTAATCAGCTGGCGCTGGTCCATCAGATCGTTGGGGTTGTCCCCGTAGCCTTTGGCCCTGACAATCTGGGCGTTCAGGTCGGCCAACCGCTCCCCCAGGGTATTTATCTCCAGGACCCGGGCTTCAACGCTGTCGTTTAAATCCTCCCGGTATGTTCCGAGTTGATTGTAGACCTGGTTAAAAGTATCGGCAAGCATTCGACCATTTTCAATTACTGACTGGCGGGTCGCGGTGCTCTCGGGGTACTGGGACAAAGCCTCAAGTTCTTTAAAAAACTGGGAAAAAGTTGCCGCAAGACCCTCGCCTGAAGGCTCGTTTAAGAAGGTTTCGATCCTGGTGAGTTTCTCCGCTTCACCATCCCAGGTTCCTTTCCGGCTTAATTCGTGCCTGACCTGCTGGTCCAGGAAATAGTCCCGAATTTGGGTGATTTCGGTAATATGGATTCCTGTCCCCATCTGGCCGGCCTGGCCGTTGTTATTCATGGCAGGCATTGCCATGGGGCGGTGGGTTCTCATTTCCGCCCGCTGGCGGGCATAGCCGAGGGTATTGGCGTTGGCAATATTGTGGGCTGTAGTATCAAGAGCCTGCTGGTGGGCCCGCAGGCTTCGCAGTCCTGTTTGAAATATGGCAAAATTGCTCATGGCAAGTCCTCCTAGGCTCTCTTATCGAGGAAAGATCGGGTTTCCTCCCGGTTTCCCTCCTTGCTGTAGGTACTGCTGCCCCTGATTTTGACCAGGGAATTAACCAGGTTATTGTTAAATTCCAGGGAGCCCTGGATCAACCGGTAATTGGTTTCGTTAACCTCCCAGAGTTCCTCCAGAACCAAGAGCAAGCCCTCCCGGGTTTCCCGGAGGCTCTGCACCAGATCATCTGGGGCTTCCCCGCAGAGCTCAGAAAAGGATTTTTCCTGCCCTTCGAGTTGCCCCAGCAGGTCCTTCCGCTTATCTTCTTCCCCTGCAATTTTTTCCAGTATTTCTTCCTCGTCGGCAACGGCTGTCCCAATACCATCCAGGTCATTTTCCACGAGGTATTCCTGCTTGGTTTTGGCCAGCTCAACAAGTTCCCCGTAAAGTTTTTTTTCCCGCGCCAGAAGGGAATCCAGCTCTTTAAATGCGGCTTTCATTTTCTAACCTCCCTCAGTCATTCTCTCCCAGGAAGCGGTCAACAGCCATGTGCTGAAGCATTTTTTCCGCAACCTTTTGCCCATCCACTTTGTATTCTCCGTTTTCTATTGCTTTTTTAATTTCATCTATTCTTTCCTGGCGTACTTCCGGGGTGAATTTCAAAAGATCGCGCACTTCATTGACCGCCTTGGCATCTCCTGATAGGGATAGAGAATCTTTACGTCCGGTTTCCGTTTTTTCCGGTGTTTTTTGCATCTGGTTACGGTAGACAGCCATTACCTGCTCAAATTGCTTGGGAGAAATTCTCATTTCTCTCACCTCTCTTCTTCAATCAGTCGCTCTTCTTGGTTCTCCTATCAGCGGTATACATCTGCCCCGATTTCTTAAATTCCCTGCGGGATTCTTCTTTTTCTTTTTCCTTCTTAAAAGGGCTTTTTAGTTCCTCGCGGATTGTTTTTGCACAACTATCGCAAAGCCTTCCTTCACGAATGGGGGCACCGCATTTTTCACACTCGACAAATATATCAAATGGTTCTCCAGAAGCGGTGAGCAGCCGGCCCTGGCGGATAAATTTAATTATGCGTCTTTTTTCCACGCCGGTTTCTTCGTAAACTTCGTCGATAGTGGCATTCTTTTTATTTTTTAAGAATTCAAAAACCCTGTCAAAATCTTTTTCTTCCTGTTTACAGCAATCCTGGCAGACGGTATCTGTGGAGTGGGCAAATACTTTTCCGCACCAGTGGCAATTTTTTAACTGCACAACAACACCTCCTGCTATTCTTTTCGGCACAATTTTAATTTTATTTAAGTTATCTCGAAATCTTTTTTTCTAGAACGTTTCCCGCAACTATTACCGGGTCTATGGGGACCGAATAGGGAGGGGCATAACCCAGGTCTATTCCTTCCAGTTCATCCACCCACATCCCGTTATAAATGGCGGTTGCCAGGACATCAATCCGCTTGTCAACTCCCTTAAATCCAACAGCCTGGGCACCCAGAATTTTCCCGTCGGGCGCGGCTATTAATTTCAGGTGTAACAAACCCACATCAGGATAATATCCCGCGTTGCTGCGGGCTTTAATTTTTGCTGAAATTACCTCCAGCCCTTCTGCCTGTGCTTCCTTTTCCCCGAGCCCCGTCCGGGCAACATCCAGGTCATAAACCTTGACCTGGGCGGTCCCCAAAACTCCCCAGAAACTCATTCTACCTCCCGCAGCATTGGTTCCGGCAACCCTGCCCTGTTTGTTGGCAGTGCTGCCCAGGGGAATCCAGGTTTTTTTCCCGGTCAGCAGGTGATTAGCCTCGCAGCAATCTCCAGCCCCGTAAATATCGGGGTGGGAGGTTTCCATATATTCATTTACCGCGAGCGCTCCCCGCACTCCCAGTTCCAGGCCTGCCTCCTCGGCCAGGGATGTCTCCGGCCTTACTCCCAGGGCCAGCAGGCAGATATCAGCGGGATAGCTGGCTCCATCATCTGTAATTACTTCTTCTACCCGTCCTTTTCCCTTTATGGCCTTTATCCCCTTACCCAGCTCAATCTTTGCACCTTTTTCCTGGAGATGTTCGCTGACTATTTCCGCCATTTCTGGATCCAAAATCGGCAGGAGCTGTTCACTCTTATCTATTATCGTAACTTCCCGCCCGAGTTTTAAATAGGTTTCGGCCATTTCGCATCCGATGGAACCGCCGCCGACAATAACTACCCGGGTGGCTTTTTCTGCCCGGGCCAGGTCCAGTCCATCCTGCAGGGAGCGCAGGGTAAAGACCCCCTGCAGGTCCTTTCCTTCAATCGGAGGCACGAAAGACCGGGCTCCCGTAGCAATCACCAGTTTATCATAAGCTTCTGCATACTCCCGGTCCGTTTCCAGGTCCCTGACCAGGACTTTTTTCCCTTCCTTGTCTATTTTTACGATCCGCTGGCGGGTTTTTACAACCACACCCCTTGTTTTCTGGAAGGTCTCCGGAGTTAAAGCCTGCAGAGCGGAAGCTTCCTTAACCTCTCCCGATAAGAAATAAGGCAGTCCACAGGCGGCATAGGAAATGTGCGGGCTCTCTTCCAGGATCAAAACCTCTGCCTCCGGGTTCTGCCTTTTGGCTCTGGCGGCGGCACTTCCTCCCCCGGCCACTCCACCGATCACAATAATTAGCATGATTATCTCCCCTTTCTCGAGGAATTAAGAGTTTTGATAAAACATTTTCCCTTTTCCGAAAATCTTTAAGAATCCTTGAATTTTTTGCAGGACTGAGTTATGTTATATAGAAAGGCTAAAATTGGCGTTATAAATTAGGAGGTGAAAACAATGAGTGTAAAGGATAAAGCTGCTGAACTGGCCGAAGCAATCAAGGACACCGAAGAATTCCAGAACTTACAATCCGCAGAAAACCGGATCAGCCTTGACCCCAAAGCTCAGGACCTGGTCGACGAACTGCAGCAGAAACAAAATGACCTGCAGCAGGCCCAGGCCCAGGGGCAGCAGCCCAGTTCTGAAGTTGTTCAGGATCTGCAGCAACTGCAAAACCAGATGAAACTGAATACCACCCTGCAGAACCTGTTTAAGGCTCAAGAAAGTTTTAACGAGTTGATGCAATCGGTAAACCAGGTGATCACTGAAAACCTGCAGGACAAGTAAAAACAGCCAATACAGCAAGGAAGGGGCTAACCCTTCCTTTTTTCTTGTGTAATTATGGTCGCCGTCTGCCTTGCAGATCCGGCGTTTTTTTCTTTAAATTCCCGGGCCTTCTGCCCGAGGTTTTCATATTTTCCTTCTGCTTCCCGGAAAAATCCTTCCCAGTGGCCTAAAAGCTCATCCTTATCTTTGACCTGGAAGGCCAGGTTTGCCCCGCACAAAAGACCCACCATCTCCTGCCAGTTCTCCATGTAAGGGCCGAAAAAAAGCGGTTTGCCCAGGGCTTCCAGGGGATTATGCCCCCCTTTTGGGACCAGGCTTCCCCCGACAAAAATCAGCCGGGCCCGACTGTACATTTCAACTAGCTGGCCCATGACATCCATTATCGTAACCGGGTTTTCCAGTTCGTTTTTCGACCAGAAACCGGGGGAAAACCCCTTCTGTTCAGCGAGCTGGACCACATCACCGATACGTTCCAGGTGGCGGGGAGCCAGCAACAACTTCAAATTGGGCTCATCCCCTCTAATTTTTTCAAAAATATCCAGGAGCATCTCTTCCTCCCCTTCATGGGTGCTTCCCCCGACGATCATATTCTCCTGTTCCTCCGAGGAAACAACCTCAATCCCGTCGAGTTTGAGGTTGCCGGGGAAATAAAATTTCTCCGGGCTAACCCCCAGGGATTTAATCCTGTCCCCATCTTCCCGGGACTGCAGGCAGAGCGCGGAAAAAGACTGCAGGAGGGGACGATAAAGCCAGTTGAGCTTTTGATAGGTAGGCATCTTCTTGATGCCCAATCGTCCATTGGCCAGGAAAATTAGAGATCTTCTTTTGCCAAAATTAATCAAATTTGGCCAGAGCTCTGTCTCCATTACAACAATCCGCCAGGGCTGCAGATTTCGGAAGAGGTTATAAACAGAAATGGGAAGATCGAAGGGATAATAAAAAGTACCCTCCACCTCCTGGATATTCCTGGCGGTTTCCTGTCCCGCAGGAGTAAGAGTTGAAATATATACAGGTTTATCTGCTGCAATTTTTTTTAACTCTTTTATCAGTGGTTCTGCCGCCTTTACCTCTCCGACTGAAGCAGCGTGAACCCATATACCTCCGGGCGTAACTGTTTCGGGCTTGTAGTTGTGTCCCCTCCCTTTTTCTCTCTTCCATTTGTTGAGCAATAAGAAAACCAGGTCGAAAGGTAGAAGAAGAAAATTGTAAAGGAATAAAAAGAATTTCACTGTTTAACTGCCTCCCTTTTCTTGCAAAACTTCCCGGTAAACATTTATTGTTTCATTTATCATAACTTCAGGAGAAAACCCAACCCTGACCAACTCTCTGCCCCTGCTTCCCAGTTTTTCCCGGAGCTCTTCGCTCAGTATCAACTGTTTAATTGCTTTGGCGATGCTGCTGGCCTCACCTGGAGGGACTAGAAGGGCTTCTTGTTTTTCCCTGACTTGGTCAGCAAGCCCACCACAGCGAGTCAAAATAACCGGCAATCCAGCAGCCATAGCCTCCAGGGCCGCAAGCCCAAGGCCTTCTGCAAGAGAACTCTGAACATAAATATCCATTGCCTCGAGGAAACGAGGAACATCGGCTCGATCTCCCGCAAAAACCACCCGATCCTGGACACCCAGTTTATGGGCAAATTTTTCCAGTTCATCTCGTTTCCGGCCGCCCCCCACCAGGAGCAGTTTACAATCTTCTTCAAGCAAGGAAATAGCCTCAAGGAGGTACCTGTGGCCTTTGACAGAAGTCATCCGGCCAACTGTTCCAATTACCAATTCTTCTTTTTCAATTCCCAGTTCTTGTCTTGCTTTTTCTCCTTCAGCAGTGGGGAGGATAAACCGATCTATATCAATCCCTTCCGGGATAATTTCGAACTTTTCACCTGGAATATTCCAACCCTTCTGTAAATAACTGGCCACAGTATCGCTTACTGCTATCACCCTTGTTCCCCAGACCATAACTTTAGAACCAAGGTGAAGGCTGTACTGGCTGTGGGCAGTTGTAATAAAAGGAACTCCTGCTCTTCGCGCAGCATAATAACCTATCCAGGCCGGAACCCTGGAATGGGCATGGACAATATCAACCCTTTCTTCTCCAATAATCTTCTCCATGGCCCTGATGCGAGAAGGGAGGGTCAGGATGGACTGGCTGGCCACATCAAGGGATCTAAATATTACACCCTCTTTTTTTAAATCCTTCACCTTGCGGCCTTCCTTGCAGACCAGGACTACCTGCAAACCTTCCTTCAAAAACCCGCGAGCCAGGTAATCGATATGAGTTTCTACCCCACCGCTGTTCATCCGGGGCAGGGTTAAAAGTATTTTCATTGGGGGGTAGCCCCCCTTCCTTCTTCCACAAACCTCTTTTCAATTTCCCGGGCACAACGTTTAGCTTCGGCTAACCTGGGACGATTATTCTCCTTGTTCCAGGCTTCATATAGGAATTTGCTGAGTTCGTCTTCCTTTTTTAGGGAAGCTCCAGGAAAATAATCAAGGTAACCTTTAGCAGCAAGTAAAGGCCCCAGAAGAGCATCGCTGGCTATTGATCTGTTTGGCTTTTCCCTTTCCAGCCCGACAACCAAAACCCGCTGGTGGCTGCTGGCTAATTCTGATATCATGGTCGCACTATCCTCAGTTACCAGGAGCAAATCGCAAATCCCGGCCATCATTGGGACCGGGTTTTTCTTTTCCTGAGTAGCAAGGATTAAAAGCCTGCAGCGGGGAGAATCACCCATTTCCTTCTGCAGGAGAGTTTCGACTTCCTCTGGAGTCCTGCGGGAAGTGGCAGCAATTATTTCCCCGTCGTTTTCCTTTAGGAAATGCTCAATTTCGCGGAGCATTTTCTCTATTAAACCCCTTTTCATTACGAGGTTTCGGACCGGCCCCCCCAAAACCAAACCCAGGCAGGGATCCTTAATTTTTCCCTTGAGCCCATCCCTATCCTTCCAGAGAACAACCTCCTCTTCAATTTTTTCCTGTTCCAGTCGATGGGGAGTCCCCATTGTAACCAGAATATTTTCTTTTTTAGGTGGTTTTTTATTGCCCGGGGCAAAAACCAGGTCAAAGGGTTGGGAGCCAATCAGGCTTGGTATTCCACAGGTTATTTTTTTCGCTCCAATTATCTTTCCCCAAAAAAGATTGGGAGCAGCCATTGATGATCCGGTGGAAATAATTAAATTTGGTTCTGTATTGCTGAGTTTTTTAAAATCTTCTTTTTTTAAACTTAAACGCAAAACTTGTTTAAGAAATTTACCGGGCAGGTTTAAAAAACGATGCAAAATTCCAATGAAACGATTCAAGATATCCCCGCCTCTATTTTTAAAATTTAACTCTAAATATTCCACTTCTACCCCTGGTACCTTTTCGGCAACACCCAGAGATTGGTTGAAGTGTCCCGGTTTCCCATCACTTAAAACCAATAAGTGTTTTTTCTTCATTCCCAAAACCCTTTCTCGTTGGATTACACCTTTTATTGTTTTCGGTAATACGGGAAGTTAATCCTTTTTGTAATAAAAAGTCCCCCTTATTTTATTTCTTTTCTCGAAATTATTATTGGATAAACGTCTTTTATCCTTCGAGTTATCATAATTAAAATAAGCCAGGTTATAAAAACCACCTGGCTTATTTATATTTCTCATTAATAAATTGGCTTCTATTCTTTACCTCTGTTTTAACTGTGGATCAAAAATATCCCTTAAACCGTCACCCAGCAAATTGAAACCCAGGACGGTAAAAACAATTGCCAGGCCCGGATAAAGAGTCAGGTGAGGAGCTGAACGAATGGCTTCTCGACCCATGGCCAGCATTCTTCCCCAGCTGATTATCGGGGGCTGGGCTCCCAATCCCAAAAAGCTCAGGCTCGCCTCGACAACAATTGCAGTTCCCATTCCCAGGGTTGCCACAACAATTATTGGAGCAAAACAATTCATCAGGATATGCTTGAAAAGGATCCGGAAGTGGGAGAAACCAAGTGCTTTCCCGGCCTGGATATAATCTTCCTCTTTAATTCCCAGGACCATGCTCCTGGTCACCCTTGCCATCTGGGGAATACGGACAATTGCTATGGCAATCATGGCATTGACTACCCCGGGCCCAAGAGTTGCAACAATTGCTATAGCCAGGAGAATCGCGGGAATAGAAAGGATTAAATCCATAAAACGCATTATTAAAGCATCCATCTTTCCTCCCATGTAACCGCCAATGGCCCCGAGGCTAACCCCGAAAAAGAGGGCAGCAAATGTTGCCATACCCGCTACCATGAGAGAAACTCGTGAACCCATAATGATCCTACTTAAAACACAGCGTCCCATATCATCAGTTCCCAAAATATACCTGCTGTCCTCTCCAAACCAGCTGGGGGCTTCATAACTGATCCAGATATCCATATCATAGGGATCATTGGGGACCAGAAAGTCTGCGAATACTGCAACCACAATTAGGAAAAAAATCAGCACAAGACCGATAAGGGCTCCCTTGTTTTTTACAAGCTGTTTCAGCATCTAGTTCCCTCCCTTGTCAATCGTACCTGATGCGTGGATTAAGCAGCGCATAACTTAAGTCCACGGCCAGGTTTACCAGAGTAAAAATAACCGCAAGCATTAAAACCCCCGCTTGAATAATGGGAAAATCCCTCTGGGAAATTGCATTTACAATCAGGCGCCCCACACCCGGCCAGGCAAAAACAGTCTCTGTAATTACCGCTCCACCGAGCATAACTCCAAACTGGATACCCACAATGGTAACAACAGGCAAAAGGGCATTGCGGAGTCCGTGTTTAAACACAACTACTCTCTCGCCGAGGCCCTTCGCCCGGGCGGTCCTGATATAATCCTTCCCCATTACTTCCAGCAGGCTGGAACGGGTCAGGCGGGTTATAATAGCCATCATAGCGGTTCCGATTGATAGAGCCGGGAGAAGAATATACCTGAAGCCATCAAATAAGGCCTCAGTACTAAAGGTGGTAAAAATCTGACCGATTCCGTAAAAAACTGAACCCCCGCGTCCGAACATGGGCAACCAGTCAACATTAAGGGCCACATAAGTTAACAACACGAGACCCAGCCAGAAACCCGGCATTGAAACACCGAGGAGAGCAAGGACCATACTGGAAAGGTCAATGGGAGAACCTCGCTTTATTGCCGCAAGAACTCCCAGGGGAACTCCAAAGGTTACGGCAAAAAGAACTGAAAAAAATGCCAGTTCCATCGTCGCTGGCAGGCGAGAATATATCAAGGCTGTAACGGGAACCCCCTGCCGGATCGAAACCCCGAAATCACCCCGAATAGCATTGCTTGCCCAGGAAAAATACTGGACATAAAGCGGTCTATCAAAACCATAAATCCTCTGCAGGCGGGCGTAATCTTCCGGTGTAGCTTCTTCTCCTAAAAGGAGTCGAATGGGATCTCCAGGAGCAAGGTGGACCAGTAAGAAAACTAGGATGGATATTCCAACAATTACAGGTATCAACTGCAGCATCCTACGAATTGTAAATTTGAACATAACTTAGTCTATTTCCCCCTTTCTCCATAATTATTATAATAAGGAAAAACCGGGCGGGTAACCCCGCCCGGTATCCCGAATTCCTAACTACTTATTTTTAGTGAAAAGGTGGGCGTTCTGCCAGGAATTAGCCGGGTAGGGATGAACCTCATACCCTTCAATATAGGGGTGAACCAGTCCAACTTCTTCCTGGAAGTTGATAAATCCGTAAGGAGCCAATTCAACAACAATCTCCTGAGCTTCACGGTAAATCTCGATGGATTCCTGGCTGTCAGGAGGAACTGTTAACCCTTTTTCCAGTAATTCATCCAGGCGGGCATTAGAAATATAGGTGTCGTTGAAGGATCCTTCGGTATGGAACTGGCGGTACATTGCCCGGTCGGGGTCAAGCTGTCCGGACCAGCCCAGGATGTAAAGATCGTAGTCTTCAGATCCTAAAATCCTGTCCAGGAAAGCCCCCCATTCTTCAATATGAACATTGATATCGATACCAACGCGGGCTGCTTCGAACTGCAGAATTTCGGCAATTCTAATTCTCTCCAGGTTTTCATTGGTGTAGAGATCGAGAGTAATCTCCTGGCCGAGGAGTCCTGCTTCAACAAGAAGTTCCCTTGCCCGCTCAATGTCGTAGTCATATCGGGGTACATCGTCATTATACCAGGGCAGGGCTGCAGGAACAGGACCTACACCAGTAGTTCCGATTCCATTGAGAACCCTCTGGACAATCCCCTCACGATTAATGGCGTGACTCAATGCATGGCGGACCCTTACATCGTTAAGGGGTTCGCTCAAGGTATTCATTCCCAGATAAGCGTAACCGGTACTGGGAGTCCGCTTAACGATAATATTGGCGTCGGATTCCAAACGATCAATTTCTCTCGGAACTACTCCACCCTGGTAAACATCAATTTCTCCAGCTTCAAAAGCCAGGAGGCGGGTGGGATTTTCGGGAATAGTTCTAAAAACTACATTGGGGGTGTTTGGTTCTCCGCCCCAGTAGTCATTAAAAGCAACCAGTTCCATCCTGTCATCTCTCACCCAGTTGTCCAGCATATAGGGTCCAGTTCCAACAGGATTCTGGCGGAAATCTTCCCGGTCTCCTGCGTGGGCCGGGGTAATATTCATCCGGGCCATATTGTTGAGCAGAAATACGTTAGGAGAACTCAGGTGGAAATGAACCGTGTGGTCATCCTCGATTTCAATTTCCTCGATATCAGCGTATAAAGAAGCGTTTGCAGCGTCAGAATCAGGATCAAGAACCCACTCGAAAGTATATTTTACGTCTTCGGCGGTAAATGGTTCACCGTCGTGCCAGGTAACTCCTTCCCTCAACCAAAAAGTAATGGTGTAGTTGTCATTTGTAAGTTCCCAATCAACCGCTAGCCTTGCTTCAAGTTCCATCTGGGGGTTAAACACAATTAAAGGTTCCAGGATCAGGTTGATCCGTTCGAAAGCCGGGATATCGACTTCCACCCGGGGATCAAGACCAGGAGCCTCTGCTCCAGAGCCGATAATTAAAGTGTCATTATCGGCCAACCCTAATGGAGCCAAAACCAAAACCAGAGCCAGGGTTAAAAAAACGACAAGAACTTTTTGCCTCATTGAAATACCTCCTTTTAGTAGTCAATATTTAATTTCCACATACCCAAGAGAATCCCTTTTTCTATTTTGGAAGCCAAAAAAAACACCCTCCCCCTTTTAGACCCATCCTTTTGTTCCTGGAAGGTAAACCGGGGGAGGGGATTTAAATTCCTTCTATTTTTACCTTTAATATTTAATTATTTTTAGAGAAAAGGTGAGCGTTTTGCCAGGCGTTAGCCGTGTAGGGGTGAACAACGGGTCCTTCCATATAAGGGTGCGTTAAATGGATTTCTTCGTAGTAGTTAATAAACCCGTAGTAACAATTTTCTGCAACAATCGCCTGTGCTTCCCGGTAAATATCGATGGATCCCTGGGTTGTGGGGTCAACTGTGAGTCCCTTTTCCAGCAGGTAATCCAGGCGTTCATCTGAATAACCACCAAAGTTGAAGGGTCCATCAGTGTGGAACTGGCGGTACATGGCCCGGTCCGGGTCGACCTGACCTACCCAGCCCACTATAAACATATCGAAGGGGTGGTCGGGCTGCTGCAGCCTGCTCCAGAAAGATCCCCACTCTTCAATGGTTACATTGACTGAAATCCCGATCCGGGCTGCTTCAAACTGCAGGAGTTCTGCAATCCTGATCCGGAGGGGATTTTCGTTGGTGTGGAGGTTAACACTAAAATCTGCGCCCTCAAGCCCGGCTTCCTCCATTAATTCCCGCGCCCTTTCCAGGCTGTAATCATAGGTGTGGACATCGGGATTGTACCAGGGAAGTCCTGCGGGAACTGGGCCGGTTGAAACAGTTCCGATACCGTTTTGAATCCGGTCAATAATTGCCTCCCGGTTAAGCAGGTGAGCCATGGCCTGGCGAACCTTGAGGTTGTTGAAGGGTTCGGTCCTGGTCTGGAAACCAAGGTAGACGTGGCCTGTACCTGTAGCTCTCTGCACAACAATACTGGGATCCTCTTCCAGGCGGGGAAGTTCCTGGGGAACTATTCCGCCCTGGTACATGTCAATCTCACCGGCTTCAAAAGCCAAAAGCCTGGCGGAATCCTCGGGGATAGCACGGAAAATCAGGTTTTTAACGATGGGAACTCCACCCCAGTAATCTTCATTGGCTTCCATTACCATCCGGTCATCGCGAACCCAGGAAACGAACTTGTAGGGGCCGGTTCCAACGGGGTTCCGGCGGAAATCTTCTCTGTCTCCGTGGTGGGCAGGAACAATGGGCATCCGGGCAATATTGTTCAGTAAAAATACATTGGGGCTGCCCAGATGGAAGTGGATGGTATAGTCGTCCTCAATTACGATCTCGGAAATAGCTGCATAAAGGGGACGGTTGGGAGCAGCGTTATCCTCACTCAGCACCCATTCCATGGTATACTTAACATCTTCCGCAGTAAATGGTGTCCCATCATGCCAGAGAACATCGTCGCGCAGCCAGAAGGACAACCGGAGGCTGTCATCACTAAATTCCCATCTGGTTGCAAGCCTTGGTTCTAGTTCCATATCCGGGTTGAAGGTTACCAGCGGTTCCATAATGATGTTCAAACGCTCAGCAGAAGGTATATCAGTTTCCAGGCGGGGATCAAGCCCGGTCGCCTCTGCTGCAGAACCGATATTTAAGGTGTTGTTATCTGCCATCCCTATTACAGAAATTCCTGTGACCATTACGACAACCATTAAAAAAATTCCTAACTTCCTAAACAAAAACCACACCTCCCTTTCAAATTGTATATATAATTTCGCTAAAACTTTCGTAATATCCTTTATTTTGAATTTTTTCTTTGTTTTCAAAAAAAAAAGCCCCAATAAGGGGCTAAAGCGGAGGTTAATATTTTTTACAATAAAAGAAGACTCATCCCCATTATAGCCATCCCAATTACCAGGCCGGTGATGACCGTGTGGCCTTCTCCGTACTCGCGGGCCATGGGAAGTAATTCATCAAAAGAAATATAAACCATTATTCCTGCGATCCCGGCAAAAAGGAGGCCCATCAGGGCATCGGTTAGGAAGGGCAGGAGAAGGAAATAAGCAATCAGAGCTCCTGCAGGTTCCGCCATTCCCGAGAGAAAAGAGTAAAGGAAAGCTTTTTTCCGGTTTCCTGTGGCGAAGTAGATGGGAACCGAAACCGAGACACCTTCGGGAATATTGTGGATGGCAATAGCGATAGCAATTGAAACCCCCAGGGCCGGATCAACCATTGCAGCGACAAAAGTTGCAATCCCTTCGGGAAAATTGTGGACAGCAATTGCCACGGCGGTAAAGAGCCCAGTCCGCATCAGGCGAGATTTTTCCCCATCTTCCTTGGGATCTTGGAGCTCTTCAACGTCCCCCTCTTTCCGTAAAACATCCAGGTCCTCTTGAGGCCTCACTTCGTGCGGGTTCTCGGCGTGAGGAACCAGGCGATCGATAACGGCAGTCAAGGCAATTCCCGCAAAAAAAGCTATCAGGGCCACCCAGGGACCAATACTTTCGCCCCAGGCCAGGACGAGGCTTTCCTCCGCTTCAGGGAGGATTTCCACAAAAGAGATATAAATCATTACTCCCGCTGATAAACCCAGTCCAAAAGCGAGAAAACGGTACTGGTTGGACCGGGCAAAAAAAGCGATAATACTGCCAAAACCCGTAGCCAGACCGGCCAGAAGGGTGAGAGTAAAAGCGAATAGGACATTGCCTTCCATTTAATTGAACCTCCTCTGTATTGGAAAGAAAGAAGGGTGCCCGGACCGGGCACCCCAGGGTAATCTAGTCGCGAGCCTGGCTAGGATCCCACTCTTTCCAGACTTTTCCGGTAAGATCGGGGCCAGGTTTAAGGGTTTTCTTGCCTGGCTTCCAGCCCGAAGGAATAACTTCTCCAGTTTCCCGGTGATGCTGATAAGCCTGAACCTGGCGGATTAATTCGCTCACGTTTCGCCCAACGGGCGGGGTAAGTACTTCCATGGCCTGGATAACGCCATCGGGATCAATGATAAAGCGGCCGCGGACATTAACTCCATCTTTTTCATCGTAAACTCCATAGAGGGTCCCAATTTTTCCCCCGGGATCACTCAGCATGGGGAACTGAACTGCCGGATCCCACTGGGAAAGCTCGGTTTCGTGCCATATTTTGTGGGAGTGGACACTATCCACACTCACCGAAAGAACTTCAACACCGAGTTCCTTGAGTTCTTCATAACGGGATGCAACTGCACCCAGTTCCGTGGGTCAGACAAAAGTGAAATCACCGGGGTAGAAACATAGA
>Ga0207421_10003537_pt1 | contig 18543 bp, 14 predicted proteins | sample SodLakKL_010_SED_4_FD_187542 | JGI IMG/M metagenome (GOLD analysis project Ga0207421, IMG submission 187542) | Alkaline sediment microbial communities from Lake Tanatar, Kulunda Steppe, Russia - 8KL_010_SED (SPAdes) (version 2) | ecosystem: Environmental > Aquatic > Non-marine Saline and... | reverse complement strand
TTTAACGGCTCTCTTTACAAAATGCTTAAAAAGGACCTGCTTGTACCAGGGGTAAAGGTGTCTCAAATGGAAGAAGGAGACTTAGTATATGTAGATTACAACGTATGGATACTGCCCGAAGACGAGGGCGATGAAAAGATACTCTTCGAAACGACTGACGAGGCTAAAGCTCAAGAGGAAGAAATTTTCGACGAAGACGCTCATTACGGTCCCAGAGTTATAGAACTGGGACGAGGGAATATCATGGAAGGATTTGAAGAAGATCTCCTTGAAGCAGAAGTTGAAGAAGAGCGTTCGGTGGAAGTACCTCCTGAGAAGGCAGTCGGTCAGCGTGATGCCGGTAAGATTGAGCTTTTCAGCAGGAGAGAGCTGGAACGAAGGGGATTCGATGTTACAGTCGGTGAAGAAGTGAATATCGACGACCGCAGCGGAAGGATAATACAGACCACCGCAGGAAGGGTCAGAGTTGATTTCAATCACCCTTTGGCTGGAGAAACACTCAGATTCGAGTATACAGTGCGCTCTAAAGCCGAAACTACTGAAGAGGTCGTCCAGGCCATACTAGATATGGATTACGGTCATGCAGATTTCGAGATAGATCTTGAAGATGATGTATTAGAGGTCATATTACCCGACGAGTGTAAGTATGGGCAGGGCTGGTTCGTAGTAAAATATCAGATAGTCGGAGATCTAAGACGGCACACTGAGATAAAGAACATCAGGTTCGTCGAAGAATATGAGGGCAAGAAGGAGCCTGAAGAGATCGATGAAGAGATGGCGGAAGAATTGGGCGAAGAGTTAGAGGAGGAACTGGAAGGCGAACTCGAAGAGGAGCCTGAAGGGGAATCTGAAGCCGAAGAAGAGTGAGAGCGGAATCAGTTCAGATGAGCGAAATCAGCAGATTCGAGGAAATGGAGCTTAGTCAGGAAACACAGAAGGCTCTTAAAAAAGGTGAGTTCGTCGAGCCCACTGATGTACAGAAGGAATCCATACCCTTGGCCATGGATGATAAAGATCTGATCGTCCAAGCAAGGACCGGTTCCGGTAAAACACTGGCGTTCTTGGTACCCATATTCGAAGGTATCGAAGGCGGTAAAGGGGTGGAAGCAGTGGTGATGACACCTACCAGGGAACTGGCTCAGCAGGTGGAAAGTGAAGCGAAGATATTCGCCAGAGCCCGGGGATTGAAAACGGTGGCGATATACGGCGGTGCCAGCATCGAGAAGCAGATCCGGCGGATACCAAAAGCATCGTTCGTGGCCGGTACTCCGGGAAGAGTTATCGACCTCATCAAGAGGGGCAAGTTGAAGCTCGATCACATAAAGTTCTTCATACTGGATGAAGGCGACAGGATGCTGGATATGGGATTCTTTCCAGATATTAAGTGGATATTATCCCGTACACCCAAAGGTAAGCAGATGATGATATTCTCCGCTACCATGCCCGAACCCATAATCAAACTCGGTCGTAAGTACATGGAGGATCCTAAGATACTGAAACTTTCCAAAGACGATATATCCGCAAAGGGTGTTGACCAGTATTTTATCCGGGTAGGTAAGATGAATAAGATGGCAAAATTGTCTGCCTTACTCGACAACGAGCCCGGTAAGTATCTTATATTCTGCAATACGAAGATATGGACCCAGACCTTGGTCGATCGCCTACGCAAGTATGGTTATAAAGCACATGCGATGCACGGCGACATGAGTCAGGCCGCTAGAACAAAGACCATGAATGATTTTAAAAGAGGTAAGATCGACATACTTGCTTCTACTGACGTTTCAGCTAGAGGTATAGATGTGGAAAATATCACCCATGTCGTCAATTACGACGTACCCCAATATCACAAAGACTACGTGCACCGTATAGGTCGGACAGGCAGGCTGGACAAGGAAGGTAAAGCAATAACCTTCGTCAGCGGTGACGAGCTTAGATTCCTCGAGGAGATCGAAGAGTTCGTCGACAGGGAGTTGAAGGAACTAAAGTTGAAAAAGAAGGGGCGTGTCAGAGAACGTATCGATTACCAAGAGAACGCAGATATTTTCGGTATGGTCCCCTTCCGATTCGCCAGTGACGATGACTTCACCAAATGGGATATCGTACAGGAACTCAATAAGTTCGGTATCCGTGATCAGGACATAGGCAAGATCGAACTGGAGGATGACGGTGGAGTGGTGGAGATAATCCACTCCAAGGCCAGCCGTATCTTCAAGGTAAAATTATTCGATAACGTTGAGCTGGTGGAGAAAGATTCCCGGGAGCTCTAGATGTCTTCATATCTCTATCTGAACTAACTTCATCCTCGCACTCACATCAATACGCGACCCACCCATGATGGAATCTAGGGATGTCATAAGATCAACTACGTTAATGCAAAATTTATTAAACATCTATTGTGATATATTTGACACGGTGTGAACATGACGCAGAAAATATTGAGAGTGGATATGGGGAAAGGGACCCTGAATTACGAGGATGTTCCTGAAAAATATAGAAGGTTAGGTGGTAGAGCGCTTACATCGAAGATGATCTCCGATGAAGTACCTCCTAATGCTCATCCCCTGGGACCTAATAACAAACTTATATTTGCCCCGGGGATAGTCACGGGCACCGGTTCGCCCAACTCCGGAAGGATATCGGCAGGTGCCAAATCACCGCTGACTGGAGGTATAAAGGAATCCAATGCAGGTACCCCCTTCGCTAAGACGTTGGCTCAAAAAGGGATCAAAGCGCTGGTTATCGAAGGTAAAGCTAAGAAGGACAAGTATTACATCCTTAAATTGGGTAATGACGGTGAGGAACTCGTGGAGGCCGATGATTATCTAGGGATGGGTCTGTACAAGGCTTATGATAAGCTCCACGAGGAATTCGGAGATAACATCGAGATAACCGGTGTGGGTATCGCAGGAGAACTTGGAGCCGCCAATGCAGGTATATCATACACGGATCCAGAGGGAATGTCGTCAAGGTACTCTGGTAGAGGCGGCCTAGGTGCGGTGATGGCTTCTCGAGGCATAAAATTCATCGTGATAGAAGAACCTGAAGAGGATAAGATCGAGATCAAGGACAAGGAAACCTTCGATAAGGGTAGGAAGAAATTGGCAAAAGCTCTATCGGAACACGATGTGACCAAGAAAGGCGGGGCACTCTATTCCTACGGGACCTCCGTATTGATCAACATCATCAACGAGAGCGGAGGTTTACCACAGAGGAACTTCTCCGAAGGCAGCGATGACCGGTCCGCCCAGGTATCTGGTGAAAGAAAGGCCGAGGAGATCAAGAAGAGAGGCGGGGTCAGACCGCACAAATGCAGTCCGAGCTGTATAATACGGTGTTCCGAGATATGGACGAAAGAAGATGGAAAAGATCCAGTCGGAGTATTGGAGTACGAATCTGTATGGGCACTGGGTCCCAACTGTGGTATATACGACCTCGATGTGATAGGGGAGTTGAACCGTGCATGTAACGATCTAGGTATGGATACTATAGAAGCGGGTAACACCATCGCGGTAGCCATGGAAGGAGGTCTTCTAGACTTCGGTGATGGAGAAGGAGCACTGAAGCTGATGGATGAGATATACAACAAGACAGCCCTGGGTAGGATCTTGGCCAACGGTGCGGAATACACTGGAAGGGCCTTCGGAGTCGATAGGATACCGACGGTCAAGGGTCAGGCCATGCCGGCTTACGATCCAAGACCTATCAAAGGCATCGGTGTGACATACGCTACGTCACCTATGGGAGCCGACCATACCGCAGGATACGCCATAGCACCAGAGATCATGGGCGTCGGTGGTGAGGCAGATCCTTTCGATATCAAGAAAGGTGAGCTTTCTAAAAGCCTACAGCGTGCCACGGCCGCCATCGACAGTGCTGGATACTGTCTCTTCATAGCCTTCGCGATCTTAGATATCGAGGAAGGATTGGAAGGGGTTGTGGATACTGTGAACGGTGTCCTAGGAACGGACTATTCTATCGAGGACGTCATGAATTTCGGTAAACAGGTGCTTGAGACCGAGAGGGAATTCAACAAGAGGGCCGGATTCTCCAAGGAAGATGACAGGCTGCCAGAGTTCATGATTAAGGAAGAGCTACCACCCCATAACGTGGTCTTCGACGTGCCTGACGAAGAACTGGATTCAGTCTGGGAGGACTGAAAACCTTCTTCTTTTTTTATTTATATGTCCGGAAAAGTCAAGGTCAAGCTGTTCGCTCAGATCGCTGAGATCGCTGGCAGTAATGAATTTGAGATAGAAGGCGAGGATGTCAGAGACGTATTAAAAGCGCTGGTGTCCGAGGTCGCTGAGCTCGAAGAACAGCTCTTCAAGGATGATGAACATGCCGAATTGAGAGATGATAAGATCGTACTCAAAGATGGTAGAAACATAGGCTACTTGGACGGATTGGATACCGAGGTGGAAGAGGGAGATAAGATATCCATCTTTCCGGTGGTAGGTGGTGGATAACTATCGAGTAGTTGAGTGATATGGAAATCGAAGTTGTGCTATATGGAAAACTCAGGGAAAGGGGCGAGAGATCGGATGATACAACCGGTTCCATCGGTTCAGTGAAGATCGAGATCGAGGAAGATAGTTGCATCACGGATATCATGGGCCTATTAGAGATCAAAAAAGATGAAGTGAGCCATATCTTTCTCAACAGGGAGTATTCTGATATCGAACGGAAAGTAGAGGATGGAGACAGATTAGCACTGTTTCCCAGAGATATGGCGCTTCTGTACAAATGGTACTTCACTAAAAAGAAATGAAGATGAATATCGCCGACCAGTGGGATCCTGGGGTTGACCATATAGTGTTATTTTTTAGTGGGTTGAAGGGATATGATATTTTTTTGAATGAACACGGACGATAATCGACGATCGTTGCAAAAAAGGTATATATGCATATATCTTAATCCCGTGAAAGGTGGTAATATATGAAAGATATCATCGTGATCGGTGCAGGTTTCACAGGCTTGTGTGCTGGAGCACTTCTTTCCAAGGGTCTAGATGTGCTCGTAGTCGAAAAAAATTCTTACCTGGGAGGAAGAGCGGGGACTAGAACACCCAAGGAATGGGGTTGGGCAGATGTCGAGAATTATAATGTAGATTTCGGACATCATGTTTTCGCTACCGATAATTATCTAGAGTACGTCATACGCAGTACGGGAGCAGGTAGATATGCAAAACCAGTCAAACTGAACCTACCACTATTTTACAAGGGCGGTCAGTTCCATAGTTTACCGAAAGGACTGATAGGTCATCTTAAGGCATTCCCCTTTCTGTCATTGAGTTCTAAGATGAGGATAAAGAAGTTCATGGATCATGTGAAGAAGCTGAGTTACCAAGAGGTGATGGACACATGGATTTATCGTTTGGTGGACGATGTTTACGACGAGTTCGATTTCGACCATGATGCGAGGGAGTTGTTCACCGACGGTTTCGTAGCAGGCTACCAAACTACCACGGAGACCTCCAAACTTTCAGGAGGAGACCTGATCTTCTGTATGAAGGCGTACCTGAAAGGGATGAAGAAGCACGGTACACCGATATTCGCTGCACAAGGCGGTGTCGGAAGGCTTGCTGAAGCCCTTGGAAAGGTGATCCGGGAGAACGGAGGAGAGATACTCACAGGAACCGAGGTAAAGAGGATATCGGTGGAAGACGGTGTTGCCAAGGGTGTGGTGTTGGATGATGGAAGGGAGATACGTTGTCGAAAGGTTCTCTACAGTGCACCGGTGTACGGGTTGTTGGATCTCGTCACTGAACTGGATGATGATCACCGTTCTCGCTTGAGGGATGCTAAAAAGGACGCAACGGATCTCTTCATGGTCATGGGGGGTGTGAAAAGACCACTGATGGAAGAGCCGGCAGGTACTTGGATAATGGTCCCAGAATCAGAAGTCTCTAACGTGGATTCGTATTACCTTGTTTACGAGGTAGATGAGAGGTTGAAACAGGCCCCTCCCGGTGAGTACTACGTAAGTTTTGCAGCGGAGGTAGACCCTGCACACTTGAGTTCTGAACGGGATCTTATCAGTAAATTCAAAAGTGATATGCAGGATATCTTCACATCAGTTGATCTCGACAGAGATCTAACATGGCTCGGTGGTGAGTACTTCCCGATAGTAGATGGACTGGTTAGGACGGTTGATTGGTATCATGAAAGAAGGTTCGGTCCTGAAACTCCCATAGAGGGTCTGTATGTGGCCGGGGACTCCGCACACGAGTTGAGCAGTGGCGTCGATGGGTGCGCCAGTTCCGCCGTGTTCGCAGTGGAAGCTATAACAGGCAAGACTCTCCTGGACATGGAGAGATTTTACAGATCATGATCGTTGTTTAGATCCTAACAATCCTTATATTGCTAACCTACGTTGATAACAGTAGCGAACCATGAGATCAACATCGATCGTTAAGTGGGTTTCCATATTCTTGGTCCTCTTATTGACAATTCCAGTGCTCGGTGGAGATACCACGGAGCCGGAGGGAGGATTATTGATGGTGAGACTCAACAGCGAGATAGATATGGACGGCCTAGAGGTGATCCAAATGTATCCGGATTATGCCCTGGTAGATGGCAAAGAGCGTTATGAGATACTCAGGGGCCATCCAGATGTCATCGATCTGGGCCAACGGAGCGGTTTTTACATACATGGAGAACGTCATGATATACCTTCAGATCCGGAGCTTCGCTATCTCGATGGTTTCCAAGGGCTATATCTAGTGCATCTGATAGGTCCCGTTCACCCACAATGGAGGGACGAACTGATCGAAAGGGGTGCAGAGATCATCGATTATGTACCTGATCATGCATACAAAGTATACACCACCAGTGAGGTCGCTGTTGAGTTGAACGATCTGTTCTTCGTTGAAGCCGTCAGCACATATCGACCGGAGTACAAGATATCCCCGGCTGCCGAACCCGGACTGGTCTTTGTAGGTTCGGTAAACGGTGACCGGAGGACTATCGAAGGTATTCCAGGTATCTCTATCTTACAGATGGATCCCGATGGCACCAGTGCTCTGGTATATGTTGATGATCAGGACTCCATGGATCGTTTAGCACGTGTTCCGGAGGTGATCAGCATACTCCCATATCATCCTCCTCGCCTGATGGACGAGATCGGTTCTCAGATAATCGGTGGAGGGTGCTGGATCATGGATGACGACGATGACCCTAACACTCCTTATAGGGAGTATGGGGATCACGGCGCCTATGTGAACCAGATAGGTTATACCGGGGATGGTGTAACCATAGCTTTGGCGGATACGGGTATAGGTGACGGCACCGTCGGCGATGCCGGCCATCCCGACTTCACCGGTAGGGTCATGGGAGGGTTCGATTATCAGACGTGGAGCTCGGAAGAAGGTGCATGGGCCGACGGGAGTGGTCACGGAACTCATGTGGCCGGTCTAGCCGGGGGAAACACCTACTCAGGCACCCAGGAGGTTTTCCCAGAACATTACGAAGTGGGAGATTATTATCTAGCCCAATCACTAGCACCCGATGCTGGAATCTATGCTCAGAGGATATTCGATGATGACGAGAACTGGGTGGGGCCATCGGATTACTACCAGATCGTTCAGAACGCCAAGATGGAGGCCGGGGCCTATATACACGTTAACTCTTGGGGTGAAGTGGATGATGGTAGTTACAGAGAAGTATCCCAGGCTTACGATAAAGCGGTCAGAGATGCAGACATGATCAAGGAGGGAAACCAGCCCATGGTCATCGTTGTGGCGGCTGGGAACAGCGGCCCCGATGAGACCAGTATCACTTCGCCGGGTACCGCGAAGAACGTGATCACTGTGGGGGCTTCCGAGAACTACTTACCCGATTTCACATCGGATAATCCATACAATATTGCGGGTTTCAGCTCACGAGGATGGACTCAGGACGGAAGGATCAAACCGGATGTAGTGGCTCCGGGGATGGCACGTGCTTCAACTTACTGGGATGCCGATTCTGAGACCTATGATCACATGGTGATGGAGGGTACCTCACAGTCCTGCCCAACGGTTGCCGGTGCAGCAGCGGTGGTCGTGGGATGGTACGAAGAAGTACACGGTGTGACTCCAAGTCCCGCCATGGTCAAAGCCATGCTCATCAACACCGCACGGCCTTTAGATCCCGACCAGGGGAACACAGGTCATATACCCAACAGAGAGGAAGGCTGGGGCATGGTATTCCTCCCGGATCTCATATCATCATCGACCAACATAGAAATGGTCGATCAGGAATCGCAGATCACTACGGGTGAAGAAGAAGAGCACTCTATCAAAGTTTCAGATCATGATGAACCGCTGAAGTTAACTCTCACCTGGACCGATGCACCAGCCTCAGCCGGTGCTGATCCAACACTTAGGAACGATTTGGATCTGGAGATGATCTCTCCAGCAGGAGACGTTTACAGAGGAAATGCCTTCCAGGAAGGTTGGACCCCGCCGAACGCGAACAGCAACTTCGATAACAACGGTGATGGACGGGACGACAGGAACAACGTTGAGAACATCTACATCCACCCGGATAACCTCGAGGAGGGTGTTTACACCATCAGGGTCGTCGGAAAGAACGTACCTGCAGATGCCGACGGAGATGGTTCGGCTAACCAGGATTATGCTTTAGTGATGAACAACGCATTCAAGGTGAATGCGCCCGAACCTCCGGAAGAGCCGGTGCCTGTGCATGGAGCCAGAGGCTTACATTTAGATGTAGAACTCTCGGTCAGAGTGACCCATTCAGAGGATAAAACCATGGACCTCACATTTTACTCATCGGATACCGTAGAGCCCATCGGATCCGTTTCAGATGTGGAGAGCGGTGCTCGTGCCGGTGTTGTATGGTCCTCTTTGGAGGCGGGTACCCGGTACGGTTGGTTCGTTGAGGCTGATGACGGAGATCTGTTTACACATTCTCCCACCTGGAATTTCACCACCAGTTACCCACCGGATGAACCGGTAGATCCGACCCCCTCGAACGAAACCACTGGGGTCAGACTGAACACATCTCTATCGGTACTGGTCAGCGACCGAGATGGAGATGCCATGAATGTATCCTTTTACACCTCGGACCATGAACTCCTTGGGGAGGATACTCATGTGGAAAACCATACCAGAGCAGAAATAAACATAGGTCCATTGGAACCGGGAACCGATCTTAGATGGTACGCCGTTGCGGATGACGGTATCTCGACCACACGATCTCCCGTATGGTCGTTCCTCACGAAGAGACCTCCCGATACTCCTGCAGAACCCTTACCAGATCCTGGAAGTACGGGGCTGGAGGAAGATGTCGTCCTCTCGGTGAACATCTCCGACCCGGACGGGCACGATCTGGACGTGACATTCTTCGATGCATCCGATGGCAGCATCATCGGTGAGCTGACGGGTGTCACCAGCGGTGAACGAGTGGAGATGTATTGGGAGGGACTGGAGACCGGTACGACATACGAGTGGTACGTAAAGGTGGACGACGGAGAGCTGAGTACCGTATCCGATGTTTTCAATTTCACCACCAATCATCCCCCGAGCTCGCCCACAGACCCCTATCCTGCTGATGGAGCACACGGGCTGCCGGAGGACATACGCCTTGCCGTACCCGTTCACGATGAAGATGGAGATACTATGAGTGCAACATTTTTCGACGCTTCTGATGATAGCGAGATCGGGAGCGTAACAGGCCTAGAGAGTGGTGAATACGCCGAGGTCGATTGGCATGTGGAAAGGGGTCAAACTCACGAGTGGTATGTGGTCATCGATGATGGGGTCCATTCAACGACATCGGAAACGTGGAATTTCACCACCAATCATCCACCGGATCCACCTGAATTGAAATCACCCAGCCACCGGGGAAGTTCGTCCACGGATCCCGAGCTAAAGGTACTGGTCAACGACCCGGATGGAGATGAACTCACCGTACGTTTTTACGATGCAAGTAACGACGAACTGATCGGAGAGGTAGAGGGTGTGGAAAGTGGTTCTACGGTGAGGATGGGTTGGGACGGCCTGAGCACACGACGGGATTACGAGTGGTATGTGGAAGTGGACGATGGCATGTATGTCACCACCTCGGACACGTGGAGTTTCTCTCCGAGGTATCCGTTATATCTAACACTGCTTCCATTCGTTGTGGCGGTAGCAGCGGCTTTGATAGTGTTCTTGAACTGGTACCGGAAAAAGGGAACTTCCTGAGACGGTAAACCTTTTTAACCCTCCCATATTTCATCCAACGGTGTTCGATCATGAAGATAGTAGAATGTGTACCGAACTTCTCCGAAGGAAAAGACAAGGGAATGATCCATGAGATAACCGCAGAGATAGAAGCGGTGGAAGGAGTGGAGCTCAAAGACATAGATATGGGAGCGGATATGAACAGAACAGTGGTCACCTTTATCGGAGAACCAGGATCGGTGAAAGAAGCGGCGTTCCGTGGGATAAAGAAGGCCGCAGAGGTCATCGACATGAGCAAGCACGAGGGGAGTCATCCTCGTATGGGTGCAACCGACGTGTGCCCCTTCGTACCTGTGAAAGGGGTGACCATGGACGATTGTGTGGATATAGCTAAAGAGGTCGGTAAGAGAGTCGGTGAAGAACTGAACATACCAATTTACCTTTATGAAGAAGCTGCTACAGAGGAAAAGCGTAGGAACCTGGCAACCGTCAGATCGGGAGAATACGAGGGTTTAGAGGACAAACTCGTTGATCCGGATTGGGAGCCGGATTTCGGCCCGGCGGAGTGGAACGATAGAGTTAAAAAGACCGGTGCGACAGTGATCGGTGCTAGGGAGTTTTTGATAGCTTACAACATCGATCTGAACACTCGGAATACAAAGATCGCATGGGACATCGCCTTCGAGCTTAGGGATCGGGGAAGATCGAAGAGAGAGGGATCACCTGACGACCACTATTGGAAGGGGAACATAGTTCGATATTCCAAGGACAGATATCCATGCGGCGAATGCGACCATCTGGAGAGCACATTCGAAGACATAAGAGAGCATACCCAGGAGGAGCACGGATATGACCTCAAAGAGTTCCTGGAGAAGGATTACGATTACGACGTTACGGATCTAGAGGGTAAGGCGGTAAAGAAGAGGGGAAAATTCAGCCACTGCAAAGCCATAGGGTGGTACGTGGATGATTTCAATCGGGCTCAGGTATCCATCAATCTGACCAATTATAAAGAGACGTCCATCCACGATGTGTACGAAGAGTCCAAGAAGATAGCTAGAGATATGGGTGTAACGGTAACAGGCAGCGAGATAGTGGGCTTGGTCCCATATCAAGCACTGATGGAATCCGGAAGATATTATCTCGAAAAACAGGGTCAACCCACGGGAGTACCATGGTGGGATGTTGTTGAAACTGCCATACAATCACTGGGGTTGAGGGATGTTTCCGAGTTCGATATAGAATCCAAGGTGATCGGTGCGCCATGGATACCTGACGATGCACTCGCCTCCATGAAAGTGGATGAGTTCGTGCACGAGGTTTCACGTGATTCCTCTACACCCGGTGGTGGAAGCATAGCCGCACTGTCGGGTTCCTTAGGTGCCGCACTATGTTCCATGGTATGCAACCTTAGTACCGGTGGACGCGGTACCGAAGATGTCGATCCGATACTGATGCCAGTGGCCGATGGAGTACAGGAACTGAAGCAGAGATTGTTGGAAGCCGTCGATGAAGATACCAGGGCGTTCGATGCTTACATGGAAGCCAAACAGATGCCCAGATCTACCAAAGAGCAGCGTGATAAGCGTAAGAGGGCCATGGACAAAGGTTTGAAACATGCCGTACAGGTACCGCTGGATACCGCCAAGATGTCTGCAGAGGTGATCGAGTTGATGCTGGATGCAGCCGAACACGGTAAGAAGGGTGCGCTCAGCGATGCCACAGTCGGTGCGCAGATGGCCTACGCCGGTGTCGTCGGTGGGATAGCGAACGTGAAGATAAACCTAGCCGATATGAAGGACCAGGAGTATGTGGAAACCGTTCTCGAAGAGTGTGAGGATATTCAGCATCTAGCCGACAAAAGGTTAAAAGAAGTGAAGGACATTGTAGATTCGAGGTAAGATATCTACAGATGTCTGTGAGCTTATCCCCGCCTGAAAACGAGTTCGTAGAGCTGATCCAAAGAGCTGATGCCATAACAGATGGGAACCTAGTTGAACGGCGATGGAACGAGTACATGGTAGTGGCGGACACACATGGTTACCTGGACGTGTCACGTTTCGTGATCGAACGTTCCTTGGATGAAAACTTACCTCTGATATTCCTGGGCGATTATGTGGACAGAGGTGCACAACAGATAGAGAACCTTGTGTATCTTCTTAGGCACAAGTTAGAGCGGCCTGAAGACATCATCCTTTTAAGGGGTAACCACGAGACCGTCCGTATCAACCATAAGTACGGCTTTCACAGAGAGTTGGTTTCCAAGTACTCTGAAAGTGCATACGAAAATATATCTAAATTTTATAATTCACTTCCCGTAGCGGCGGTGATCGATGAAAGTGATCTTCTTGTACACGGAGGCCCTGCTGAGGGTTTGAAATATGTCTGGAATATCCATGAGTTGGTTCAGTCCGACCCTGCATACCAGGAGTTGTTATGGAATGACCCAACGGGGTCCGATCCAGGTTACACACCGAATCTGTATAGGGGTGTGTGTAAATGCTACGGTTCGGATGCAGTACGCAGATTTCTAGAAAGGAACGCGCTTCGGCGAATAATCCGAGGCCATCAGTGCTTCAAAAAGGGATACAAGTGGTTCTTCGATTCCAAACTGTTGTCTATATTTTCTATACCCGGTTACTGCGGCAACGAAGGCAAGTACGCCCTAGTTTCCGGTGCGGACATCGACCTCCTAGATATATTGTAGCGATTGGGAAATTATTTTATACCTCTTAACCCCGCTTTCCTTCGATGTACTCGTTGATCGGTGTAGGGGTAGCATTCATAGTCCTTGGGATCTTGATATCGAGAAAGATCGATTTTGGTCTGGCCTTACTAGCCGCTACCGCCGTACTACTACTGACATCCGAACCATCGTTCACATCACTGGTCTGGGTACGAGACATATTGGTGGAGCACGAGACCATAAATCTGGTTGTCGTCATATTGCTGATAGGCTTGATGGGTTTTATCTATCGTGATTCCGGACAGGTGGGCAGGATAATAAAGGAACTGCGACTGGCGGTTCCCGACCGGAGGATGGTCATAGCTTCGATACCAGCGATATTCGGACTACTGCCCATGCCAGGTGGAGCTCTTGTCTCTGCACCTATGATCGATAAAGAGGGCGACGATCTTGGTCTAGACCCGGTCCACAAAACTTTTCTAAATTGGTGGTTCAGGCATGCATGGTTCTCTATATATCCCCTTGAACTCGGATTGATAATCGCAGCCAGTGTTATGGGGGTGAACCTATATTACATCGTACTCTTCAACATACCCATATTCATCGTTCACATAACCGCAGGTGTTATTTTTGGTCTAGGAAGGATCGAGGTGAAGAAGGATAAGATCGACGGTATCGCCAAGATTTCACATCTGATACTCGACTTTTTGCCCATAATAGTGGCTTTAGTTTTGAATGGATTGTTTGGAGTCCCTCTTTTCCTATGTCTTTTATTTGCGGTGATGATACTCTTACTGCAGAACCGTGCACATTACGAGCTAGCTCAAATCCCCAACGTCCTTCGAAAAGGGCTCTCTACACGATTGTTCATGGCCGGTCTGGGTATAATGATGTTCAAAGGTGTGATCGAAAGGACGGGCGTGTTATTACCTCTGGTGGAGATACTCGAAGGGCGGGTACCTCTAGTGTTCGTGATATTGGTCGCTGCTTTTGCCATCGGACTACTCGTGGGTCACCTTCCCGCGGCGGCGGGTATAAGCTTCCCCATATTCGTGGAGATGGTCCCCGATCCTAATTTTCAAGTAGTCGCCGCCATATTTTTGTTCGTAATGATGGGATATCTGGTATCTCCCATACACCTGTGTATAATCCTCACTTTGGAGTACTTTAAAGCGGACATGAAAAGATTCTATATGCGGGCTGCTGCTGCATTCACCATGCTGATATCAGCAGTCATAATTTGGCTGCTGGTGACCGGCACGTTCTTCATGTTCTAACAGGTCTTTTCCTTCACCTTTTCTATGAGCATCGGTATCATCTTGGACGCGTCGCCGACTATACCGAAATCAGCCATGTCGAATATGGGTGCCTTAGGATCCTTGTTTATCGCGATTATGTACTTTGATCCTCTTACGCCGACTCTGTGTTGCACCGCTCCTGAAACTCCGCATACGATGTATAGCTCCGGAGAGATGGTCTTACCACTCTGGCCGACCTGATGTGATTTCGACATCATACCTTCCTCTACTATCGGACGGCTGCATCCCACTGTGCCTCCCAGTGCTTTCGCTAATTCTCTGAGCATCTTGAAGCCTTCTTCTCCGCCTGCACCTCGGCCGCCGGTTACAACGACATCGGCTTCCTCCACCGATATCTCTCCGGAATCTTCGTGCTCCATGATCTCCAGTATCTCGGTTTTGATGGATTCGGGTGAGATCTTGACATGTTCTTGGATGACTTCTCCATCCCTTTCAGGATCCGGTTCCAGCGGCTGCATCACGTGTGGTCTAACGGTCGCCATCTGCGGTCTTGTGTTGGGACATACTATGTCCGCCATCACGTTTCCACCGAAAGCGGGTCGGGTCTGTAACAGCACCTTGACATCTTCGACTTCAGTTATGGACAGGCCGGTACAGTCCGCGGTCAGACCAAGGCCCATGCGTCCGGCCACTGAAGGTGCTAAGTCTCGTCCCAGGTGTGTGGCTCCGAAAATGAATACACTCGGTTTGTACTTCGAGATAAGTGTGACCAGTGCGGTCGTGTATGCTTCGGTGGTATAGTTCTCCAGTATCTTATCATCCACCACGTACACCTTCTCCGCACCATAAGCTATCAGCTCATCAGACAACTTGCCAACATCACTACCCAGTAAAACAGCACACAGTTCTTCTCCCAATTCGTCGGCTAGTTCACGACCTTTACCCAGCAGCTCGGGTCCTGTGGGTCTGCACCGGTCGTCGTGCTGCTCAGCGAACACCCATACACCGCTGTAGTCGGCAGATGCCGCTTTACTTGCCTTCAAGATAGGTTCGATAGCGTCCACTGGGCAGGCGGGTATGCATGCGCTGCATGATATGCATAATCCTTCATCCACCTTCGCTACTCCCTCCTTCATCTTCAGGGCGTCCACGGGACAGGTTTTCAAACATTTTTCGCAGCCGATACATTTGTCTTCGTGTATCTCTATCATAGTATCCCCTCGTCTTCGAAGAAGTCCATCAGCTTTTTAACGGCTACTTCCGGTTCGTCGTCCACTATGATCCCCTCTCCTTTCGGAGGTGGTGAATAGGTCTTTATAACCACACTCTCCGATCCATCCAGACCATATTCCGAAGGGTCACCACCCAGATCTTCATGACTCCATTCTTGGTACTCCTTCTTCTTAGCCTTCATTATCTCACGGATGTTCGGTATCCTAGGCTCGAAACCAGGTGTCGGCATGCAAGCGATCATAACCGGAGTCTCACACTTTATCCTGACAAAACCTTCGTCGGTCTCTTTCTTTGCAACGACATGGGAATTGTTTACAGATTCCACCTCGGTCACAAAGGTCAGCTGAGGGATACCCATATGAGCCGCGACTTCAGGTCCCACCTGTGCGGTGTTACCGTCTGAGGCTTCCTGACCCATGAATACGATATCGGTCTTTCCGATATTCTTTATCGCTCTGGAGAGTGTTACCGATGTAGCCCATGTGTCGGCTCCGGCAAAGACCATATCTGTTAGGAGAACAGCACGATCCGCTCCTATGGCCAAACACTTGTTCAGGGCTTCTTTTGCTTGGGGTGGACCCATGCTCAAAGCAACGATCTCCACATCTTCTTCCACCTCGTTCTTGAGTTCGACGGCAAGATTCAGAGCGAACTCGTCGAAGGCGTTAAGGACGGAAGGGACACCTTCTCTTATTATGGTGCCCGTTTCCTCGTCCACTTCTATCTCGGTGGTATCCGGTACCTGTTTTACACAGACTACGAACCTCAAAGGCTCACCCGTTTATTTGTAGGGTACGTAATCCTTACCCAGCGTCTCTCTGCCGATGACGATCTTCTGTATGTTGGCTCCGCCCTCGGCGCCTACACAGTAAGACATGACACCGCGCCAGGCCGTTTCGAATATGTATTCGGAACTGTAGCCTGCGGCTCCGAGCCAGTGCATCGCATCGTCAGCAGTGTCTTTAGCCAGATGTGGTACTTTGTATTTTATCATGGAGATCCACTTGGCTATCTCTGTTGGGCTGTAAGTTTTTGCTTTTCCGCTCCTTTCCGCCCATCCTTCTTCGTCGTACCGGGTATCCTGCATGTCCGCTACTTTGTTCACCATCAGTCTGCTGGCTTCCATCTCGGTGTACCTCTCGACGAATTCGAATTGGATACCTTCGTACTTGGCTAACGGAGATCCAAAGACCTCTCGTTCCTTTATATAATCAGCAGCCTCTTCCAGTATTCTGCGGGTGACGCCCACTGCACTGGCACCGATAAGTATCCTTGCGTTGTCGAAACCTTCCATGGTATAGTAGAATCCTTTATCCTTTTCACCGAGCATGTATTCCTCGGGAACACGGACATCTTCCATGATGAACCCGCCTGTCGATATGGAGTTCCTTCCAGCGTCGTCGTAGGGTTCGGTCGGGGTCAATCCCTCTGAATCGATAGGCACGAAGAAAGCTGTCATGTTCTTGTGTGCTGCGCCGGGTACTTTCTCACCGGTCCTTACGTTCACCCAGTATCCTCCGCCTATCTGTTTAGCCTCCTCGACACCGCTTATGAAGGTCTTCTCTCCGTTGAGGACCCATTCATCCCCATCCTTTTCACCTGTACATTTGAAGTTGGCTACATCAGAACCTCCACCGGGTTCGGTGGTTGCTATTCCGATGAACTTATCACCGCGTATGGCGGGTTGAACGTATTTCTTTCGTATTTCATCGTTAGCATGGCGATCGATGGTGAATCCCCAACCGGTCTCGACGGCCATGAACCCTGCGGCGGTGGCGATACTCGGGTCGATATATCCTATGATCTCGGCTATCAACGCCTGATCCTTCCACGTTAGTCCCATACCACCGCGCTCTTCAGGGACGGTTCCCATGATCACACCTAGGTCAGCCAACCCCTTTATCAACTCTCTAGGATATGGGTGACCTTCTCTGTTCATCTTTATGACCCTGTCTAGGGGCATGTTTCTTTCAGCCCACTCGAGTAAACTCTCTTTGAAAAGTCGCTGCTCCTCTGTGAGGTCTCTATCATCCGATAATTTTGTCCTTGCCATGATACCACCTTTAAATATTGCCCAAACGGGCACATGTTCTCGAAATTACAGGGGGTATTATAACTTTTGCATCACATCCTTCAAAAATACGAGAATATATTTATATGTTCTACCGACACTTTCTACTACCGTGGCTGAATACGATCGCATCGGCGGAATATACTCTGTACTTGAAGAATCTTTCAAAAGCGATAGCAGAGAACGGATATTGGACATGATGGATGTACAGTACGGTGAGAACGTGCTGGAGATCGGCGTCGGTACGGGTCATTCCATGGCGCGCATGGCTGAACAGGTCGGAGAAGAAGGCAGCGTATGCGGCTTAGATATCTCTCCAGTGATGATATCTAAAGCAAAGGAACGGTTGGTCAAAACATGCGATCATGGACGGACGGATCTGATCCTGGCGGACGCACTGTCCATACCCTTTTCCGAGAACGTGTTCGATGCTGTATTGATGAGCTTCAGTCTTGAGCTGTTCCACGAAGAGGACAGAAGAAAACTACTAGGAAGCATAAGTCGAGTGCTCAAACCTAGGGGAAGGATATGCGTGTTGTGCTTATCTTCCCGGAGTAAGTCCGTGATGAGAGATATATATGAAACGATCCAGGAACGCTTTCCCGATCACATAGACTGCGTACCCATTGACGTGGTAGAAGAACTGGAGTCAATGGGATATACCATCGGATCTCATCGAGAAGATGTTCTATATGGATTGCCGGTCTCTTATGCGTGTGCTCATATCAAGCGACATCAGTATTAGACACAAAGGGACGATGTAATATACCCATGACCTCCTGTTCTGGCTGATATTTTCGGTTATCGTGATAGCGACGGTATCGCTAGTCATATTCGTATCGATAAAGAATGAAACCTTACCCATATTCAGCGATGAGGAGGATGCTGAAGAAGACGTAGAATTTTAGAGATAATGGGAACATGTATCTTGGCGGTTTATTATTGCTCTGTATTTAATAGTATATATCTATTTGATAAACAAAGGATTAGTATAAATTCCTTCCACCTCTAGCATCATCTCCCACACATTATAGTCTTAGACATAACTAATATGTTATTTTTGAGTAGAACTTTTTAATCCATCCTTTAGCGAAGGTGTTCTTTTTGCTAAACCGATTGAAGAGTT
>Ga0207421_10003536_pt1 | contig 18550 bp, 19 predicted proteins | sample SodLakKL_010_SED_4_FD_187542 | JGI IMG/M metagenome (GOLD analysis project Ga0207421, IMG submission 187542) | Alkaline sediment microbial communities from Lake Tanatar, Kulunda Steppe, Russia - 8KL_010_SED (SPAdes) (version 2) | ecosystem: Environmental > Aquatic > Non-marine Saline and... | reverse complement strand
ACTGTTCGGTATCAGTGAGGGTGAAGTCCGCTCTCGGTGTACCTTCAGCGGCGGCGTCGAAATTGCCCGGCTTCCAGGGATGGTCCAACTCTCGATGCTGACGCCGATGGAACTGCTCGAAGACGTTGGTCTCGCTGAGACTGTTCGTCAAAAATACGACCTGTGAACCGCCTCGGGGTCACAGCCTGTCGACGGACCACTCCCCATTTTATCCGCCGCGCATCGCCGGAAAGAGCTTTAGTTCCTTGTCGGGGTCACACCCATCGTCGAAATCAAGCGACTCCCCATCTTGCATGACTCGAACGCTTGGCCGAAAGTTCCCCTGTTCGTCGAGCAACTGAGTTTCTGCCCGTGGATAGGTTTCCAGAAACACCGTGATGACCTCGCCAACAGTTTCACTCTCACCAACCGCTAGTTGGACGGTCTGCTCGCCAGTTGCCGACCGTAGCGGCCCATACACTGTGAGTTCCATACGGAAATATGGTATCGAAGACAGATGGTTGTCACGGTATCACTTAACATACTACTCCCCTCCGGAGTGTTGCCGGTCCCACTGGTCGAATTCATCGGGAGTGATAAACTCGGTTGTTGGCTCTTGTGAGCGCCCACCGGTCAGGTCATCGATGATATGAAGCGAGGCGACCGTCAGGACAAATCCGATAGGGACCACTGCAAAGAGCCCGATAAGTATCCCAATTATCCCACCGGCAACGACAATCCATGTCGCCAGAACGGAGACAACTGCTCCAATGACGAGATGAGTGAGCGTCCAGACGAGATACGTGCTTTCACCCGTAGCGAGGTCATAACTCAACACAAGCGATTCGATTGCACCGACATCCCGGACGGGAATCAGAAACCACGCCCCCCAAAAGAGATAGCCAATCAGCAAGACAGCCACGGCCCAGAGTATAATGAATACTGGAGAAAGCAGGGCAAACGGTATCATCAGCAGCACTACCCCGAAAACTACTGCGGTGACGACTAGATATCGGAATGCATAGCGGGTCGCGTTCGTGAAAAAATCATAGCGGCTCTCGACGCGATACTGTTGAATACTTCCGACGTAGCCCGCTGAAAGCAGTGCGTAAATAATCAGATAGCCCAGTGCAAGGAGCAGTGCAACCGCTGGCGACGAAATATTCCCAAACCCGAACGCTGAGACGCCAACTCCCCCACCAATATCAGGTGTGTTGACAAACGACCAGAGATCCCCGACCGGGACGGGAAATGGCAATTCGATGCCGAAGTGCGTGCCACGAAAAGAGAGCACTGACGCTATCTCCCCAACATTCGTAAGCGAAACGAGTGCAGGAATCGAAAGCAGTGGGATGAGCTTATCGAGTAAACTCGTTCCTTCCGAGAGGGCATCTTCTATCTCTGCCATCACGCTTCACCGCTTGCTACAGATCTCTTGGAGGGCATCGTCTGAACTGTTCCACCAGCATACTTGGTTGTTTCGTCCTGTTTCACTGATACTACCGGACGTAAGCGTTTAAACAATCTCGCCACCCCGTGGTGGCGAGTACGTTTACGAAGTTACGTCCGGCAGTATGAGTCTCAGGTCCGTCGCTCAATGCAGATACTCGAAGGCAAACACGTAGTTGGTTGAACGCTCGCCGTGGCGGCCCCACCACTCATCAATCTGTGTTGCGACTTCTCGCCATTCACCGTTTCGCGTGTTCATCTCTTTGACAAACCGGGGGATGATATCAGCAGGCGAAGCATCAGCAATTTCGGGGTCCACAACTAAGACGACATCCGAAAAATCGTCGCCGATGTGTAGTCGAATCGCCTCACCCTCACGGATTTTGTGATAGAGATCGCGTGCAATCTTTCTGTCGGGGTGGTCGTACGCGAAATCTTCAACTGCGTGATGTAAGAGCCGTTGAATCACGTCGCGGTCAGTCGTATCGAACAGCGGGAGTGTCCGTGAAAATGCCGCTTCTGAATCGCTCATACCGGTCATCCCATCGCCACCGTGAAAATACTCACGGGGCTAGCGGTGGATGCTTCGAGTCAGTGTAAAGACGAACAGTCCAATCATGAACGCGCCGACGAATCCCTGGCTGGCGGCGATAAAACTTGGAATCTCGGAGAACGGTTCGGTATCGACACCGAGGATGATCGCATTGAACGACTGGAAACTAAAAAGCAGATACCCAAACGGCGTATCGGTTGGTGAGCTATCGAGCATAACCAGATACACGACCGCATACACAAGCACAATCAGCAGCGAAAACGACAGGGTCCGATACGGCTTCTCGCCGTACCCACAGCTCAATCCCAGCAACCAGTTTAACGTCGCCACGCCGAGCGACCGCACCCGCGTACGGAGTTGCTCTGAGCGGTCAACTGCACGTTTGAGATGTGCGTTGCGTCGGTAGACCATCTCACGGACGAAAAACGCTGAGGCTGCTCGGCTGTCACCGACAGTGTTTGCTCCGTTTTTCGCCTTCAGATAGGTCGTTTCCAGCGTCGGTGCGTGCTCGATATTCGCCCATATACCGGCCACCACCTGTCGTGGATATCCGATAGCTTGTTTTGTCTGTGAAAGCAGCGACTGCTTTCTCTGTGGTCGGGCCTGCTGTTGTGGTTCTTCCATCGCCTGCTCGTGTTGTTCGGAGACCGCTTCCGTTCCTTCTCGCTCTCCCAGTGCGAACCGGCTTGCCTCCGTATGATACTCGAACTCCGTCTGGCCGGAAAAGGTGTGTAAATCCCATTCCGGGGCCAGCGCGTAATGGTACCGCGAGAAATCGAACTCATCGAATTCAGTCTTTGAGATGAGCAACCGCTCGAACGGTGTCGTCGTCTCAAAATGAAGGTCAATGTCGCCCAGTGTGGCTTCCCGAAAGTTGTAGTATACCTCGTTTTCGTCTTGCTGTTCGATTCGTCCCTCGTGAATCGTTGCTCCCTCGCAATCGAGCGTTATCTCGCCCGCCTGTGGCTTGAGATTGACAATCTCTGCGGTCTCGATCTCTGTGCGTCTGAAAAGCGGCGCTTGTGCGAACAGTGTCTCCCGAAATCGCGTGGAGTGTTCGAATGTGGCATCCCTGAAATCGGCAATCCCGATGAACTGCGCGTGTTCAAAGTAGGCTTCGGCCTGGAAACACGCATCCATGAACCGCCCGATATCGTGAAACTCGGTCCAGCGGAAATCTGCGATATCTGTGAAGGTACATTCGAAAAACTCCGCGTAATCATTGAACACGACACGCTGGAAGTAAGCGTTCCCTTCAAACCGTGCATACGAGATGGAGGCTTCGCCGTCAAACCGGGCAAATTGAAACTTGGCCTTCTCGGTGAACGTCATCTCCGAAAACGAGGTTTCGTTTTTGAACGTGACAGTCTGGAAATACGCATGCGACCCGAAGACGCCTTTTTTGAACAGCGCTTCCGCCTCGAACGTTGCGCCCAGAAAGACTGCTTCCTCATCGAAGACGGATTTCGAAAAGCGGACCGTATCACCAAAGGTCGCCCCCTGAAAGGTCACCCGCTGGTGAAAGGAACTGAAAAAGAAATCGACATATCCTGCAAAGCTTGCTTGCTGGAAATGACAGCCACGATACCACTCTGTGTGGCGGAAACTGATGATGTCCGCTATCGTCGCTCCGTACCAGTCCGCCTCCCGATGGAACGTTGCATACCTGAACGAGGAGGGCCCCTCGACTGTCGTCTTCTGAAAACTCACGCGACCTTCGAAGGTGGTGTTCTCGCCAAGACAGCCGTCAGAAACGTCTACCCTGTCACATGAAACGGAGTGGATAAACGTCGAATTCGAGCAGTCGAGCGTGCCGCCGATAGTACTTTCGTCGAGGCGAAGCGGTTGTTTCACCGTCGCCCCTACAATCGTTACATCCCCCGTTACCTCGACATGACGGAGGTCGACCGGGGCATTCGTCTCCTTGTCGATGATTGCCTCGGAAAGGTCGATCTGTGGGAGTGTTGCACCGATAACTGGGGGGTTCTCGGCTTCTGCTGCTTCAAGTTCGGTTCGCAATTGCTCGGTCACTGCTACGTCGTCCACGTTGTGTTCGTGACGCTCCGCTGGTGAGAGATGGAACGCACAGCAATCTGCGCCCTCAACTGACTCTCGCGGACACGACCATGGCTCAGCCACTGCTGCTGGGCGGCCGTGACGCTGTTCCCACTCGCTCGGTATGAACTCGTATGCACACCGCTGTGCTGACATACTCCAACAGTCACGGGAGGGCATAACAAAGCTTCTTTTTTCTCGCTTGCATACCACGGGCATGGACGTTGCCATTCTGTCGGATATTCATATGCGGGACGGCTATCTCGAGGAGATAACGGCGGAGTTGCAGGCTGTACTGGCCGAAATTGACCGCCATGACCCTGCCCACGCATTTGTCCTTGGCGACCTCATCGAGGATGGTGGGTCGAAAGCAGCCGACCGCGAAAACGTTCGCCGCGTGCATACGCTCCTTTCCGACTGGGGAGTTCCGACGACCTATCTTCTGGGTAATCATGACGTTGAACTGCTTGATAAGGGAGAACTCGGTGATTTGCTGGGCCAACAGCAGTTTTACGGCGTCGTCGAGGTCGGGGAGATGGCCTTCGTCTATCTCGATACCGCATATGATGCTCTTCGTGGAGCGATGGGTCGAATCGGGGTGGACCAACTCCAGTGGCTCGACACACAACTTGATGCGTTCTCAGACGTTATCCTGCTTGCCCATCACCCTGTCGGGAACTTTGACCTCACGGAGAACACGTGGTTTGCCGACTATCCCGAACGTGCGTATCTCTGGGAACGAAAGGAAGTACTCGAAGCACTCTCTCACTGTGACGGTGTTCATGGAACCATCAGCGGCCACATCCACCAGACCGAACACACCGACTTCTGGGGAGTTTCTCACGTCTCGGTCAACGCATTCAGCAAGGAAGTTCCTGATACGCCGCTAACGGGTACCTACGGCGTCATCTCTCTCGATAACACCCCGGAGATAGCTATCCAGACGCGGTCCGACGATGGCGTTTCGTATTCGTTCTAACACAGTACAGCGTTTCCGTACTCACTCGGAGAGAAACGTTTCCATCGCATCAACTGCTTCTGCTGTCTGAATTTGTTCGACAAACTGCTTCCGTTCCGCAGCCAGGTTGTTGGCAACTTCGTCACCATCTGGTCTGAGTAGTTGCTTTGTTCGCCTGATTGTCCCCCGTTTCAACCTGGTCATCTCGTGAGCAAGTTCGGTCGCACGGTCAGCTACTGATTGGTCCGTCACCAGTTCCGTTGCGAGGCCCCACGAAACTGCCTCCTCTGGCGCAATCGTCACGTTCGTCGCAAGCACGAATTGGGCCCGCTTTCTTCCGATAACGGCTGGGAGCAGCGCAGTCCACCCGCCGTCGGGGCTGAACCCGACAACTGAATAGTATGGCGTAATCGTCGCCGTCTCGTTCATCAGAACGATATCTGATGCGAGCAGGAAGCCAAGCGAACCCCCAGTCACCTGTCCGTCAACGGCAGCGATGACTGTTTGTGGGGCATGAAATAGCGCAAGAATAACCTCATTCAGCAAGCCAACTGTCCGGTCGGCATACTCCGCAATGGCGTCCCGGTGTTCGTAAAACGCCCTCACGTCCCCGCCAGTTGAAAACGTCTGCCCGGCCGTTTCGAGGATAATGACGTCGACTGTATCGCTTTCGGCAAGCGAGTCAATTGCCTCCAGACACTCCGCAAGCAACGGTGGAATCAAGCTGTTGTGGCGGTCGGCTCTGTCAATTCTCACCCGTGCCACCTCCTCACTCCTCGATACGGAGATGTAGTCGCTCACGGTTCACTCCGCCCGTGATTTCAGCGTCTCGCGTTCGACCTTCCCGGCTGCGTTGCGCGGTAGCTCTTCTACGAGTTCAACGGTTTTTGGCACCTTGTAGGAGGCAAGTTGTTCATCACAGTAGGCTTTCACCGCCTCTGTGGTGAGTGACGGTTCGTCTTCGACGACGACAAACGCCTTGCCGACCTGTCCCCACTCCTCGTCAGGAATCCCAACAACGGCTGCTTCGGCAATCGCTTTGTGGTCGTGTAGTATCGCTTCGATTTCTGCAGGATAGACGTTCTCACCACCCGAGATGAACATATTTTTCAGCCGGTCGACGATGTAAACATAGCCGCCCTCGTCCTGTTTTGCGACATCGCCAGTGTGGAGCCACTGGCCACTAAATGCATCTTCCTGTGCCTCCGGATTCTCCCAGTAGCCGGGAGTCACTCCCGGGCCACGGACAAGTAACTCCCCAGTTTCTCCAGTCTCGACGCTATTCCCGTCTGCATCGACAATATCGATATTGACGAACGGGGAGGGTTGACCCACCGAGCCAGCCTTTTCAACCGCATTTGCCTCATCAATCAGGAACACCGTCGGACCGGTTTCGGTCATTCCGAAGCCCTGCTGGATGGTGATATCGCGTTCCGCATACGTTTCAATGAGGCTCACCGGCATCGGTGCACCGCCGCTCGCCCAGGACCGAACAGCACCAAGGTCACGTTGCTCGAAGGATGCATGGTCGAACAGCGCCCGGTAGATTGCTGGCACGCCGAAAAAGACCGTTGCACGCTCTTCGAGGATATCGAGTGCAGCACCAGGGTCAAATTCCGGTTGGACAAGTGCTGTTCCGCCGGCAATCAGCGTTGGATTGGTATAGAGGTTCAGGCCACCGGTATGGAAAAACGGGAGCACGTTTAGCGTCGTATCTTCCGAAGTCAAATCGATTGGGAGGCCGATATTCAGATAGTTATAGAGCACCATATCGAAGGTCTGTTTGACTCCTTTGGGTCGGCCGGTTGTTCCGGAGGTGTAAAGCAGTCCCCAGGTATCGGTGCGGTCGTGGTCTGGCATCTCACGTCGGGTTCCTGCTGTCTGGCTCAGGACGGTTTCGTACGAGAGGTTGTCGTGAGTACGTGGTTCAGGCTGGTCCCCTTCCACAGGGTCTGGTAGGGCAATGAACTGGTCAACGCCGATATCTCCCCGCAGCGTTTCGACGGTGTCTGCAAATTCCGGGTCGTACAGGAGGATGGATGGGTCGGCATCGTCGATGATATATTCGAGTTCTGGGGGTGCAAGCCGCCAGTTGAGCGCAACGTATGTCGCATCGGCTTTGGCACAGCCATACAGGACCTCGAAATACTCGGTGCTGTTTCGCGACAGAATTGCGACGCGGGAGCCGACGTCGATCTCTAACTGTTCGGTGAGTACCTCGGCAAACCGGCTTGCCCGTCTGTCGAACTCCTCGTAGGTTCGTTCGGTTCCTGTTGCTGTATTTACCAGTGCTGTTTTATCCGGTGTACGGTCGGCATGGCTCGATATCCAGTCGAACGCGTCGCTGTTCATAGCTTGTAATATGGCTAGTTCGAGGAAAAGAATCGGGGTTAGTTACTGAACCATGTTAGTCCCCAGCAGCGCCTGCTTCGTTGCTCCCAATCTTGACGAGCTCTTCAACCGGCGGAATCTCAGCATCTTCATCGGTCAGAATCTCGATACGCCGAGTCAGTTTGTCGCTTGCGTAGGTGACCAGCGGACCGGGGTTGACAGCATCACCGAAATCACTCACTGTTCCGGCGACATGTGGAAGTAACTCCTGTAGCGTATCTTGGACAATTGCTTCATCAACCTCACCGCGCTGGATATAGCCGCGAACTTTGTGCATGCCGAAGCCGACGTGTCGACCTTCATCGCTCCGAATCTTCCCGATTCCATCGACGAGTCCAGTGAGGTTGGGCCAGTCACGAACTGCTACTTCATCGCTCCCGTGGTCCGAAAAGGCCGACTGAAACCCGTAGTATCCGGTCTGTGCGAGCACTGATTCGACGGTCAGATGATAATGGCAGTAGGCTTTCACCCGATTTTCGACAGTGTCGTCATCGAGCAACCGCTCCATCGCGGCTTCGGTCCTATCGAAGAGTGTGATATACTCATCGTTGAAAAAGTGCTGTTCGGTTGGGGCGTACGTCTCGAATCCCAGTTCCTCGCCCACTGGATTGAGGACTTCTCGCCAGTAGCGGTCGAAAAACTGGGTATGTTTGGCCTCCTCGTAAATCTGGCTCGAAATGAACATCTGGTCGTTGATGTCCTCAAGGACAAGTGCAAGCGGCATCAAATCTTCAGTGACCGCTTCTTCGCCGGCTCCGAACCGCGAAATTGCCGTACAGAGCTCGTAGTACTCTTCTTCGGTCATGCCGTTGTCGAGCATTTTCTCCCGGTCGCGGTCGAGTCCCGCAATCTCGTAGGGGTCCCAGTGGCGATAGACGGCGTTTTTGAAATAGCCCTGTGCAAACGAGTCCGGGTCGAGGCGCATCTCTCGATTCGTATCTTCGATCTGTGTCATCAATACCCACTATATCACGGCTTTCCCCTATTGTTACTGCCGTCAATGTACTGTTCATTTAAAAGACCGGTCAATGGGCGGCCACAACAGTCACAGCCCTGCGTGATAAACTGGGGAGTATGCGATATGCAGAGCTGGAACTGTCACCGGGGGAAACAGGGTTTCATCCAGCAGATAAAGCGCTTGTCGAGTCAACGCGGGTCGAGCGTGTCGGGATACACCATTTCAACCAACTCGACGATGGCACTATCGTCTTTCTCTACCAGCTTCGCGGTGATGTTGACCGCGCACAGGAGATTCTTGAAGCACACAGCGATATTTTGACACACAGTATTTCAGGGGACGAAACCGACTTACACGCCTACATCCATTTCGACCCGAACGAGACAGTTTCGACGGTGTTTCGCCTCCCACAGGAACATAGCCTCGTCGTCGATACCCCAATCGAATGTTTGCCGGACGGCGGGATTCGGGTTTCGGTACTTGCCACTCAGGAGACGTTAACGGAGGCGCTGGGTGCAATACCAGCCGCTGTCGATGTCGAACTTGAGTTGATTCGGGAGTATCGGCCAGACCGGCAAACCCTTGCCTCGTCGCTGACTGCTCGCCAACAGGAACTGCTCCGGACGGCAACTGAGCTTGGGTATTACGACGTGCCACGAAACGCTACCTACGAGGATATCGGCGACGAACTTGACCTCTCCCCGGTCACTGTGGGCGAACATCTTCGGAAAATTGAAGCGACGGTGTTGCCAGCGCTTTTGCGAGAACAGGACATGCATTGATACTCCTGGACGCACGCAATACAACAATCTCGCCACCTCTGGGTGACGAGTATGGTGCCGACGTTACGTCCGGCAGTATAACCCACGCTCTGGAAGCCCAGCACCGTTCCCCGGTCATTTTAGGTCACGCCACGCAAAGGATGGTTATGGACGTTGACCTTTCACAACTTGATTCGTATCTAGAGGAAGCGGATGTCGATGGCTATCTCATCGACGCCGATTCGACCGTGGCTGACCAGTATTTCCTTGCGGGGTTTGATGCCCCCGACCCATTCATTACGCTCTACAACGGCAGCACCCACATTCTCTTTTCACGCAGTCTGGAATATGGCCGCGCGCTCCGGGAGTCCCGCGCGGAGACGGTTCAGCGGGGGAGCGATTTCGAGTATGACGACAATATCGAGGAGTTTGGTCCCGAAGAGGGCTGGCACCGCACAATTGCGGCATTCCTCCGCGAGCATGGAGTCGAATCCGTTGCTACCCCGCCGCGCTTCCCGCTCGCCACTGCTGACGGCCTCCGAGAACAGGATGTCACTGTCTCCCCTGATAGCCAGGGTATTATCACCGAGATTCGGGCAACAAAGACTGACGAGGAACTGGAGTATATCTTCGAGGCACAGAAGGCCAACGAAAAAGCGATGGCCGCCGCAGAGGACCTGCTTTCGGCTGCGACCGTCGGTGAGGATGGAACGCTCATTTACGAAGGAGAACCGCTGACGAGCGAAGCGGTCAAAGCGGAAATCGAGATGACGCTCCTCGAACACGGTTGCTCGCTTGATGAGACTATCGTTGCCTGTGGGGAGTCTGCTGCGGACCCACACGACCGGGGAAGCGGACCACTTGAAGCCAACGAATCGATTATCATCGATATTTTCCCACGGAATAAATCAAGCAAATACCACGCGGATATGACCAGAACGTTCTGTCACGGTGAGCCATCCGAGACAATCCGTGAGTGGTATGACCTTACACAGGAGGCAAAGGAAGCCGCGCTGGCTGCTGTTGAACCGGGTGTCACGGGCGAGGAAGTCCATGCTGCAGTCTGTGATGTCTACGAGGATGCCGGGTTGCCGACGCTCCGGGCCGACCCAACGGCGGAGACCGGATTCATCCATAGCACCGGCCACGGTATCGGTCTTGAGGTCCACGAACTCCCGAAAGTCTCGACAGGCGGCGAACCGCTTGAACCCGGTCACGTTATCACTATTGAACCTGGTCTCTATGACCCTGAGGTCGGCGGCATTCGAATTGAAGACCTCGTCGTGGTCACGGAAGACGGATACGAGAACTATACGGACTACGACGAACAGCTTCTTCTCGACTGATTTGTGGGTTTTCGTGGCGGTTTGTCTCGCTATGACTGGTTGTGAAGGATTGGCATGCCCATTCACCTCACGACTGAATTACATCATTAACATTTATTATAGTCCGGTACACAGAAGGTAGTAATGAGCCAGTCACTCGGGGTAGCTGTACGCTGTCTTTTCTAACCACCGGCCCGAGTATCGCGTTCCGACCGTCTCCGTCCCACTCAAAACATATGAGCACAACACCCACCCCAACACCATCGACCGACTTCCGACCAACAACCGAACAGTTCACGACACGAAAAGCCCCGCAGACGTTTGACCCGTTCAATACCCGAACCTGCCCAGAACTGTTTGACGGCAAGTGGCAGGACAACGGCGACGGCCCAACTATCGAACGGTAAGGTTTCTTTTCGTCTACAGTCGAGATAACAACGCCTATCGGCGGGTGTCGCCTGTACCCTGATATGACCGACTACACCACCGTTTCCATCCCCAAAGAACTTGCAGAGCGGGTCGATGAAACGATTGAGGGCACGAGCTTTCAGAGTACGAGCGACCTTGTTCGGTTCTTGCTCCGGAGCATCGTCATTCAACATCAGCGCCGTGGCGAGCTCACGGAGGCGGAATTCGAAGAAATTGCCTCCCAACTCCGTGACCTGGGCTATCTTGAATAACGCACATTGACACCGCGTGGTGTCACACTAACCCTGCATGGCCATGGACCCAATACCTATACCACAACCACACCAACTATCGTCCATGTTACGCAGACGGCGATTTCTCGGCACAGTGGCAGCAGGTGGGGCGCTTTCGATTGCCGGCTGCTCGTTGCTCGGGGATGCACTCAGTGATGAAGCACAACCAGCGATTGTCAGCCAGGATGCGCTCGATGAAACCGGGTATAGCCACGAGCGGACGGACGAACAGACGCTTTCGGAGACAGTCGAGGTGGCCGATGAGAGCCAGGATGTCGAACTCACGAGTTGGCTCGTGGAGTATGCCTACGGTGGTGCAATCGACGTTGATCTGCCCAACCCGATTCGGTATCTCCTGTTTTCCACACCGACGGTTTCCGTCGCAGGCCGGGATGTCAATCCGCTCGAACAGATTGACAAAGAGGAGTTACTCTCGAAGATGAGTTCACGCTCGGAGTTCGAGGGGCTGGAAAACATCGAAATCGTCGGCGAACGGCAGGTGGAAACGCTCGATACCGAGGTCGAGATTACGGAGTTTGATGCGGAAACCGAGGACGCCGATGTCGACGTTCGACTCCACCTTGGCTCGGTCACAAACGAGGGCGATTTGATTGTCTTTTTCGCTGCACACCCGGAGGCACTCGACGAAACGGCGAACGTGGATTTGTTGACTGAAGGAATTGAGCATCCAGTTGACCCCGACGATATCTGACTTCTCTTCTGGTCACTCATCGAATATTCGACGACACACGCAGAGTGGAAACGGCCCAACGACCCGCTACACTGGAATCCGCTCGACAAACGTCTCTCCGTCGACGACGAGATTATAGGCTCCTTCGTCATCGTTCCAGAGGACGAGAACGTTCTCAAAGGATAGGAGGTCGCCGTATGCTGCTCGTTCAAGTGCTTCGTTGAGTGCGGATGGCTCAGTCAACACGGCGAAGTGGTCGATATCCTGGCTGCCGTCACCGAGCAAATAGAGGGGATTTCCACGCTCGGCCAGATTGTGGCTGAGCTTTACCGCCACACAATCAATCCGGTCGGTGACGTGTGTTTCCGTTTTGCTGAACGCTGCAAAGCGACGTTCGTTCGGCGTAAACTCGATTGCCCGAGCACCATCAGTTCGCAACATCGAGTACGCATACTGGATATCGACGTTAACAAACTCACCATCACCTGGTTTCCGCGGTGAGCGAGCGGTGTCAGCTTCCGAAGCCACATCTGAGTCGTCCGAACTAACCGACCCCGCTGCCCGTTGTGGCGGTCTGGCCCTTGCTCCCGTATCGAGTTGTGTCTGCATATCCGGCGTTTCGAGGTCCGGCTTTCGCGTGAACGACCACGACTCGCTGCTCGGGGTTTCGTCCGGCCACAGACGGACCGTCGGGCTATACACTGTTGCGTCCGTCCGCTGTTCGATATCGCGTTCGAGCTGTCGGAGCTGTATGGCCGTCTTCCGGTCAGCAGGTGCGATGGCCACAATGGTGCCATCGTCGGTTAGCCATTCAGTTGCCTGGTCGAGGACCGCTGCGGGAGTTTGCAGTTCGGATAAGACGTTCCCAAAGAGCACGATATCGAACGATTCCGTCGGTTCAAACTCTTCGATTGGTTGGTGATGAATCTCGCTGTGGAAATTTCGCCCAGTCGTTTCGAGCATTGGTTCGAGTACCTCGATTGCCGCACTCGGTTCGACCGCGTGATACTCGATGAGGGTCTCATCGGGCAGGAGTTGGTCCATCCCGAGCGCTGGGCCGCCAACCCCTGCTCCGACATCGAGAACGCGCAGGTCGGATGGGAGCAATCCGTCTGTAATTAATTCCGACAACACGTACTGAACGGTTGCAAAATACGCTGGCAGATGATAGACCGCATAGCCGAGTGCTGTCTCCGTATCGTATGTCACCGACTCACCGGTGAGATACCGTTGTTTGAACTCGCGGATGGCGTCCCGAAGGGTATCTCCTGACCGTCCATCCGGCCAGCCAGTCCCAAACTCCGCAACAAGCAGTTCCTCGACTGCTTGATGAATGTCTGGAGCTAACCGTTCAACACCAGCGAAACTGACGGATACTGGCTCGTCTGAAACCGGTTCAAAACTGCCGTCATCCCGTTCGATAAGGCCAAGTTCGACTGCTTCCTCTCGGAGCACTTGCCGCACCGCGGCCGGGTGGGGCGTTCCCTCGATATACTCACAGATTTCTTCCGGGTCAATGGGGCGCACCTGCCGCAAATAGCGTGCGTTGTCCCGAATCTGTGTCCGCTGTTCGTCGTTCATTCAGATGTACGCAACCGCTGGACACTCATGAGGTATTTCATTCTCTCGTAGGAATGAAACGTGAGCTACTTCTTTGCGGGTTCGGTAGCTGTTCCACTCAGTTCCTCGTATAGCTCCTGAAACGCTTCCCGGTCTGCCTGTGCAATCTGTTCTGCCGCCGCTGCAACGTCCGTTGCCCCGTCGAAGGTCTCCTGAATATCGGCATAGACGCGGGATTCCCCGCTTGTGACCTGTTTTGCGAGACGACTGAGTTCGCTCGAAATCGGTGTATGAAACACTGGAGAGACTTCTTCGCTCGCCAGCGCAAACGCGAGAACAGCCGCGTGTGTGCGGGCCTGAACGGTTTCCATTGCACTGTCGTGCTGGTCGGCAGTCGTTTCGAAGACGTGGTTGTTTCGGGCTGTCAGCGCATCGTTGAGTGCGGCTATCACGGCACCCTCGTTCTCGCTGACGACTGGGATATTTCCGGGTTCGTTTTCGGGCGCAAACAACGGATGGTAGCTGGCCCGCTCACAGTCGGGGGCCACGCGCTCCATTTCGGCGACCGGTTCACCCATCACGCCTGAGACATCCAGAATACCGTCGGTTGCAAGGTGGCCGTACTGCCTGATAGCGTCCCCGACGACCGGAATCGGAACGGCCACCGCAACGATATCGAACGAGTCGGTTGGTTCGGCTGTGACAGCGTCGCCGCCGATACTAGCTGCCGCTTCTTTTGCCGTTGCTGTCTCCGTATCAACGAACGAAACTGCTGGTTGCTGCTCAAGACTCTGTAATATCTCGCCGACCCACTGACCCATCGCGCCAGCACCAACAACGAGTGCATTCATCGTTTTCTTTTGCTTGCGTGCCAGTAAAAGCGGTTCGGAAATTCCACCGGTGGTCACATCAGCAGCCCGGCTGTATCGGAATCACTTAATCTTCCCGCACCGAACGGCCGCTATCGTGTCCGGAGACTCGTCATCGCAGCCTGACTCAGCCGGGTCGGTCAACTTATTCCCCTCGTTCAGCAACGCGTTCACGACGGAGCTTAATACAGGTGACGGGCGGTTTGGCGGTCGTGCCCTGTTCACAGTTGGCGACACGGACAGTCGCATGTCCGCAGTTGTCCATGCGGCGCTTTTGTTGCTCGGTGCGCTCGTTGCTGCAAACGTCTTCATCGTTCTGGGCGTCAGTCTGCTCGACGGTATCGACATTACCGAGCAATCAACACCGGTTCTGTACGATCTCAGTACCTCCGCCCTCCAGTTTCTCGCCTTTATCGGAGTGTCGCTCTGGTATCTCCTCTGGCGCTCCGATGGGCTTGTCGGCTTGCGCGTTCCAACCCGTTCTGACCTGCTACTTATCGTTGGCGGCACACTCGCTCTCATCGCCGTCATGCTCTCTCTGGAGATACTGATGGACCTGCTTGGCTTCGAGACAGCCGAAAACGTAACTATCGACCGCGGACAGGCACACCCGGAACTGTTCTTACTGTTGATTCCGATGCAGTTTTTGTTTACTGGGCCGGCAGAGGAACTGCTCTTTCGGGGTATCATTCAGGGATTGTTCCGGCGTGCCTACGGCATCATCCCGGGAATACTCCTTGCCGGCGCTGTCTTTTCGCTGTTTCATATTCCCGCACTCGGCGGCGGGGAGGGCGTTACTGCAGTCTTACTCATTCTGTTCATCTCCGGTAGCCTCCTCGGTGTGCTGTATGAGTACTCCGGTAACATTATCGTTCCAATCGTTGCCCATGCAGTCTGGAACGCGCTTGTATTCGGGAATCAGTATGTACAGGCCGTCGGAATGGTCTGATAGTGATTAGTGCGGTCGTTTTCGCGCCTTTGATACAGCGATTGCTGTCTCACGATGGTGCCGCGACTTTCGTTTCCTGCTGTGAACCGTCGACGTCGGCCTGTTTGGCAAACTCTTTGGCCAACTCACGGGCTTCTCGAACGCGACTTGGGACGCCCATCCGGGCGGTATAGTTTGTTGCCATCGTAATTCCTTCGGGCAGTTCGAGGTCCTCAAGCGCCCACCAGCTTGTATCCCACGCGGGAAAGCCCGGCTTGAGCCGGGCGACATCGATAACCGTCGCTTCACAGCCGACGACTTCCTCGAACTCTTCGCGAGCGATTTCTGCGAGCGTCTCGTCGGATTCATCAACAATCTCCGGTTCGTGCATCCCGCCGAGGAAGACGGTCTGTGCGCCCTCTCTGTCGAACATATTTGCGTTCCATGAAGAGCCAAGTGTATGGAGCTCCTCGTTATAGCCGACCTGATACCCCTTCCCGGGATAGTCGTGGTCTGCGTGTAAGAATACCTGTGCTAGCGGGTTGTAGCGCAAGTTCCGAAGCCCATCAAGGCCCGAAACGAGCCCATCCGATTCAAGCGGAGATAACATCTCCGCGGTTGATTTCGCATCCGATGTAATTACGATGCGGTCGAATGCCTCGCTGCCGTCGGCGGTTTCGATAACATAGCTCTCTTCGGAGCGAATCTTTTCGACCGGTGTCGACAGTTCAACCCGGTCGGCGTAGGTCTCAGCTAACGCGTTTGGCAGTTGCTGGTTTCCCTCCGTAAAGGACATTGGGGCCGCAGAATGGCCTTGATTTACCCGCTGGAGAAAGGCCCGGAGCAAACTTTTCGTCTCCTTTTCGCGCTCAAGGAGGCTTTCGAGTGCAAACGCCGCCGGCATCTCCGCGGGGTCGGAGCCATAAATACCGCCATAGAGTGGCCCGATAAAGTGCTCGTACGCTTCCCGACCGAATTTTCGGACGAAGACCTCTTCGATGGTTTCCTGTGGTGTGCCTGGCCGTGTCAGGGGCTCAGCGAGCATCCGTGCCTTTCCGCGAACTGAGAGCAAATCTGTGGTGAAAAACTGCCGTTTCGTGATTGGGGCCTCACCGAGTTCACCGTTGGCATAGACGTACAGTTTCCCTTCGCTGGCTTCGATAATGTCATCACCCACCCCTGCCTTCTCGGCCAACTCGACGACTCCAGGCGTCTTTCGCATGCGCTGTGGCCCCGGTTCGGTGACGTGACCGTCGACAGTACGCGAGGTGATGACACCGCCTGCTTCGTCGTCAGCCTCGAACGTGACGCTCTCGATTCCCTGCTCGGCGAGGTAATGGGTGAGGGCAAGCCCGGTAATCCCTGCGCCGACAATTCCTACTTTCATAATTACTCACGTGGTGCGTTCAGACACATCGTGTTTGGCTTATCACGGCATTGGCACTGTCGCATCTGGTAGTATTCCGGCTCGAAATCGGCAATCAGTGGTTCCACGAGGTCGGCAAAGACATCCCCCAGACGCTCGTCGTCGTGTGGGATCGGGACGCGATACAGCTCCTGTCCCGCATCAATTGCGTCCTCGTCCAGTTCGACATCGAGTTCCGAGAGGGTCTCGCTCTGTTCGTGGAGGAAACTCACTGGGTCGACAATCACTCGGTCGTGGTCAAGTTCTTCCACGAGGTCTTCGGTTTCCGGTTCCGTCCACGGGATGCCGCGGTTTGAGTGGTTCTGGTAGCCGAGGTGATACTCTTCGATACCGAGCATCGAGGCGATGACGTCACAGAATTCCTCAACGTAGATATCGTAGCGGCTCCCGCTTTCGAGATAATGTTTTGGCGTTCCGTGGGCTGAAAAGACGAAGGCAGTCTCTTCATCGTTCGAGTCAAGCCCTTCTTCGTCGAGATAGCGTGCGATGCCCTCGGCTCGAATCCGGTTGTACGTTGGGTGTTTGTGCCAACCCGTGATGCCCTGCACATCGACCTCCCAGTTGAGGTCATCGATTGCGTCTTCCATCTCATCCAGTGCCAGAACGTTTGTTGAGGGACCACAGAGCGGGAAAATTGGCAGGCCAATCAGCCTGTCGACGCCGTCTGCTTTGGCTTCAGCGACCGCATCCGAAATTAATGGCTCAGTGTACTGCATTCCGTTATAGGTCGTCACATCATATCCTCGCTCGTTGAGTGTCGATTCGAGCATATCGGCCTGAGCGGTTGCCTGTTCGATAAGCGGCGACCCACCAATTGCTTCATACTCCTCCATAAGTCCCGGCAGCCGTCGCTTTGCCAACTGCCGAGCACGTTCTTTGGCCTCCGCTTCGGTGTCTGCCTCTTCAAGGTCTGCGTTTGCGAAAAAGATTCGTTCGAGATAGTCAAGGACACGCTCACGCTCCGGTTCTCCGGGCTCACCAAAGTTCAACACAACTACGCCAGTACTCATAGGCAAAAGTTGGACCAGATAAACCTATGTCTGTCGCTTGTTCTCAGTTCCGCACAACTAGTCTCTGCCCTCTTTTTTGACTGTTCTGTCTGTTGTTGATTGATTGGCAACATTTAAGAACGGTGGATGTGCGCATAAATATGTATGTTCAGTGAATATACGCTGGCGTCGTTTACGTACGGAGGTAACGTTCCCCTACTGGCAGACCATCTAGAGGAAACAGTTGAGGGTGCAATCGAGGAAGCGATTGATTTCTTGCCAGAGCTGATTGCCGGGCTAATTATACTGGGAATCGGTTATATAATCGCTGGCCGACTCGGGCCGTTTGCTGCCCGACTCGTCGACCAACTCCAGGTTGACAGTCAAGTACAGGAGTCAAAGGTCGGCGACCTCCTCGACACTCAGCCACCGGGTCAACCACCACAGGGCCAGCCGCCACAGGGACAGGCCCCACCACAGCAGCCACAACTCCGGCCACTTTCCCGGGCAACTGGTGTCGTGGTCAAATATTACATCCTCCTGTTTGCCTTCTATCTCGCAGCAATCAGAATGGGTCTCGAAGAGACCAGTCTCTGGATGGAGCGCCTTGTCGAGTACGCACCGCAGTTCCTCGGCGGTGTTGCCATCATTATCATCGGTATCGTCCTCGCCGATTACGCAATTGCCCGCGCTCGTAACTCCGAACTGGCGACCGAGAGCGCTCACGGTCACTGGGTGACGGGTGCTGTCGGCGCACTCCTCTATGCGATAGTGTTTATTATCGGACTGGAGATGATTGGCTTTGACCTCCAGATTGTCTACATTATCGTCGATGGCATCGCTTCGGGTATCGGTGTGGGCCTCACGGTCGCCATTGCACTGGCAGTCGGCGTTGCCGCGGCGTTCTTTGCCCGCGATTACTACGAGAAAAACTACAGCGACGAGAGCTAGAACGTC
>Ga0207421_10003534_pt1 | contig 18554 bp, 15 predicted proteins | sample SodLakKL_010_SED_4_FD_187542 | JGI IMG/M metagenome (GOLD analysis project Ga0207421, IMG submission 187542) | Alkaline sediment microbial communities from Lake Tanatar, Kulunda Steppe, Russia - 8KL_010_SED (SPAdes) (version 2) | ecosystem: Environmental > Aquatic > Non-marine Saline and... | reverse complement strand
CGCCTGAACAGCACCGCGAGCCATTCCTGCCTGGGCCAGGGGGCCTATCTGGTCGCCGAGGCCGATGAGAGCGATGCCTCCTTTTTGCACCTGCAGCCGATGATCAGCGTCGTGACCAACATCGACGCCGATCACCTGGCGACCTATCAAAACGACTTCGGACGCCTGCGCGAAACCTTCCTGGAGTTCCTGCACCACCTGCCTTTCTATGGCCTGGCGGTGCTGTGCATCGACGATCCCGAGGTGCGTTCGTTGATGGAGCGTCTGGAACGGCCCCGGCTCACCTACGGGATCGAGGCGCCGGCTGATGTCCGGGCCGTGAACCTGCGCCAACACGGCGTGCGCACCCACTTCGATCTGCACCTGCCGGACACGGCCCCCTTTGCCGTGACTCTGAACTTGCCCGGTCGGCACAACGTACTCAATGCTCTGGCGGCGGTGGCAGTGGCGCATGAACTCGAGGTGAGCCCGGCGGCATTGCAGCGCGCGTTGGAGGGATTCCAGGGCATTGGGCGGCGGTTCCAGGTGCAGGAATGCCCGATCCCCGGCGGCACGGTGACCCTGGTCGACGACTATGGTCACCATCCGCGCGAGATCGCCGCGACCCTGGAGGCGGCGCGCGCCGCCTGGCCGGGCCGGCGCATCGTGCTGGTGTTTCAGCCGCATCGCTTCACCCGCACTCGCGATCTGTTCGAGGATTTTGCCGAGGTGTTGTCGAGCCCCGATGGCCTGGTGCTGCTCGATGTTTATCGTGCCGGCGAGACTCCGATCGCCAGTGCCGATGGGCGCAGCCTGGCCCGTGCCATTCGCCTGCGCGGCCGTGTCGAACCGGTCTTCGTCGAGTCCGTGGACGACGTGCCCGCGATTCTCTCGGGCCTGCTGCAGCCGCAGGACGTGGTGATCACCCAGGGGGCGGGTGACGTCGGCCAGCTGGCCGCTCGACTGCCCCAGGCCCTGCTGGGCGCTGCGTCATGCTGACGCATCTGGCCAATCTCACCGTGCGCGGGCGCCTGGAGCGGGACGTCCCGCTGGCTCCGTTGACCTCCTGGCGGGTCGGCGGCCCGGCCGACTGGGTGTTCGAGCCCGAGGATGCAGACGACCTTGTTCACTTTCTCGCCTCGATTCCCGACACCCTGCCGCGGATGGTGCTGGGGCTGGGCAGCAATGTGCTGATCCGCGACGGGGGTTTGAAAGGAGTGGTGATCCACCTCGCCGGGAGCCTGAACCAGCGTCTGCGTCTGGACCCGGAGCGGGTCGAGTTGGGCGCGGGCCTGGCCTGTGCCCAGGGGGCGCGCTACTGCGCCGCCGAGGGGCTGACGGGGGCGGAATTCCTGGCCGGGATCCCGGGCACGGTCGGCGGGGCGTTGGCGATGAACGCCGGGGCCTGGGGGGGCGAGATCTGGCCCCTGGTGGACTGGGTCGAGGTCATCGACGGTTCGGGGTTGCGTCACATGCGCGGGCCGGCGGATTACCGCATCGGTTACCGCACCGTCGAGAACGTTGAGAGTGACGAGGGCGTTGGAGGCGAATTCTTCCTGCGCGCGGTCCTGCGGCTGACCCCGGGGGATCCCGAGGCGGGCCGGGCGCGCATCCAGGCGCTGTTGCGCGAACGCGCGGCGACGCAGCCCCAGGGCGTGCCCTCCTGCGGATCGGTGTTTCGCAATCCCGAAGGCGGGCATGCGGCGGCGCTGATCGAGCAGGCGGGGCTGAAGGGCCTGCGCCGGGGCGGCGCCGAGATCTCCCGCAAGCACGCGAATTTTCTGACCCACGACGGCACCGCCACGGCGGCGGACATCGAGGGGTTGATTCATGAGGTGCAGGCCCGGGTGGAGGCGCGCTTTGGCGTGCGTCTGCAGCCCGAGGTCCGCGTGATCGGACGCCAGGAGACACAGGCATGACGGCAGCAGTGGAACGGGCGCGCGAGTACGGCCGGGTGGCGGTACTGATGGGCGGGTGGTCCGCCGAACGGGAGGTCTCGCTGGCGAGCGGCCGGGCGGTACTGGCGTCGCTGCTGCGCAGCGGCGTCGACGCGGTACCGATCGACCTGACCCTGGCCCGGGCGCGCAGCCTCGATCTGCCGAGCCACGACCGGGCGTTCATTGCGCTGCACGGTGCCGGTGGCGAAGACGGCACCATTCAGGGTTGCCTGGAGATTACCGCGGTGCCGTATACCGGTTCCGGCGTGCTCGGCTCGGCGCTGGGCATGGACAAGCTCGCCTGCAAGCGCCTCTGGGGCGGAACCAACCTGCCCAGTGCTCCGTATCGCCTGCTGTCGCCAGCCTTCGATGCCGAGGCGGTCGCCGATGCCCTCGGTCTGCCGCTGATCGTCAAGCCGTCGCGCGGCGGATCGAGCCTGGGCATGACCCGAGTGCAGACGATCGAGGAATTGCAGCCCGCCTATACGCTGGCCCGCCAGCATCCCGGCGAGGTCTTCGCCGAGGAATGGATCGTCGGCCGGGAATTCACGGTGGCGATCCTCAACAACGAGCCCCTGCCGGTGATCGAGATCGAAACCCCGGGCCATTTTTACGATTACCACGCCAAGTACGAGACCGACTCCACGCGCTATCACTGTCCGCCGGCGTTGGGTTCCAGTGCGCTGATCGAGCTGCAAACCCTGGCCCTGAGCGCCTTTGCGGCGATCGATGGCTGTGGGTGGGGACGGGTCGACCTGCTCCAGGACGTGCATGGCGAAAATTACCTGATCGAGGTGAATACCGTGCCCGGCATGACCGATCACAGTCTGGTGCCGAAGGCCGCGGCGGCGGCGGGAATTGGCTTTGATGAGCTCTGCCTGCGCATCCTCGACACCAGCTTCTGTCCCCGGAGCCTGGCATGACGCGCAATCAGCGGCGTCAGCCGAAGCCGACCCCGATGCGCCCGGGCGTGCGCCATGCGGCGCGGGTGGGGCTGCGCCTGCTGGCCGGTATGGCCCTGGCCGGGGTACTGGTCCTGGCGGCCGGGCTCCTGGCGCGCGTCGACCTGAGCCATCAGCTGCAGCTCGACCGGGTGGTTCTGCAGGGGGATCTGCGCCAGTTCGATGCCGAGCAGGTGGATCGGGTGCTGGCCGGACGGGCTCGCGGGTTCTTTGCCCTCGACCTGGACGCGGTGCACCGCGACCTGATCGCTCTGCCCTGGGTCGCGTCGGTGCAGTTGCGCCGGCGCTGGCCGGACACCCTCGAGGTGCATATCACCGAGCCGGTTCCGGTGGCCCGCTGGGGCCAGGATCGACTGGTGGACCGGCATGGGGCCATCTTCGGGCCAGTCGATCTGGCCGCCTGGGACTTCCTGCCGGCCCTGCAGGGTGGGTATGGGCGGCAGGTACAACTGATGGAACGCTACCTGGAGGTGGCCGCGCGTCTGGCTGATGCCGGCTTGGGCGTGTCCGGCCTGCGCGAGGGGACCCGTCGCGCCTGGTCGATTCAGCTGGAGGCGGGCGGCGAAATCCTGATGGGCCGCGATCCCGATCTGACGCGCCTGGATCAACTGGTGGCGCTGATGCCGCTGTTGCGGGAGCAATACCCACAGACGCTGGCGCGAGTGGATCTGCGCTATCCGCGCGGGTTGGCGGTGGCATGGCAGACCGCCTCGGCGGCCGAGGCGAACGAGGCATGGAATTGATGAGACGCAAGACTGGGCGCAGCGTGATGGCGAAGAAGGGCGAGTCGGGCCTGATCGTCGGGCTGGATATCGGAACCTCGAAGATCGAGGCCATCGTCGGCGAGGTCAACGACGAGGGGGTGATCGAGATCATCGGCATCGGGTCCTCGCCGTCGCGCGGGTTGAAGAAGGGCGTGGTGGTCAATATCGAATCCACGGTGCAGTCGATTCAGCGCGCGGTGGAGGAGGCCGAGCTGATGGCCGGCTGCGAGATCCATTCGGCCTATACCGGTATCGCCGGCAGCCATATCAAGAGCTACAACTCGACCGGCGTGGTGGCGATCCGGGTGCAGGAGGTCAGCGTCGGCGACGTCGAGCGGGTGATCGATGCCGCTCGGGCCATCGCCATTCCGGCCGACCAGCGCATCCTGCATGTATTGCCCCAGGACTACATCATCGACGGCCAGGAGGGCATCCGCGACCCGATCGGCATGTCCGGCGTCCGGCTCGAGGCGCGCGTGCATCTGGTCACCGGCGCGGTGTCGGCGGCGCAGAACATCGTCAAATGCGTCGAGCGCTGCGGCCTGCGGGTCGACGACATCATCCTCGAGCAGCTCGCCTCGAGCTATGCCGCGCTGACCGAGGACGAGAAGGACCTGGGCGTGTGCCTGGTCGACATCGGCGGCGGGACCACCGATCTGGCGGTCTTCGTCAACGGCGCGATCGCCCATAGCGCGGTGATCCCGATCGCCGGCGATCAGGTCACCAACGACATCGCGGTGGCGCTGCGCACGCCCACCCAGTACGCCGAGGAGATCAAGATCAAGTACGCGTGTGCGCTGCGCCAGCTGGCGGATCCGAACGAAACCATCGAGGTGCCCGGGGTCGGCGACCGGCCCGCGCGTCGGCTCTCCCGCCAGACGCTGGCGTCGGTGGTCGAGCCGCGTTACGAGGAGTTGCTGCAGCTGGTGCAGGCCGAACTGCGGCGTTCCGGCTGCGAGGAACTGGTCGCGGCCGGGGTCGTGTTGACCGGCGGTTCGGCCCGAATGGAAGGGGTCGTCGACCTGGCCGAGGAGGTCTTTCACATGCCGGTTCGCCTCGGCATGCCCTACAACGTCAGCGGATTGATCGATGTGGTCCGCAACCCGATGCATTCCACCGGCGTCGGTCTGCTGATCTATGCCCAGCAGGCCCGTGCCGAACAGGAGGCGCGCCCCATCGACAGCGGATTCCAAGGCGTCTGGACCCGCATGAAGCACTGGTTTTCCGGACATTTCTGAACCCGATCTTGAACCCATCCGGCCGGCCCGCTCGCCGGCCATCGCCACCGCAGCCGCCGCTATCGCAGGCGGGTACCAACGCAACCGTGAGGACACAACAATGACATTCGAACTGATGGATACCTTCACCCAGAGTGCCACGATCAAGGTGATCGGGGTCGGCGGAGGCGGCGGCAACGCCGTGCAACACATGGTCTATTCGCAACTGGAGGGCGTCGATTTCATCTGCGCCAACACCGATGCGCAGGCCCTGAAGAGCCTGGGGGCCAAGACCCTGTTGCAACTCGGTAGTGACATTACCAAGGGGCTCGGCGCCGGCGCGGATCCGGCGGTGGGCCGCGAGGCGGCGCTCGAGGACCGGGAACGCATTCAGGAGCTGCTGCAGGGGGCCGACATGATCTTCATCACCGCCGGAATGGGTGGCGGGACCGGGACCGGCGCGGCGCCGGTGGTGGCCCAGATCGCCAAGGAAATGGGAATTCTGACCGTGGCCGTGGTCACCAAGCCCTTCCCCTTCGAGGGCAAGAAGCGCATGCAGATCGCGATGGCCGGCATCAAGGCCCTGACCGAGCAGGTCGATTCGCTGATCACCATTCCCAACGAGAAGCTGCTGAGCGTTCTCGGCAAGAACACGACACTGCTCGATGCCTTCAAGGCAGCCAACGACGTGCTGTTCGGCGCAGTCCAGGGGATCGCCGAACTGATCACCCGCCCGGGCCTGATCAACGTCGACTTCGCGGACGTGCGCAACGTGATGCGCGAGATGGGCATGGCGATGATGGGCACCGGCACCGGCACCGGTGAGGATCGTGCGCGCCAGGCGGCGGAGGCGGCCATCGCCAGTCCGCTGCTCGAGGATATCGACATCTCGGGTGCGCGTGGCATCCTGGTCAACGTCACCGGCGGGCTCGACATCGGCATTGGCGAATTCGAGGAGGTGGGCGAGGCGATCAAGGCATTGGCGTCCGAGGATGCCACCGTGGTGGTCGGCACGGTCATCGATCCCGAGATGAAGGACGAACTGCGGGTGACCCTCGTGGCCACCGGCCTCGGAAGTCCAGTGAAAGCGGTGGCCCAGGAGCGTGCCGTGCGCGTGGTCGATGCCCCGCCGCGCCGCACCGTGGGCGCCAACCTCGAGGGTCTGGAGCGGCCGACGGCCCTGCGCCGCAATGACGGCAATCTGGCCGTCGACTACAGCGGCCAGTCGGGCATCGATGTGCTGGATATCCCGGCCTTCCTGCGCAAGCAGGCGGACTGAACGACACGGGCATCTATGCAGGATGAGCGGATTCCTGCAATAATGCAGCATTGTTGTGTGCAGACCACGGTCCGGGCCCTCCGGTCCGTGGCAGCGCCCCCCTTGGCCCTGGAGTGATCCTTCGTTGATCAAGCAAAGAACGCTAAAAAATAGCATTCGCGCCACGGGCGTTGGTTTACATACCGGAGAAAAGGTCACATTGACCTTGCGCCCGGCGGCCATCAATACCGGAATCATCTTTCACCGTTCCGATCTGGAACCGCCGGTTTCGATTCGCGCTGCGGCCGAGAACGTCGGAGACACCCGGCTATCGACTACGCTGGTCAAGGGCGATGTTCGCGTCTCGACCGTCGAGCACCTGCTGTCTGCGGTCGCGGGCCTCGGGATCGACAACCTGCATGTCGACGTCAGCGCCCCGGAAGTGCCGATCATGGACGGCAGCGCCGGGCCGTTCGTCTTCCTGTTGCAGTCGGCCGGCCTGAAGGAACAGAACGCCGCGAAGAAATTCATTCGCATCAAGCGGGCGGTGGAGATCCACGACGAGGACAAATGGGTCCGCTTCGAGCCCTACCAGGGCTTCAAGGTCGGTTTTTGTATCGATTTCGAACACCCGATGTTCACCAGCGGCAGTCAGCGGGCGGAGCTGGATTTCTCCTCCACCTCCTTCGTTCGCGAGGTTTCCCGGGCCCGGACCTTCGGGTTCATGCGCGACATCGAGGCCTTGCGCGCCAATCAGTTGGCCTTGGGCGGCAGTCTCGACAATGCCATCGTACTCGACGACTTCAAGATTCTGAACGAAGACGGTCTGCGTTATGAAAACGAGCTGGTCAAGCACAAGATCCTCGATGTGGTGGGGGATCTGTATCTGCTCGGCCACAGCCTGATTGGAGCCTTCACCGGCCACAAGTCCGGGCATGCGCTGAACAATCAGCTCATTCGGCAGCTGAAGCTCGATCGGGAGGCGTGGGAACTGGTGACCTTCGAGGACGAGTCCCAACCCCTGCCGATCTCCTTCGGTCAGCTCACGCAGACGCTGACCGGGTAGCCCTGGCCGGCTACCCGCCCAGTCCCACGCGCGCTAGGCGCTGCAACGCCGCTGCCAGCGCAGGGTCCTCGGTCGCCCGTGCCGTCGCCTGCAGGGCCTCGCGGGCCGCTGCCGGGATCTCCCGCTGCACGCGGCGCAGGTCGGGCACGGGACGTCGAGCCTGAGGTGCCGCCAGCAGCACGCGCACCCGTTCGATCCCGGTGTTGCCGGTCGCCTGCAGCGTCTTCAGGATCTCGCGTTGCTGAAACCGCAATTCGGTGGCACCGCTGCGATCCATGCAGGCCACGATCAGGGTATCGTCCGCTGCGGTCACCGCCACCCGCCGCGTCGCCAGATACGGGCCGAGCACGCCGGCCAGATCCCGCTGGAGGTTCTGATCGACCCGGGACCGCGCCTGCCAGGCGGGGTCGATATACCGGACCAGTTTTCGGGGCGACGCGAGTTTCCGCGCGGATTCGTGCTTGGCCGTGGACATGGCAAACCTCTCGGGCTACGTGGGTCTTTGGGCCGGGAACCCAGCCGTGGGCCGGCCTGCCGCGCCCAGCTACAGCCACGCGCGCAGACCGGCGCGGGATGGTTTATCCTATCGGGCTCAATCGTACTCGCTTCGTGGGTCTACATGGTCAAAAGTTTCGTACACAAGCTGTTCGGCAGCCGCAACGAGCGCACGGTCAAGCGATACCAGAAGGTCGTGCAGAAGGTCAATGCGCTGACCGAAGAGGTCGAACGGCTGACGGATGTCGAGCTCCAGGGTCGGACGGCCGCGTTCCGCTCGCGTCTCCAGGATAACGCCGACAAGGCGGCCCTGGACAGTCTATTGCCCGAGGCCTTCGCCGTGTGCCGAACGATGAGCCAGCGCACCCTGGGCCTGCGCCACTTCGATGTGCAGCTGGTCGGCGGAATGGTGCTCAACGACGGTCGTATCGCCGAGATGCGCACCGGTGAAGGCAAGACCCTGGTCGCGACGCTGACCGGCTACCTGAATGCGCTGTCCGGCGACGGCGTGCACGTGATCACGGTGAACGACTATCTGGCGCGCCGCGATGCTGTCTGGATGGGCGAGCTGTACCACGCGCTCGGCCTCTCGGTCGGGGTGATCAACAGCTCCGGCGGGCTGGGCGTGGATGCATCCTCGTTCCTGTACGACCCGGACTACCGTCCCGAGGATCAGGGTTACCCGCGCTTGCGCCCGGCCACCCGCAAGGAGGCCTACGCGGCCGACATCACCTACGGGACCAACAACGAGTTCGGTTTCGACTACCTGCGCGACAACATGGCGTTCCGTGCCGAGGACCGGGTGCAGCGGCCGCTGAACTACGCGATCGTCGATGAGGTGGACTCGATCCTGATCGACGAGGCGCGCACGCCGCTGATCATCTCCGGCCCGAGCGGCGACAGTTCGGACCTGTACACGCGGATGAACACCGTGGTGCCGCAATTGCAGCCGCAGGAAGACGAAGAGGGCGAAGGCGATTATTACGTCGACGAGAAGGCCAAGCAGGTCTTTCTCAGCGAGGCGGGTCAGGAGAAGGCCGAACAACTGCTGCACGAGACCGGCCTGCTCGATCCCGCGCAGAGCCTCTACGATGCGTTGAGCATCCCGATCCTGCATCACCTGAACGCCGCGCTGCGTGCGCACGCGCTGTTCAAGCGCGACGTCGCGTACCTGGTGCGCGACAACAAGATCTACATCATCGACGAGTTCACCGGCCGCACCATGCCCGGCCGGCGCTGGTCCGAGGGCCTGCACCAGGCGATCGAGGCCAAGGAAGGGGTCCCGATCCAGCAGGAAAACCAGACGCTGGCGTCGATCACCTTCCAGAACTACTTCCGGCTCTACGACAAGCTCTCCGGCATGACCGGCACCGCCGATACCGAGGCCTACGAGTTCCAGACCATCTATGGCCTGGAAGTCGTGGTCGTTCCCGGCAACAAGCCGCAGGCCCGCATTGACCTTCAGGACCTCGTCTATCTGACCCAGGACGAAAAGTACGCGGCCATCGTCAAGGAAATTCAGTGGTGTGTGGAGCGCCAGCAGCCGGTGCTGCTGGGCACGGCCTCGGTCGAGGCCTCCGAGCGCTTGGCCGCGGCCCTGAAGAAGACCGGGATCCCGTTCGAGGTCCTGAACGCGAAGCAGCATGAGCGCGAGGCCCCGATCATCGCCCAGGCCGGTCGGCCGGGGGCGGTGACCATCGCCACCAACATGGCCGGTCGCGGTACCGACATCGTGCTCGGCGGCGGCTTGGCAGCGGAACTCGACGCCCTCGGCGAGCATCCGGATCCGGCCGCGGTGGAGCGGGCGAAGCGCGATTGGCAGCAGCGTCACGAGGCCGTGGTCGCGGCCGGCGGCCTGCATATCGTCGGTTCCGAGCGGCACGAATCGCGGCGCATCGACAACCAGTTGCGCGGACGCTCCGGGCGTCAGGGCGACCCGGGGTCGAGTCGCTTCTTCCTGTCGCTGGAGGACAGCCTGATGCGCATCTTCGCCTCCGAGCGGGTGCGCAGCATGATGCAGCGCCTTGGGATGGAAGAGGGCGAGGCGATCGAGAATGCCTGGGTCAGCAAGGCGATCGAGAATGCCCAGCGCAAGGTTGAGGCGCACAACTTCGATATCCGCAAGCAGTTGCTGGAATACGACGACGTCGCCAACGACCAGCGCTCGGTGATCTACGAGCAGCGCGCGGAATTGTTGACCGCCGACGACATCTCCGAGACCATCGACACCCTGTTGCACGATGTGGTCAACGCGACCATCAGCCAACACGTCCCACCGGGCAGCATCGAGGACGAGTGGGACATTCCGGCGCTGACCGCCGCCCTAGTCTCGGAATTCGGCCTGGATCTGCCGGTGCAGAGCTGGCTGGACAGCGAGACCGAACTCTACGAAGAGCCGTTGCGCGAGCGCATCCTGGACCACGCGCGGGCGGTGCTGGAAGAAAAGCGCACGTCGATGGGCGACGACCTGATGAAGCGCCTGCAGCGCGATGTGATGCTGCAGGTGCTCGATAGCCAGTGGAAGGAGCATCTGGCCTCGATGGACTACCTGCGCCAGGGCATCGGCCTGCGCGGCTACGCCGCACGCAATCCCAAGCAGGAGTACAAGCGCGAGGCCTTCGCGATGTTCGAGGCCTTGCTGGAGCGCATCAAGCATGATGTGATCAAGCTGCTGCTGCGCCTGCAGTTGCGCTCGGAGAGCGCGGCCGAAGAGTTCGGGCGCCGCTTTGCGCGTGCGCCGGAGGGCATCCAGTTCAAACACGAGAACCCGGATAGCCCGCTGCGCCGTGAGGACGAAAAGGCTGAAGACGCTGATGCCGCGCAACCGTTCCGGCGCGAGGGCCCGAAGCTCGGCCGTAACGATCCCTGTTGGTGCGGCTCGGGCAAGAAGTACAAGCACTGCCACGGTCGGTTGGGCTGAGGCGTAGCAATGGCCGTGGCCCTGCAGGCGCCGACCCATTTGGCGCCGATCTCCGGAATCCGTCTGGCCACCTGCGCCGCCGGTATTCGTTACCAGGGGCGCGATGATCTGGTGCTGATCGACGCCGGGAGCGATGCCACCGTCGCGGCGCTGTTCACCACCAATGCCTTCTGTGCCGCACCGGTGCAGGTGGCGCGGTCGCATCAGGCCGCCGGCGCCCCGCGCTGGCTGCTGATCAACGCCGGCAACGCCAATGCCGGCACCGGCAGCGCCGGACTCGCCGCAGCCCACGCCACCTGCGCGGCCGTGGGGCAGGTGGCTGATTGCGCCGCGCAGCGCGTGTTGCCGTTCTCCACCGGGGTCATCGGCGAGCCGTTTCCGCAGGAGCGCGTCTGCCGTGTGCTGCCGGACCTGTATGCGGCCTTGCGCGAGGATGCCTGGCTGGCCGCCGCGCAGGCGATCATGACCACCGACACGGTCCTGAAGGGGGCCAGCCGCACCGTAACCCTGTCCGGCGGTCCGGTGACCCTGACCGGGATTGCCAAGGGCTCCGGGATGATCCATCCGGATATGGCGACCATGCTCGGGTTCGTGGGCACCGATGCCCGGATCGACGAACTCCAGCTGCAGGCCTTGCTGCAACGCGCGGCGGAGCAGAGCTTCAACGCGATCACCGTGGATGGAGACACCTCGACCAACGACGCGCTGGTGTGCATGGCCAGCGGGGCCTCGGGGGTGACGCTGCAGTCCGGCGCCGACCGGGCGTTGCTGGCCGACGCGCTGAACGCCCTGTGTCTGGAATTGGCCGAGGCCATCGTGCGCGACGGCGAGGGCGCTACCAAGTTCGTGCGGGTCGATGTCAGTGGGGCGCGGGATCGCGCCGAGGCCCGACGGGTGGCGGAGGCCGTGGCCTTGTCGCCGCTGGTGAAGACCGCACTGTTCGCCTCGGATCCGAACTGGGGCCGCATCCTCGCGGCGATCGGCCGGGCCGGTGTGGAGCACCTGCGCATCGACGGGGTCGAGATCTTCGTCAACGGCGTGCGGATCGTCGCCGACGGTGGGCGTGCGCCGGCCTATACTGAGGCCGCCGGTCAGCAGGCCTTCGCCGCCGAAGAGATCGACATCGTTATCAACCTGGGTCGGGGGACGGCTGCCTATCGCAAGTACACCTGTGACTTTTCCTACGATTACGTACGGATCAACGCCGATTACCGTTCCTGAGATCCGTGTCGCCGTCGGTTTGCTGCAGGACGCCGCCGGGCGGGTCCTGGTCAGCCAACGGGCCGCCGATGCGCACCTGGGCGGGCTGTGGGAGTTTCCCGGCGGCAAGTGTCATGGCAATGAAACCGCACGCGCGGCGCTCGATCGCGAGCTCCACGAGGAATTGGGGATTCGGGTGCTTGCGGCGACCGGGATCCTCGAGATTCCGTATGCCTACCCCGACCGCTCGGTGCGCCTGCAGGTGTTCCGCATCCAGCATTGGCAGGGTTCGACCCGCGCGCGGGAGGGGCAGCCGCTGCAATGGGTGACGCCCGCGACCCTGGCCACGCTCGCCCTTCCCGCCGCCAGCCAGTCCATCGTCACCGCCGCGCGCCTGCCGTCCTGCTACCTGATCACGCCGTCACCGCGCAACGCGGCCGAGATCGACGCCTGCGTGCGGCGCGTCGCGCAGCGGCTGCGCCGCGGCGATCTGCGCCTGCTTCAGATCCGTGCGCCGGAGCTCGAGCAGGCGCCCTTTCTGGACTTTGCGCATCGCATCCTCGATACGGCGGCCGGGTACGGGGTCGAGGTCCTGGTCAATGCCTCCCAGACCTGGCTCGACGCCCTGCCGCCCGTGGGCTGGCACCTGAACGAGCGTCGCCTGCGCGCCCTCGCCGTGCGCCCTGCGTGTCGCGGCTGGTTGGCGGCGTCGGTGCATGATCGCGGCGGGCTCGAGCACGCGATGCGCGTGGGCGTGGATTTCGTCGTCGCCGGGCCGGTCAAGCCGACCCAGACCCACCCGGGCGCACGGCCGCTGGGGCTGCAGGGTTTCGCCGCTTTGCGCGCGCAGGCCAGCTGCCCGGTTTATGCGTTGGGCGGCCTGAACCCGGCCGATCAGGCCGCGGTGCAGGCGGTCGGTGCGCAGGGCATTGCGGCGATCCGCGGTCTGCTCGATTGAGGTCCGAAGAAAGCAGGCCCGTTGAAATCAGGCCCGCCTGAACTTGGCCCGTCTGAACCTGGGTCCGTCCGTCCACCGGATGGATCCGCCGGCCTCGGACTGGAAAGGCCTCGGGTTCAGATCGCGCAGCAGGACAGTTCGAAGGGCACGTCGCGGGCGACGATGCGCGGGCGGTCGTGGAAATTGCCGGGATCGAGAAAGCGGACAGTGAAGCGCTGCCGGCCGGCACTGATCTCCGGGTAGCACTGCTCGTCGCTGGCCACGCTGACCCGGATGATCTGCCAGGCATAGTTGGTGTCCAGGCCCTGTTCGTGATAGCCGTCGGGGGCCACGACCTGGCGGGGGTGACCGGCTGCACGCATGAAGCTCAAGACCTGGGTGATCGCCTCGGCCACGGTCTCCAGGGGTTGGAACCACTCGAGCAGCAATTCCTCCCGCACGGAGGTCGCCTGGGACAGCCAGTAGTGGTAGATCGGCAGGTCGAAATCGCAGGCGCCGCCGGGCAGAGCCGTGCGTTGGCGCACACTGGTGAAGAATTCGTTGCCCTTGACCCGGTGATCGAGGCTGCCGACCTGGTCCTCGAGACGCGCCAGCAGCCGGCGCTGTCCCTGCATGGTCAGGTTCAGTCGCTCCGGGTCCACACCGGGCTGTGAGGCGAGTCGGTTCAGGTTGGCGATCTGGCGCTCGATCTCGCCCATCAGTTCGCGTTTCACATCGACCCGCCCGGCGAGGGCATAGATATCCACCAGGACCGTCAGGGCGTGGTGATGGTCGAAGTCGCGCGCGGCCAGGCGAGTCTGCCCAAAGCGCTCGATCAGCGTCTCCAGGCGCAGCAGCAGGCGTACACGTTCGTGCAGGGGTTGTTCAAAGGTGAGCATCAACTGGGTCAAGGCAGGTCTTCCGGCAGGTTGAGGTGCAGTATCGGGCATGACCGGCGTGTATTTCCACCCGGCGCCGGCCATGGTGTACCGCGATCCGCCGTTTGCGCGGGGATCACTCGGCTTCTGGCGGCGGCGAAGCCGCCTCGCGCCGATACTGCCGATCGAGTACCCGCACGCGTTGCGCCAGCGTGTCGAGATCCTCCGGCCCCCGGTTTTCGATCACGGCGTCGGCGGCCTGCAGGCGCGTTGCCCGCGACGCCTGGCTGCGGATCATCGCCCAGGCAGTCTGTTCATCGATACCGTCCCGGGCCGCCACCCGTTTGGCCTGCACGGCCTCGGGACAGTCGACGACCAGCACCCGATCTACCCGGTCGCACCACCCGGCCTCCAGCAGCAATGGGATCACCAGCACCACATAGGGGGAGGTGTGGGGCAGGGCGCGGATCTGTGCCTCCATCGCGGCGGCAATGGCCGGATGCGTCAGCGCCTCCAGACGGGCGCGCTGCGCCGGGTCGGCGAAGATCCGGGCGCGCAGGGCGCGGCGGTCCAGGTGCCCGTCGGGCTGGCGCAGGTCCGTGCCGAAGCGGTGCAGAATCGCGGTGAGCAGCGGTTGTCCCGGCGCCAGGATGTCCCGGGCGATCCGGTCGGTATCGATCACCGGCACGCCCCGTTCCGCAAAGGCCTGCGCCACGCGGCTCTTCCCGCTGCCGATGCCTCCGGTGAGCCCGACTCGCAGCATCGGGTGTCAGAGGTACACGGCCAGCAGCCGGTCACCGCCGATCAGCGCCAGCCAGCCGGCGGCCGCCAGATAGGGGCCAAAGGGGATCGGTACGTTGCGGTCCCGCCCGCGCAGCAGGATCAGGGTGATACCGACCACGGCACCGACCAGCGAGGCCAGCAGCAGGATCATCGGCAGCGCCTGCCAGCCCAGCCAGGCGCCAAGTGCCGCCAGCAGCTTGAAGTCCCCGTAGCCCATGCCTTCCTTGCCGGTGAGCAGGCGAAACCCCTGGTACACCAGCCACAAGCTCAGGTAGCCGGCCATGGCGCCAATCACCGCCGACTCCAGATCGGTGAACACGCCAAAAGAGTTCACCGCAAGGCCGAGCCAGAGCAGCGGCAGCGTCAGTTGGTCGGGCAGCAGCGTGGTGCGGGCGTCGATGCCAGCCGCCGCCACCAGCACGCCGGTGAAGGCCAAGGCCGCCACGCCGCCGATGGTGACCCCGAAGTGCGCGATGCAGACCGCGAACAGAACGGCGGTCAGGAGTTCCACCAGCGGATACTGCCAGGAGATGCGCTGGCTGCAGCCGGGGCAGCGCCCACGCAGCAGCAGGTAGCTGAACAGCGGAATGTTTTCGTGCGCCCGGATCGGCCGTGCGCAGTGCGGGCAGGCGGAGCCGGGCCACCACAGGTCGAAGCGCGGTGCCGGCGCCGGCGCCGACAAGGTCGGGTCGAGCACCGCGCGCGCCTCCTGCTCCCATGCCTGCTCCATCATCCGCGGCAGGCGGTGGATCACCACATTCAGGAAGCTGCCGATGATCAGGCCGAAGAGTCCGGCGATCGCGATCATCCAGGCCGTGGGGACGGCTACGAACAGCGTCATCGGCCGATCGCCAGCCGGCGAGCGTCCAACGCGCGAGGCTGCTCCGGGATTCGATGGGCGGGCCCTCGATCAGCGGGTGCTCGATGGGTCGGCATTCGAAGATCCGGCACTAGATGACCTGGCCGAGCATGAAGATCGGCAAGTACATCGCGATCACCAGTCCGCCGATCAGCACGCCGAGCACGACCATGATCAGCGGTTCGAGCAGGCTCGAGAGGCTGTCGACGGCGTTGTCGACCTCTTCCTCGTAGAAGTCGGCAACCTTGGCCAGCATCGCGTCGAGGGATCCGGATTCCTCGCCGATCGCGACCATCTGCACGACCATGTTCGGAAACACCGCGACATTGCGCATCGACCACTGTAGCTGGGCTCCGGCCGAGGTCTCCTCGCGCATCCGCTCGGTCGCCTCGGCGTAGACCGCATTGCCGGTGGCGCCGGAGACCGAGTGCAGCGCCTCGACCAGCGGTACGCCAGCGGCGAACATGGTCGACAGCGTGCGGGCGAAGCGGGCAATCGCGGCCTTGCGCAGGATCGGGCCGATCGCCGGGATCCGCAGCACCGCGATGTCGACGAAGCGGCGAAAGCGCGCCGAGCGGCGGTGCACCTGCACGAAGATGGCGCCAGCCAGCAGGATCACCCCCAGCATGGCCCACCAGCGGGCCTGCACGAACTCCGACAGGTTCACCACCATGCGGGTGAAGGCGGGCAGGTCGGCGCCAAAACCGGTGAACAGGGACTCGAACTGGGGTACGACGAAGACCAGCAGGATCGCGGTGACGACGATCGCGACCACGACCACTGCAGCCGGGTAGAACATCGCCTTCTTGATCTTCGCCTTCAGGCTCTCGGTCTTCTCCTTGTAGGTCGCGACCTTGTCCAGCAGGGTCTCCAGCGTACCCGACTGCTCGCCGGCTTCGACCAGGCTGACCACCAGTTCGTCGAACTGCCGGGGGTGCTTGGCCAGCGCCGCGGCAAAGGTCTCGCCGCCTTCGACGGCGGCCTTCAGGTCCATGATCAGCGCGGCCATCGTCGGGTTCTCATGGCCGCGACCGACGATGTCGAAGGCCTGCACCAGCGGGACCCCCGAGCTCAGCATGGTGGTCATCTGACGCAGAAAATAGGCGATGTCGACCGCCTTGATCTTCTTTTTGGTCGAAAACAGCGCCTTGGGCTTCTTGCGGATCTTGACCACATTGATGCCGTTCCGACGCAATTCGGCCCGCGCCAGGGTCTCGGTGTCCGCCGGTGTTTCCCCCTTCACGCGGCCGCCCTTCTTGTTCAGCCCTTCCCAGAGGAAGATCGTTTCCATGTTCGCCATAGTGTTCTTAATCCGTGGTCACGCGATTGATTTCCTCGAGGCTGGTCACGCCGGCCCGGGCCTTCAGCAGGCCGGCGCGGCGCAGGTCGTTCACCCCTTCCCGCTTGGCCTGTTCGGCCAGTTGCATGCTGTTGCCGCCCTCCAGGATCATTCGCTGCATCGCGTCCGAGATCGGCAAGACCTGATAGATCCCCACACGCCCCTTGTAGCCATCGGTGCACTGGTCGCACCCGACGGGACGGAACAGCGTCATACCCCCGGCGATATCCTCGGCGGTGAAGCCCTCCTTGCGCAGGATATCCTCGGGCAGCGATTCGGGTTCCTTGCACAGCGGGCACAGCCGGCGCGCCAGGCGCTGGGCGATGATCAGCAGGATCGAGGAGGCAATGTTGTAGGCGGGCACACCCATGTTCGCCAGCCGGGTCAGGGTCTGTGGGGCGTCGTTGGTGTGTAGCGTCGACAGCACCAGGTGCCCGGTCTGGGCCGCCTTGATCGCGATCTCCGCGGTTTCCAGGTCGCGAATCTCACCGACCATGATCACGTCGGGGTCCTGGCGCAGGAAGGCGCGCAGGGCATTGGCGAAGGTCAGTCCCACCTTCGGCTGCACGTTGACCTGATTGATCCCGGGCATGTTGATTTCTGCCGGGTCCTCGGCCGTCGAGATGTTGCGATCGTGGGTGTTCAGGATGCCCAGGCCGGTGTACAGCGACACCGTCTTGCCCGAGCCGGTCGGACCGGTGACCAGGATCATCCCGTAGGGGCGGTGCAGGGCATCGAGGTAGAGTTTCTTCTGCGCGTCGTCATAGCCGAGGGCGTCGATGTTCAGGGTGCCACTGTCGGAATCAAGCACGCGCATCACGATCTTTTCGCCGTACAGCGTCGGGCAGCTGCTCACGCGAAAGTCGATCGAGCGGGTTCGCGAGAGCTTCAGCTTGATGCGGCCGTCCTGGGGGATGCGCCGCTCGGCGATGTCCATGCGCGACATGACCTTCACCCGGGCGATGATCCGCGGCGACAGCGTGATCGGCGGATGCCCGACGTCGTAGAGCATGCCGTCGATCCGGAAGCGGACCCGGAAGTCCCGTTCGTAGGGTTCGAGGTGGAGGTCCGAGGCCTTGCGCCGGATCGCGTCGAGCATCAGCTTGTTGACGAAGCGCACCACCGGGGCATCATCGATGCCGTCATTGGCCCCTTCGTCCGCTTCGTCCTCCTCCCCGGATACGGCCAGTTCCGCGAAGCCGTCCTCGTCGAGATCGTCCATCATCGCCATCGCGGCGTTGATCGAATCCTCGATCAGACGATCAAGTTTGTGGTGTTCGACCAGCACGATTTCCACCGTCAGGCCGGTCGCGAACTTGAACTCGTCGGTTACCGAGAGGTTGGTGGGGTCGGAGATCGCCACGTACAGCCGATTTCCGCGCTGCAGCAAAGGCATCGCGTGGTGCTTGCGGATCAGCGCCTCGTTCAGGTGATCCTTCGGCAGCAACTCACGGTCGAAGGCCGCCAGATCAAGGACCGGTAGACCGAATTCCTCGCCGGCCGCCTCGGCCAGGCGGCTCTCCGGGATGTTCGTGCGGGTGGCGAGTAGGCCGACCAGCGGGATCTGCTGCTCTCGGGCCTCTTCGGCCAGGGCGGCGATGGCACCGGCATCGGTCAGCCCGGCATCCACCAAGCGCCGCGCCAATCCGGGCAGGCGTACAGACGAGACAGGGTTAAGCATGGCGTTAAGAGTGCGTCCCCTAGGTGATCACCGTCAATACTCGATTGATCCAGAATAGGAAAGAATGCTGCCGGCCGCAACGCACAGCGCCACGTACCGCCCGGGGAGTGGCCCTGCGGTTCGGTGCCGCGTCCTGCTGGAGCTGTAGAAGGGGGGCTTGACTCGGTCAGGTCTGATCAAGGACAATGCGCGGCTTGATCGAGGAGGGGTTCCCGAGCGGTCAAAGGGGGCAGACTGTAAATCTGCTGGCTCAGCCTTCGGAGGTTCGAATCCTCCCCC
>Ga0207421_10003532_pt1 | contig 18557 bp, 21 predicted proteins | sample SodLakKL_010_SED_4_FD_187542 | JGI IMG/M metagenome (GOLD analysis project Ga0207421, IMG submission 187542) | Alkaline sediment microbial communities from Lake Tanatar, Kulunda Steppe, Russia - 8KL_010_SED (SPAdes) (version 2) | ecosystem: Environmental > Aquatic > Non-marine Saline and... | reverse complement strand
CATGATTTCGGCAGTCATTAACAGGGTGTTTTCTTTCTCTTCATAAAGTTCCATTTTCCTGTAAAAATCTTCTGTTTCTTCTATCTTGAGATCAAGTTTCTCGATCCACTCTTTAAGGGGAGCCAATTCCTCTTCAAGCTCCTGGATTGCGTCGCCATCAGCCTTATCTTCCAGCACTTCGTCCAATTCCGCGATCTTTTCTTCGGCTTCTTCAATTTTGCCCTGTACGATTTCAAGTTCGGCGCTTAACTGATCTTCCTGTTCTTCAAGCAGGGCTCGTACATGCACCCTGATCTCATCTTCTGTGTAGCGATCGCCAAATTCCTCAAATAGTTCGTTGTAAATCGCTTCTTGATCATCTTCTCTTAAGAAGCGATCCATAATATGTTCCACAGCCTGATGGAATTCTTCATCTGTTTCTATGTTATAAGCATTTTCCTCATCAGGTTCTTCCTGGCACCCGGCTGCCATGAAAAGCATACAGATAACAAGAATAATCGTTAAAATTTTGTATTTGAAAATATCTATCACGGCAAACACCTTCTATTTGGTGAGATTGAATCCTGTAGCAAAGTTATCAATAGCAGTGATTATTGTCAAGCCCAACCTGAAGGGATAAGAAGTTTCTGTGTTGAATTAACCAATCAAATGGGAAACTGGCAACTATATATAGAACTTGCAGTTTATGCGGGCCCCCGTTGTTATTATTGACAAGGCTGGATGTTTTCGGTTGGTCAGATATTTTTTATGAATGGAGTGGTGATCGATGGGCGGTTATTACAATAAGCAGGAGATCGAAGAATTAAAGAATGCTGACAAAGAATATTTCCTCCACCCGTTTTCAAGTATTGAGGAGGTGCTTGAAAATGGTCCGAAGATCATAGAAAGAGGGTACGGTGCCAGGGTTTATGATATTGAAGGAAATGAATATATCGATGCGTTTGCCGGGTTGTGGTACAGTAATATTGGCCACGGGCGCGAGGAGGTAATTGAAACTGCCAGGGATCAGATGAGCAGGTTAGAAGCGTATCACTGTTTTACCGGATTTTCCAACGTACCGGTAATCAGGTTGGCTGAGAAAGTAAGTAAAAAAGTTCCGGTAAAAAAAGCAAAAGTTTTTTTTGCAGGGAGCGGTTCCGAGGCAAATGACAGCCTGTTTAAAATTGCCAGGCTATACTGGTCAGCTCGGGGCATGGATAACAAAGACTGGATTATATCCCGTAATAAGGGTTACCATGGTGTAGGTTACGGGTCGATCCAGGCAACCAGGTTTCCCAAGTACCATAAGGGCTTTGAACCCTATCCACCCGGCTATGCCTTTATTGATGCCCCTTATTGTTATTACTGTCCCTGGGATAAGGCAGCTTCCCGGTGCAGCCTGGAATGTGCCGATGCCCTGGAAGAAAAAATAGACGAGCTGGGAGAAGAAAACGTGGCAGCCTTTATTGCCGAACCGGTTATCGGGGCGGGAGGGATTATTGTTCCTCCCCCGGGGTATTACGAGAAAATCAGGGAGGTTTGCACCCGCAGGAGCGTGCTTTTTATAGCTGACGAAGTAGTAACCGGTTTTGGCCGGACCGGGAAAGATTTTGGGATAGAACACTGGAACGGGGTAATTCCCGATGCCATGACGCTTGCCAAGGGAATAACCAGCGGTTATGTGCCCCTGGGAGCTGCAGTGATATCAGATGAAATATTCCAGGCTCTAAAAAGCCTTGATCAATTTTACCATGGCTTTACTTACAGCGGTCACCCGCTGGCCTGCCGGGTGGCCCTGAAAAACATTGAAATTCTGGAAAGAGAAAATTTAAAGGATAATGCCAGGAAAATGGGTGAAAGGCTGGTTGAAGGGTTAAATGCTTTGAACAGCAAATACATCGGCGAGGTCAGGGGCAGCGGATTGATCACGGCAATCGAGCTGGTTAAGGATCGTTCGACAAAAGAAAAATTTGAAAAACCGATCAATCATGATGTTTTTAACCTGGCCTATAAAAACGGGGTTATTGTGAGGGCCCTGGATGTCGATTTGATCGGTATTTCTCCGCCCTTGATAATCAAAAAGCAAGATGTTGACAGGATTATCGATGTATTGGGGGCGGCTATCGAACAGTGCGCAATTTATTAGCACTGCCAGGCCTCCTCAAAAATGTGCAAATGCTGGGGTGAAAGGACTTTGAACGTTTCCACCAATTCGCAGTTTTTTCCTTCAGCACTTTGTCTGGCTTTAGTTTCAAGAAATTTTTTCAGCATATCGCCTTTATCCCCGGGAAATTGACTCCGGTGACAATCTATGGCCGATAGTTTTAAGTTCCAGGTGGCAGTAACATCGATAAAAGTGTTCGGGTAAGCGGTAAGGTAAAAAGCGACCGTATTTATATCATGTGGGAAAAAACCGGTCTCTTTGTCTTCAGGGTGAAAGTATGGCATGCCGGATAGAAAACCAGCTTCGGCTGCTGCCTTACCGGTGCGGATATGATCGGAATGGGCTTCGTAAGGCAGCCATGGATCGCATACCATGACTGCGGTGGGTTTTAATTTGCGGATATGCCTGGTTATGCCGGCACGGACTTCTTCGTAAGGCAAATAAGCACCATCGGTGAAGCCTAACCAGTATAGTTCTTCTACCCCCAGGATAGCCGCGGCTTTTTCTGCCTCAGCTTTTCTTGTTTTAGCAAGGTTAACCTGAGTAATTGCAGGATCTTTTGTGCCGGCTGAACCATCGGTTACGGTCACTACAGTTACTTTTGTCCCGGACCGGGTTAACCGGGCTACAGTAGCACCCGCCCCGATTTCCAGGTCATCCGGATGAGGCTGGATGCACAGCAGGTGTTCTGATTTCAGTAAATCGGGTAAAGGGAAAAAGTCGCATCTATTGGTTTGCATAAAGACTCCTGTAATTAGATAATTATTATATCTCCATTAACTGATTAGCCAGATCAGGTTAACGACGCCTTTTTCGGGGTTTTTTACGGAGCATCGGACCTGAGATAAACCCTCCGGCTAAAAAAACTATACCGACAGCTCCGCTGATCAAGGGAAGCGATCTGATTTGATCCAGGGTATAAGCAACAATTGACTGATGCATTTCCTTTGAAAGCGGCAGTTCGTTTTCAACTCCTGGTAAAATCATTTGTTCAGCAAATCCGGGAAAAACCTGGATGCCCAGCAGGAAAGTGGCGCTAAAAAATAGCACTGCAGCTCCAAACCACTTTAGCCCTCCGCTAAAACCGGCTAAAAGGAGGGATCCTGTTAATGAAATGGCGTAAACCAGGTAAGGTAAATAGAGATATAATCCTCTATAACCCTGCAGGGTTGAAAGCGAATGCTCCAGATCGCCGGTTGATTTGTTATTACCTTCTGTAACCAGTTCATTAAGCTGGATTCGGTCCGGCAGATCCATTTCACTTAACATTTCTTCAACGTATTGGGACGTTTGACCTTCTTGAATGCCCAGCCTTTCTTTCACCGGGAGTGGGAGATTATCAAAGGTGTCGATCACCTTTTCTTTTATCTCCTGCTTGTTTTCGCTGATGTCAATTTCAACGACCAGTTCTTGCTGTTCTCCTGTGGCAAATGCCACGAGATCATCGATGACAATAAATAGCTGCTCTTCAATCCAGTCTTCATCAAAAGTATCGAGGAGAGCAGTAGTAACCAGCTCAACCATGTTTCGGTAAACTTCTTTTTCGAAATCGCTTATATCATTCGCCAGTTCTTTTTCCATTTCCCTGGCTATTTCGTCGGCAACCATATCCGGCAGATTTGCCTTTAATTCAGCATGGAGGGAGGAGGCCAAACCGGTTTTTTCGAACACTTCGCGGTAGTACGAACTGTTGAAAACTGTTTTTTCCATACTCAACCCGGCCAGGTGGACCCAGCCGGTAATCACTAAAATCGTGCTTAAACACAGCAAGAGAAATATTTTTAATCCGCGCAATGTTACACCTGCTTTGCTGGTTGTTCTGATACTAACTGATGTTATATTTTATCATAACACAACTTTATACAGGATAAACCCGTAGTTAAAAGCAGGAGCAGGTAAAAATTTTTTTTCAGCCATTAAAAGACCGTGATTTAAATTGCCCGGTATGAAAATTATGCTCTCAGGCAGTTCAAGCAGGAGTTGCAGCGGTTTAGTATCGAGCCTTCGCAATGGATGAAATTTCATCGCCTTTAGCGGTGGGAGATTCCATTGAGAATAAGCCCCCTGATAGCTTCTAACTGCTTTTCGCCCGGCATTTCCTTTGTCCAAACCGGCCAGCGCATTCCGGTGAAAATGCTGATTCCCATTAGACAAAAGGCAAGAGCTTCAGGATCCATCCGTTTGATATCGCCTTTATCCATGGCTTTTTCCAGCTGCTTGATATAGGCCCGGCTAAAGTTTATGTAGTGCCATTTAAAAATTTCCAGGTCCACAAACTCGGCTTCCCTAATCAATGCATATAAATTTGGCTTATCCAGGCAGTATCGATAGAATGCCTTGATCCCTTCAATTTCTATCTCTTTCCGGTCAGTCAAGTCTTTAACTGAATTTTGGATGTATTTGCGCAGTTCGTGGTGAATAAAAATGATCAGTTCCCGGAAGATGTCTTTTTTGCCTCTAAAATAAAGATAAAAGGTGCCCATTGCTACTCCGGCCCGTTCCGTAATCGCATAAATCGAAGCTTCGTGGTATCCTTTTTCACTTATTACTTGTTCGGCTGCTTTTAGTATTTTATCAAAAGTAGCCTGGCCCCGTTTGGTTTTTGGAAAGGTGACCCCTTCGTTGTGCATTAGCTAGCCCCACCTCAGTATGGTCGAGCCCCAGGTATAGCCGGTCCCTGCTGCCAGCAGGGCTATGGTGTCGCCTTCTTTTAATAATCCTTTGTCTGTAGCCTCTGTGAGGGCAATGATTTGATCTGCAGCCTGCACGTGTCCGTAGTTTTCCAGGTAAAAACTTTGGTTATCTTTAAGCCCCAGTTCATTGAGAAGTTCTGTATGCAGCGATCTTTTAAAATGAATCGGGGCAAGGAAGTCCAGGTCTTCCAGGGTTTTTCCACTTTTTTGCAGGGCTTTATCAATTACCGTTTTAAAATGAGTAAAAGTTATTGGATCCAGGTGTTCCTTCATTTCTTCGGGATTGATAACTTCAAGCAGGCCGGTGCCATTTTTGCAGGGGGTATGGCATATTGGACTGACCGATCCACCCTCAAGCACTTTGACATGCTTGTTAAAAAAACCTGCAGTTATGTTATGAGTTTCCAGGATCAGGTTCCTCCCATACCCTTTCTGTAAAAGGGCAGCACTGCCGCCGTCACCAAAGTTATACATAAAGCGAACCCGGGGGTTGGTATAATCGATTAACGAGGATTCCTTGCTGGCCATTACCAGTAATACATTGTTCATTGATTCGTCAGAAAGCATCAAACCCTTGGCCATACGAAGGGCTACGGTGAAGCTGGCACAAAGAGACATGATTTCTGTAGCAAATGCCTGGTCGGCGCCCAGTTCGTACTGTAATTTGCAGGCGCATGACCAGACCGGGTAGTCCTTGTACTGACTGCCGAAATATATTACTGCATCCAATTTAGCCGGATCAAAGCCACGAAGCGCTTTTTTGGCTGCAGCCAGGGCCATATCGGACACATGTTCATTCTCACCGGCGATGTGCTTTTGTTTTAGGCCCATCTTGCCTTCCACAACCTCTAAAGGAATACCGGATTTTTGAGAGATTTCTTTGCTGGATTCTACTTTTTCGGGCACATACATGGCTAAATTTGCCAGGCCGACTTGATTAGTTGATGGATTGCTCATATTTTTTACTCCTTTTGCTTAGCAGATTGAAATACGGAACACTGGTAATACTTTAGCCGTGTTTTTTTCGTTTTTGCCAGGAAGCATGCAGTTGATAAAACGCTCCAATTATACCTTTGGGCATGTAAAGAACCACTAAAACATAAATCGCTCCAAAAAATATTAACCAGCGGGAGAATATCTCATGTATACCTCTTAATTCAAGCAGTGAATTTTGAGCGATTTGGACAAAACCCGTTCCGATAATCGCCCCGTAAAGGGTGCCGGTGCCACCTACAATAGTATACAAGAGGGCATTTAGAGTGCTTTGAACGGTTAAAAGTTCAGTGTTGGCAAAACGAGTTAGCAGGGCGAACATTATACCTGCCGAAGCGGATGCCATCCCGGCTACTACCAGGGCGATTAACTTGTATTTCTTAGTATCATATCCCAAAAAACGTGCTCTTTGCTCATTATCACGGATAGCCTGGAGCACCCTGCCGGTCGGAGATCTTACAAACTGGCGGAGAACTATGGTCATAACGATTAAAAATATGAGAGCGTAATAATACATCATGAATCGATCCTGAAACATCTCCGGAATTCTAAAAGTCAGGCCGTCGGCACCCTGGGTGTAATCGCGAAGGGTTTCAGCAGTATGACGCACGATTTCACCAAAGGCCAGGGTGATCATGGCGCAGGCGATAACTCCGCTGAAGCCGGTGCCCCGAAAAGCAAATTGCCCCATAATGTAGGCAATTATGGCGGACAAAACAAAGGCGGTTATGATTGCCAAAAGCAGGACGTCGAGGGTAGGGCCAACCCTGTTGAAAAGAATTCCCGCAATATAGGTGGCCCCTCCAAAAAAAAGAGCGTGGCCTAAATTGATAATGCCGGTGAAACCTCTTAAGATATCATAGCTCATTCCAAAGATCGCCAGTATAAAGATTCTACTGAAAAGGGTAATTGTGGTCATCCCCGATATCATGGGGATAATCAAAAGGATAACCAGCAGTAGGAAAAGGAGCAGGGCCTGAACTGGTTTAACAGTTAAATTTTTGCTTATAATGTTGGTTAATGCAGCCATTATCTTCTCACCGCCGTTCCAAACAGCCCTTCGGGCTTAAGTGATAATACTAAAATTAAAAGTATCACTGTTGAATATACGGTTAAGGGTGGATAAAACCAGGAAACCATGGCCACGGTAAGACCGATTATAATGCTGCCCACCGCGGAGCCATAAAATGATCCCATCCCACCTAAAATAACTACAATGAAGGCCAGGATCTGGTTGTTTATCCCCATTCCGGACCAGACACTGCCGACAAGAGGTACGTATAATGCCCCACCGAGAGCTGCCAGAGCGGCTCCTCCAGCAAAAACGCCGGAGAAATAAACTTTAATGTTGATCCCCATAGCCTGGACCATGTCCGGGGATTGGGTCCCGGCTCGCATAATCATGCCTACCCGGGTTCGGTTGATTAAAAAATTGATCCCGATTGCTACCAAAACCCCTATTACAATTAAAAAAATGCGGTACTGAGAAATGATTACCGAACCCCATATCCAGGTGCCATCAATAAAATCAGGACGGTTGGCCGGGATTGGATTGGGCCCCCACAGCAGGCGTACCATGTCTGTAAAGATGGTCATTAAGCCAAGGGTAATTAGAATCTGGGCGGTGACATTACCATAAACGGGCCGCACAAAGAGCCGCTCAAAAATTAGGCCCATAAGAATTCCGGCTGCAATGGCTGCCAGCAGGGCAATAAAAAAGTTACCCGAAAGCCCAAAAACCCAGATACTTACATAGCCGCCCCATATAAACAAGGTACCGTGGGTAAAGTTGACTACCCCCAGTAGTCCTAAAATAATGGATAAACCGGCAGCCATTAAGAAGATCAAGGCTCCTTCTGCCAGACCGTTTATAAATAACATTGCAAATATGTGCAAGCCTTACTCATCCTCTCCGGGAGTTTGGTTCAATCCTAAGCGTTAACAACTCCCAAGTATTTTCTCTGCAGCTCTTGATCATCATATAGTTCTTGAATAGGCCCGTTCAGTTCGGTGCGGCCTTCATTGATAATATAGAAACGATCTCCGACGGAACAGGCCATGTCAAAGTTTTGTTCTACCAGGATAATTGTGCTTTTGTTTTTGAATTTAAGTAATGCATCTCGCACTTTTTCCACTATAATTGGAGCTAACCCTTTACTTGGTTCATCTATAAGGATTATTTTATTCTCATTAACCAGGGCCCTGGCGATAGAAAGCATTTGTCTCTGTCCACCGCTTAAAGTGGAAGCCGGCCGCTTGTATGAGTCCTTTAAGGCCGGAAACAGATCCAAAACGCTATCGCGCCTTGCCAGGGTATCTTTATCTTCGATCCACATCGCTATGAGCAGGTTTTCTTCGACGGATAAAAAATCAAAAATTCCGTAATCTTCAGGGACATATCCAATTCCGGTACGGACAGCCTGGTAAGGGGGCAAGCCGAGCAGGTTAACTCCATCGAGTGTGATCTGGCCGCTGGCTGCAGGCTGGAGCCCAACAATACTGCGCAGGGTTGTGGTTTTGCCGGCCCCATTTCGCCCTAAAATTACAACAGCTTCTCCCGGATAAACTTCCAGGGAAACTCCCTGCAAAATGTGGAATGGCCCGATGAAAGTCGAGATATTTTTTAATTCAAGCAGTGGTTTCATTTAAGATTCCTCCCCCCAGGTAAGCTTTAAGGACTTCGGGATCTTCAGAAACTTCAGCGGCTGTGCCCCGGGTAAGAACGGAACCGTTTACCAGGACTATGACTGTATCGGAAAGTTTGGTTACCAGGTCCATTTTATGTTCAATCAATAAAATGGTATTGTCCTGCTCTTTCTTGGTTTTTTCCAGCAGTTCAAGCATGGTCGGCACTTCTTCCAAAGCCATGCCGGCTGTAGGCTCGTCTAACAGCAATACATCCGGTTTTAATGCTAAAACCATAGCCAATTCCAGTTTACGTTGCTCGCCATGGTTTAAACTGCCGGCCAAGAAATTACCGCGGTCATGAAGAAGCACATCTTCTAATAGTTTGGTTGCTGCTTCTTCCAAGCTGCGAAAACGTTTATAGGAAGTGAAAATCCTATATCCGGTCCGATTTTTGGCTTGCAGGGCTAAACGGATATTTTCGTGGACGGTTAATGTAGGGAAAACATTTGTTAATTGAAAGGAACGGCCAATGCCCATGGCTACTCTTTGCATAGGGGACAGACGAGTAATGTCTGTCCCCTTGAAAATAACTGTTCCTTCTGTCGGTTGTAACAGGCCGCTTATTAGATTAAAAAGAGTTGTTTTCCCGGCTCCATTCGGTCCGATAATTGTTGTAAATAGCCCTTTATGTATAGATATGCTGACGTTGTTTACTGCTTTTAAACCGCCAAAATTTATGGTGAGGTTCTTGGTTTCTATCAGTGTTTCTGACATAAGAAGCAACTCCTATTCTACTTGGGAGATCTCTTACTTACCGTTCAGCATCATCTGGCACTGTTACCGGGGGAGCGATATTATCAGCCGGGATAACCCGAACCAGCTCGGGAACCGGGTGATCATCGCCTTCTTCCAGGGTAACTTCGAATAGTGGCTGCATTGCCTGGTGGTCGTCTTCTCTGAAATACCTGTCACCGGTGGGGGAATCGAACTCCATGCCCCGCATGGTTTCAATAAGGATTTCGGAGTCGGTGTCTCCGCCGGTTTTTTCTAATGCAGTGACCAGGGCGGAAGCACAGGCCATCCCACCTGAGGTAAAGATATCGGGTGGTGCATCAAAACGGGCAAAGTGTTCTTCTACCAGCCAATCATTCATTGGATTTGCCGGTGGGACGCTGTGGTAATATACTGTAAAACCCTGCATGCCAACTACATCATGCATCATGCGCAGGGCTGCAATTTCAGGAGCACCTGTAGAAATAGTGATTCCAGCACCCTGGACATCGAGTTCAGACAACTGCCGCCAGGGGTTATTGGCTCCGGCCCATACAACGAATAAATAGTCCGGTTCTTCTTCCATAATCCTCAGGATATAGGAGGTAAAGTCGGTTGCATCTGCGGAAGGATACTCCTGGATGACAATTTCAGCCCCTCTTGCTTCCGCCTGGGGAATAAAGGGTTCAATTCCTGCCCGCCCGAAAGCCGTGTCGGGGGCCAGGGTCGCTATCCTGGCTCCCTCCGATGCGATTACGTCGGCCATAGCGACGGCATCCTGGGCTGTGTTGCGGCCGGTGCGGAACACGTAACGGTTCCAGAATTCACCGGTAATGCTGTCTGCTGCAGCCGGTTCATAAATAACGACGGTTTCATATTCTTCTGCAAGCGGTGATATTGCCAGGGCATCTGAAGATGAAGCCACTCCGACCAGCATGTCAACTTCATCTTCTTCCAGCAGCTTTGTAGCCCTTTCCCTGGCCACGTCAGGGACGGTAGTTGTATCTTCCCAGATCACTTCAAGTTCATGGCCGGCAACCTGGTAGGTGCCATCGGTTAAATACTCAAGACCCAGTTCAAAACCGTTTTTGAACTGATTGCCATAATCTTCAAGCACTCCACTCAGGGAAGTAAGCGCACCCACCTTGATAACGCCTGCTACTTCTTCAGCTTCTTCGTCAACAGCTTCTTCCTCGTCTACCTCCACTTCTTCTTCATCGACGACCGCTTCTTCTTCGGCGCATCCAATGACAACAAAAAGAAGTGTCAAAATAACAATTAGTAAACTTAACTTAAAAAATTTTGTTTTCATGTTGTTCCTCCTCTGAAAATTTATAGCACCTGGATTACTGACATAAATTCGTTGCCCTTAAACTCCTCCTTTCCCGGTTAAATATCGCTGCCTGAGATCTTATCGCCCATAAAAAAACTGCCCAAAAAGAAGTGGGCAGTAAGAAGATAGGGCTTTCTAATGTTCAAAAGGTTTACAAATAGAGCAATAGTGGGGATTTGATTTTTTGGTGTCCGATAATGCTCGATTAAAAAAGATAATCCCGGGCTGAGCGGAACATAAATTATGCTCATCAGGCCTGTCGGGCTCAATTTAAACCTGGTTTTTAGCCAGTTATTAACCATCTGCGGGCTCCCAAAATAAATGTTTAAATACAAATATTCTTACAAGCCGGTTCAGTTGAGTTCTGCTATCACTATAATGGCCTATCCAATTGGTTAAATTTTTAAAAGTGATTATTGTGCTAAAACTAATACCTGAATCGCATGTCAGGTATGTTGGAAATATATTATCATGACAATATTAAAAAAGTCAAGCATTTTTTTGCAGCATGAATTATATTTTGGTAGTATGTAGATGAATTAAAATTCATTATTGTTACAAAGATAAGTATTTATTTGCCTCGAGTGGATCCTGGGAGATAATTGTTTTTATTAAGGAGATAATGTTGAATATTTATTGTCTGCTCAGCCTTGCTGCAGCGTAACCAAATTATATTTTAATGATCCTTATGAAGGAGGGTACTTTAATGGATATTTTGAAAGAGACGATCAAGCTTGATAATGGTGAAACCCTGACTTACCGGAAAAAAGATGGAGGCGAAAATGTTTTATTGCTTATTCATGGTAACATGTCTTCTTCTAAGCATTATGAACCGCTAATGAATGGTTTGCCGGAAGATTTTTCTGCCTACGCCGTTGATCTGCGGGGGTTTGGCGAGTCAACTTACAACCAGCCCATAGAGTCACTGGCTGATTTTGCCGAAGATCTGGCCTTGTTTTCAAGAGCCCTGGGTTTAAAGACTTTTACTCCAGTAGGCTGGTCAACCGGCGGTGGAGTAGCTATGGAAATGGCTGCAAAGCACCAGGATCAAGTTAAATGCCTTATCCTCCTGGAGACAGTTTCTTACCGGGGGCTGCCTATTTACCGCAAAGACGAGAACGGTCAGCCTAAAATTGGTGAGCATTACAAAAGTAAAGAGGAAATGGCAACAGATCCGGTTCAGGTTGCTCCGGCCGTGAAGGCTTTTGAAGAGGGCAATGTAGATTTTATCAAGTATCTTTGGGATGAATTGATTTTTGTTGTTGATAAACCGCCTGAAACTGAATACAAGGAATACCTTGAAGCCACTATGAAACAGCGCAACCTGGTTGACGTAGACTGGGCTTTGGTTACCTTTAACCTGGGTCATGAACATAACGGGGTTGTTGATGGAAATGGCCTGGTAGATAAAATTAGCTGCCCGGTCCTTGCATTCTGGGGTGACCGGGACTTAGTGGTAACCAGGGATATGGTTGAAGAGACGGCTGAAGCAATCGGGGACAATGCCCACCTGGTTGTCCTGGAAAATTGCGGCCATAACCCTATTTTTGATTCTAAAGACAAACTGATTTCAGATATGACCGGGTTTATTAGGAAAAATGCTTGAACTATAATAACGGTAAGACCGGGTGGTTTCTTTCGATAGGTTGATATTAACCACCCGGTCAATTATAATTGCCTTACTTTCGGTCAGTAATGTAGTTAGTTAGAAGATAGTTTCGATAAAAGGGACGAATAAGGTGAAACCGGCGAAAAAGGTGATCAGGAAAAGGGGGATCAATATGCCAATAATTCCTAAAATTATTCCCACCATGGCATAATCCTGACCCTCGCTTCTTGCAATGATTCCCAAAATGATTGCTGTTATTGCGAGTAAAAACCCCAACGGGGCGCAACAAGATGTGCTTAACAGAGAAGTAGCACCAGTTATCAGGGATGCCAACCCGAGACTGCTATTTTTATTATCAGTCACTACCACCTGGTTTGCCGGTTTTTCAACGAATTCTCCAGGAGAATTGTTTTGATGTTCCTGTCCGTTTTGTTCATTTTCCATAGGGCAATGCTCCTTTAAATAAAGAATTTATGATGCAAAACATAGTGGATTTATTTTACCGGAAATTTAAGCCTTTACTTTATGTTTGCCTGAGTTTTTACTTAAGGCTTGCCGGTTTAGTATAAAATTGGCTGGTCAGTCATCCTGTTAGATTTTTATTCTCTTTGTGTCTGCTCAGCCGTGCTGTTTTTGGGCTGGTGACGGCGCATTTAAGGGAAATGGCAACGATTCAGCTGTAGGTTTTCACTTAGGTTGTCCTCGGCATTCGCCATCTAAGGCTTTAGGCCTCGGCGGCATGCTTCCATGCAGGCCGGCCTGCGGAAACCTTTGCCTCAAAGGCCATTGCAAGCGCTTTGCCTGCAATGTCTTCAGTCCAAAAACAGCACGGCTGGACAGTTACTTCTCTTTTAGCAAAACAAAATCCTGCATTCGATACCCGGCCATTTTAAAAACAGGGTTTTCGAATGTGAGGTTAAAAATTTTCTCCATAGGCCTTACAGGCTATGAAATATTTATTAGCGAGAGATTTAATCCCCTTCGATCTGGATCACCAAACCGACAAAAAATAGATGGTTGACAGAAATTGTTTTATTGGGTAATATATTATATATCCTATAATATTAGTAGTAAAACTAACAAAATTTGCTGGAGGGTTCTAATGAACATTGCAGGAGATGTATCGGAGTTAATCGGGAATACTCCCCTGGTATACCTGAATAATATCACCGGTGATAGTGCAGCCGGGGTTGTGGCAAAACTGGAAGCTTATAATCCCGGTGGTAGTGTTAAGGATAGAATTAGCCTCAGCATGGTTGAGGAGGCTGAAAAAGAAGGGCTGATCGGTGAAGGGGTTGTAATTTTAGAACCGACCAGCGGCAATACAGGCATTGGGTTGGCAATAGTATGTGCCGCTAAAGGCTACCAATGTATCCTGGTAATGCCCGATACAATGAGCCTGGAGAGAAGAAGCCTGCTTAAATCGCTGGGAGCTGATTTAATCTTGACTCCCGGTGCCGAAGGGATGAGTGGAGCCGTTAAAAAAGCTGAAGAAATGGCTGAAAAAAACAGCAAGTATTTTATTCCACAGCAGTTTGCCAATAAAGCTAATCCGGCGATACACCGAAAAACCACCGCTGAAGAAATCTGGCGGGATACTGATGGTAAAGTTGATATTTTAGTTTGTGGTGTGGGAACAGGCGGAACAATCACCGGTGTTTCTCAGGTATTGAAGCAAAGAAAACCGGATTTGCAATCAGTTGCAGTTGAACCTGAAAATTCCCCTGTCTTGTCGGGAGGGAGTCCCGCTCCCCACAAGATTCAAGGTATCGGGGCAGGTTTTATTCCTGATGTCTTAGAGGTTGACTTAATAGATGAAATAATCGCTGTTTCCGATCAGGAAGCCTTAAACACAACCAGGCGGTTGATCCGGGAAGAGGGTTTGTTGGTGGGGATATCCTCGGGAGCGGCCTGCGCAGCTGCCTTGAAAGTAGCTAGCCGGCCTGAGAATAAGGGGAAAATGGTTTTAACCGTTTTCCCGGATTTGGCGGAAAGGTATATATCCACCGCCCTGTTTAATGTGGAAGATTAAATAGATTAATCTGCTCAAAGTGGAGGCGTAGTTACATGCAATTGTCGACTAAAGCTCGTTATGCTGTCCGGGCACTGGTTGAGCTGGCGGTATATTACGGTCAGGCCCCGGTCAAGTTAAAGGACATTGCCGGAAAACAAGATATTTCCTTGAAGTACCTTGAACAGGTTATGTTTCCGTTACGGGTAAGCGGTTATGTAAAAACTCATAAAGGAAGTCAAGGTGGTTATGTATTGACCAGGCCTCCCGAAGAAGTAAATATCCTGGAGATTGTGCAGTGTGTCGAGGGGTCGCTTTCTCCTGTTGATTGTGTAGATGATCCTGGTTTCTGCGATCGTGTTGCGGTTTGTGCCACCCGGGAAGTTTGGGTGGGGCTAAAAAATTCAATCCATGAAGAACTGGGCAGTGTGACCCTTGCTGAATTAGTTGAAAAACACAAGAAACTGCAAAGTGGACAATAATTTCTTGTAATAATTGGTTACCCATTAAACTAACTTGGCCAACCCTTTTTTGAAGGGGTTGGTTATTTTTAATGTCCATGAGTTATTGTCTGAGGAGGCAAATCAGCTTTCACTCTAAAGCAGATGCCACGACTGCTTGATGAAACCTGCTAAAAGCAGGGCAAAATAAAAGGTAAAAATTCTTAATAAAAGCAGGAGTCATTATTAAAAAATAGAATATAAATACTACAAATTACTTGGGAGGGATGAATATGAGTGTGAAGGTTGGCCAGAAGGCTCCTGATTTTGAAGCCAATGCGTATGTAGATGGAGGCTTTAAGAAAATTAAGCTTTCTGATTACAAGGATAAGTGGGTAGTGATTTGTTTTTACCCGGGAGACTTTACCTTTGTCTGACCGACTGAATTGGCGTCAGTTGCCGCCAGGTACAAAGAACTGCAGGATTTGGGTGTGGAAGTGCTTTCATGTAGTGTGGACAGCCAGTTTACTCACAAAATTTGGCAAGAAGTGGAACTTTCAAAGATGGTTGACGGTGGCGTGCCTTTCCCGATGCTTTCTGATACAGGAGGGCGGATTGGCAGTCTTTACGGTGTATATGATGAACAGGGCGGGGTTAATGTCAGAGGACGGTTTATAATCGATCCCGACGGTGTTATTCAGGCCATGGAAGTGCTTACCCCTCCTGTGGGGCGCAACTTTGCCGAACTGGTTCGCCAGGTGCAGGCATTCCAGCACGTCCGTAAAACCGGGGAACCGACCCCGGCGGGCTGGCAGCCGGGTAAAAAGTCGCTTAAACCGGGGCCGGATCTTGTCGGGCGAGTATGGGAAACCTGGAAAATCGGGGATTAAGGACGGGAGGATAAAGTTGTGTTAAAATTTTACTGTTTTCCGGCCTGAACTACATGTAAAAAGGCGAAAGCGTGGCTTTCGGAGAATAATGTGGAATTCGAGTATCACGATATATTAAAAAATCCTCCCACCGGGGAAGATTTAAACAGGCTTGCCTCGCTGGGGGGCACCGATGTTTCCGGTTTGCTCAATGCAGGGAGCAAAGCCTTCAAGGAGAAAAAGCTTGAGCTTGCAAAAATATCGAACCAGGAAGCTGCCAGGTTGATTCAAGAAAACCCGAGGATTATGCGCAGGCCGCTTTTGACCGATGGAGAAAAGTTGGTCATGGGGTTTAAGCCAGAGGACTATGCAAGTTTGGCTAAAAGATAGTTTATATTTAGGGCGGTCATTTGAAAGAGCCGGGCATTTGATAATGCCCGGCCTCTTTGTATAATATAAACAAATAGTTTGGTTGATCAAAGTAGACCGGCTCAGCCTTCGTCCGGTTGTCGAATAAACCAACCGGCTTGCCTTTCATTTCGAGCCTGCCGGGTTTGATCTGAAAAAGGCCTGAGCGGTGCTACACTATTATTAAAAGGAGGCATCCAGTAGTGAAAAAAGTGTTTTCGGGAGTAACTGTAGAGTGCGGCAGCGGGGATATTGCCGGGCAGGAAGATGTCGCAGCGGTGGTTAATGCCGCTAATGCGCAGCTAAAGCCCGGTGGTGGTGTGGCCGGTGCCCTGCACAGGGCAGCAGGACCGGGCCTTGAGGAAGAATGCAGGCCGCTTGCGCCAATAAAGCCCGGTGAAGCAGTGATTACAGGAGGCCATAATTTGCCTAACCGTTACGTGATTCACTGCCTGGGTCCGGTTTATGGCAAGGATAAACCTGAGGAAAAATATCTTGCTGATTGTTACCGCAATGCGCTGCGGCTGGCTGAAGAAAACAAAATAGACTCCCTTGCCTTTCCCTCTCTATCTACCGGTGCTTTCGGCTTTCCAATGGAAGAAGCGGCAGAAATTGCATTCCGGACTATAAAGGAAGTTATCCCTGAATTGAACGAGGTTGTGTTGATCCGTTTTGTTTTGAGAGGAGGGAATGCTATAGAAGTTCACGAACATTACCTGGAAAAAGTTTTCGGGGCTTAAATGATAATCTTTCTTGTCAGCCCTTTCAGTTTAGTTTACACTTGGGAAAAGCGCGGGGAAACTTGATGATGCAAAAGTACAGGGGCAGCTTCCCGGGCTTTGCCTCATTCCCGGGAAGCTGCGCTTTTTCTATATTTTAGGATTCAAGCCGACAAATGACCGGAGGTGGGTTGGATATGCCGGCTGAATTTCTGGCCATGGGAGACAAAGTTAAGATTAATCCCCACAACAGCAATAAAGAACATATTGAAGGTTATATTGCCGGAATTAATGAAGAAGATATTGATATCGCCCTTGCAGAAGACATTAAGAAAATAGCGGTAGAAGAGGATGAAGCAGTTATCCTGGAGGTTATCAAAAAGGACCGGAAAGAAAGCCTGTATGTTGCCGAGGCCAGGTTAGTCCAATATATAGCAAAAAGGAACCCCGAATGTAAACTTAGAATAACCTCGGAGTTCATAAGAATTCAACGCCGCTATTATGTGCGGGTGCCGGTGAAGTTCGAAGTGGAATATTCGGCATCAAACGGTGATAGTCTTAATGAAGGATTTTTTCTTGATTTATCAGGGGGAGGTGCCCTGCTTAATACTGTTCAGGAGCTTGCTTTAGGTAAAGAAATAGTAATGCGTTTTAACCTGGAATTTAAAAACGAAACTGTACCGTTTGAAGTTAAAGGCAGGGTAGTTAGGGAGGACCTTGCTCCAAGAATTTGGGCTGAACCTAACATGCCTTATAAGTATGGCATCAGTTTCGAAGGGCTCACTACCTTGCAGCAAGATCATATCATCAGGTTCGTCATGGAGCAGTGGCGGGAAAAAATAAAAAATATCTTTTAAGCAGTATTATTATTTGTTATTATTGTTTACGTTTGAGCAAACTGCTGCCCCGGTGTCCCGGGGTTTTAAAAGTGAGGCTTTGTTGGAAATGAATATACTTGAAGCGTTAATATTTGGGATTGTCCAGGGAATATCCGAGTTTTTGCCGATTTCAAGCACGGCCCATATCATTATTGTTGAGCTCCTCTTAGGTTATAACTTCCCCGGCCTGGCTTTTGAAATATATCTACATATTGCTTCCGTTTTTGCGGTAATCCTTTATTTCCGCAAAGAATTGTGGGCGGTAATTACCGGGTTCTTCAGTTATTTTGGCGAAAAAACCCCTGCAAACCGGGTTCATTTCATGTTCGGAATCTATATTATTGTAGCTACCGCTATTACCGGTGTCCTGGGGATAATTTTAAAGTTCCAGGTGGTAGACGTGATGAAAACTCCCACCTTCATAGCAGCAGCCCTGGCCGTAACCGGCGCTGCCCTGATTTTAATTGAACGGTTTAAGGAATACGGCAACCGCAAAGAAGAAAATATGACTTACCTCGATTCGATCCTGGTCGGCCTGGCCCAGACGGTAGCTGTCCTTCCGGGTATTTCAAGGTCGGGATCGACGGTTATTGTTGCCCTGTGGGCCGGTTTGGAAAGGGAAACGGCGGTGCGCTACTCCTTTCTTTTGGTAATTCCGGCGATCCTGGGTTCCACCGTTTTAGCCGTTGGTGAGATGTCTTTAGAAATCTGGGCCGCTGTCGGAACCGTCCCCCTGATCATTTCTTTTATTGCCTCGTTCATTTTTTCCTGGATCGGGATTGTCTGGTTGATCGATTTTCTAAAGAAGGGCAGGCTATTTTATTTCGCCGGTTATTGCTTTGTGGTAGCGATTTTAGTCTATTTCTTTGTCCAGGAAGTCCCCCCGACGGTATAAAATTATAGTAATTACTGGATTGTTCCCCTTCTGATGGAATTCGCAGCGTTGACAGTACTAGCTTTCTTTAATCCTGTCTTTTGCAGCAAATTCCCAAAAAAATAGCCGCAACCCCCTGGCGTTAAAGGGTTTGCGGCTTTTCTGTTTTGTCATTAATATGTAGGGGA
>Ga0207421_10003530_pt1 | contig 18579 bp, 16 predicted proteins | sample SodLakKL_010_SED_4_FD_187542 | JGI IMG/M metagenome (GOLD analysis project Ga0207421, IMG submission 187542) | Alkaline sediment microbial communities from Lake Tanatar, Kulunda Steppe, Russia - 8KL_010_SED (SPAdes) (version 2) | ecosystem: Environmental > Aquatic > Non-marine Saline and... | reverse complement strand
GAGCTCGGCGATCCGGGCTATCTCTACCGTGGCTTCAATGACCTGACCTGGCTGCCCGAACCGCCACTGGTGGACAGCGGCCCGATTCCTGGCGCCTAAGTGGAGGAGGCAGAACAATGAGTTACGACAAGCAGAATACATTCGCCCTGGACGACGACAGTGTGGTGGTGATCATCGGGTCCGGCGCCGGCGGCGGGACCCTGGCTCGGGAGCTGACCCGCAGGGGCATCGACGTGGTGATGCTGGAAGCGGGCAAGCTGCATCAGCGGGGCGACTTCCTCGCGGATGAGTGGGCTTCTTTCGGTCAGCTGGCGTGGCTGGACAACCGCACCACGGCAGGCACATGGCGGGTGGCCCGGGACTTCCCCAACCTGCCGTCCTGGATCGTCAAGGCGGTGGGCGGAAGCACCACCCACTGGGCGGGGGCCAGTCTTCGGTTCCAGCCCCATGAGTTCAAGGTGCGGACCGAATACGGTCAGGTGGATGGCGCCAACCTGCTGGACTGGCCCATCGGCTACGATGACTTGGCGCCGTATTATGCCCGTGCCGAAGACAAGATGGGGGTAACCCGGACCGGCGGACGGCCGGGCCTGCCCGGCAACAACAACTTTAAAGTCATGCATGCCGGGGCCAAGGCGCTGGGTTACGAACGCTGCCATACCGGCAACATGGCCATTAATAGTGTTGCCCGGGACGGTCGCGCGGCCTGTGCCCAGCGGGGCTTCTGCTTCCAGGGCTGTACCACGGGCGCGAAATGGTCAACGCTCTACACCGAAATTCCCATGGCCCTTTCCACGGGACGGGCGGAAATTCGGCCGGAAGCTCACGTGGCCCGGATTGAGCATGACAGTGCCGGTCATGTGAATGCGGTGGTGTACTTCGATGCCGACGGCAACGAGCAGCGTCAGCGGGCTCGGGCCGTGGCCGTGGCCGGCAACTCCATCGAGTCGCCGCGGATGCTGTTGAACTCGGCCTCGAACCTGTTCCCGGATGGCCTGGCCAATACCTCCGGCCAGGTGGGGCGCAATTACATGCGCCACATGACCGGGTCGGTGTACGCGACCTTCGAAGAACCGGTGCACATGTACAAGGGCACCACCATGGCCGGCATTATTGAGGACGAGTCCATCAATGATCCGTCCCGGGGCTTCGTGGGCGGCTACGAGATGGAAACCCTGTCGCTCGGCCTGCCGTTCATGGCGGCGTTCCTCAATCCGGGGGGCTGGGGACGGGATTTCACCGCCGCCATGGACCAGTATGCACACATGGCCGGCATGTGGCTGGTGGGTGAGGATATGCCCCAGGAGCGCAATCGGATTACGCTGGACGCCAATGCCAGGGACCAGTACGGCATGCCGGTGGCCAATGTCCACTTCGACGATCATCCCAACGATCGGGCGATGCGCAACCACGCCTTCAAGCAGGGCGAGGCCGTGTATCGGGCCGCGGGGGCGAAGGACGTCTATCGGACACCGCCGTATCCGTCCACCCATAACCTGGGCACCTGTCGCATGAGTGCCGAGGCGCGGGACGGGGTGTGTAACGCGTTCGGACAGACCCACGACATCGACAATCTGTTTATCTCGGATGGCAGCCAGTTCACCACGGGAGCGGCGGAGAACCCGACGCTGACCATCGTGGCTCTGGCAATCCGTCAGGCTGAGTACATTGCAGAGCAGATGTCGCAGCGGGCAATCTAATCGTAGCCTCAGCACCGCCCGGTTCGCTGGGCGGTGCTTTTTTTTGGCCATCCCAACAACCGGAGATCGCAAACCATGGCATTTACCACCGAGCAGCACCCTGGGGTTGTCAACCAGCCCGCCGAGGTCACCCGGGGCTTCACCCTTAACCACAGCATGATGCGAATCAAGGACCCGGAGCGCTCGCTGGCGTTTTACACCGGCGTGCTGGGCATGCGGGTGCTGCGGCGACTGGACTTCCAGGAACTGAATTTTTCGCTCTATTTCCTGCAATGCCCGCAGGAAGGCGCCGAGCCGCCGGAGGACGCGGGCGAGCGGACGGTCTGGACATTCTCTCAGCGCGGTCTGCTGGAGCTCACGCATAACTGGGGCAGCGAGGATGACCCGGAGCTGAAGTTCCACGACGGCAATTCCGAACCCCAGGGCTTTGGGCACATCTGCATCGCCGTGCCCGATCTGGATGCCGCCGTGGCCTGGTTTGACGAGAATGAGGTCGAGTTCATCAAGCGCCCCGAGCAGGGCAAGCTGCCGGATGTCGCTTTCATCCGCGACCCGGATGGTTACTGGATCGAGGTGATCGAACCGGCCCGTCTGCCGGATCTCGGTCGCTGATTCAGGGCGCCGGCACCCGGCGGCCGCGGTGGTGGTCGCCGGTTTCGTGTTCGTGGAGGGCTCTCGTGAGGGCGGCTCCCAGGAGAATGATCAGCGCCGAGCCATAGACCCACAGCAGCAGGACCACTAGTGAGCCGGCGGCTCCATAGGCAGAGGCCGGTGCCATCAGCGTGATGTAGGTGGCCATCAGGGCGCGCCCGGGCATGAAGAGCAGGGCGGTGACCAGCGCCGCCGGCAGTACATGACGCCAGGCCGGGGCCACATTGGGCAGAAACCGAAAGATGGCCGCCAGAAAAACCGCCACCAGAGCCACGCTGGCCACTGGCTCCAGCTTGGCGGCCAGGGACAGGTCGAAGGGAAGCCACTCTCCGGCGAATTGCGCCAGCGCGCGAATGGCGACGGTGGAGATCACCGAGGCCAGTAGCAGCAACCCGAATGCGCCAACCAGCAGCAGGGACAGCAGCCGGTTGATCAGCAGCCGGACGACACGGCGCTTGCCTCGGGGGAGGGGCACTTCCCAAAGCGCATTCAGAGCCCGCTGTAGCTGGGCAAACAGCGCGGTCGCGCCCACCACCATGGCGCCAATACCCGCCAGAGTCGGAAGCCAGCCGGCCTCCTGAATGCGGGCATCGGCGATGATCTGGCTGAGCATCTGCGCAGCCTCCGCGCCGATGGCCATTTCCACCTGGGCCACCAGCCGGGTTTCCGCCACGTCGGGGCCGATGATGAGTCCCAGGGCGGCAACCGCCAGGATCATGATGGGTGCCACCGAGAACAGGGTGTAAAACGCCAGCGCGGCGGCATTTCCCAGCGGGTTGTGGTTCACCCAGAGTTTCAACGCGGTCAGCGCGATGGCCGGGGTCTCGTAGAGAACAGGAATCAGGCGCCGGATCTGCATGGTGCTTTGGACGTCTGGAGGAGCGCTAGGGTTTCCAGCGAGGCGTTATCCCCTTCCTTCAGGCGTGACTGTCAGGTAATGAAGGGTCGGCATTGTCTGGGTGGCTCATCGGTGAGTGGTAGTACTTGTAGACAGTGGTCCGGGAGAGCCCCAGGCGGCGGGCTGCTTCTGTGACATTGCCGTCGCAGTGAGCCACCATCACCCGAATGGTTTCCCCATGGACATCCCGCCATTTCAATTCGTTATCCGTCAGCTGCATCAGCACTTCGGCAATGCGGGCTGCGGAAAGTGACTTCCCGCTGGCGCTCTTGAAATCGGGGAAGTCCTTCTCCGTGAGTTCGAAACCGCTGTTGCTCAGGGCCGCTTGGTGCAAGCAGGCCCGAAGCTCACGGAGGTTGCCGGGCCACTCATGGGCGGTGAGTGCTTCCAGGGCCGATCGGTCAAACCCGAGTCCTGGCCTTATCCCGGCAAGAAAATGCTCAACCAGGGCTTCGAGATCTTCCCGGTCCCTGAGTGCCGGGAGCTCGATAACGAATTCCGAGAGTCGATGGGCGAGATCCCGCCGGATCCGGCCCTTCTCCGCTAACAAGGCGACGGGCAGGGCGGTGGTACTGAGGATCAGCGTTTTTCCGTCCTGCGTTTCGATCTGTCGCAGCAGATCCGCCTGATGGGATTCGTCCATTTCTTCCACCCGGTCCACATACAGCGTCGTACCGTGGGACTGGACGCTGGTAAGTGCTGGAGTCGAGTTATTGGGTTGGATGGCTTGCCAGTGACCGCTTGCATTGACTCTTGTGTGAATGAATTCGGCAATCGCGGTCTTACCGGTGCCGGTTTCCCCGCAGAGATTGATGGTCATGCCCCGGCGGGCCGCTCGCAGCAGACCCGTGAACCGCTCCGCCAACGCGGGATCCTCGAGCACCAGCGCCCCGGTGTCCCCAACCAGAGCAGCCGACTGAACGGAAACGGCGGTTAGTGATTGGGATGCACGGTTCGGCAGGCACCGCATTGAGGCGGCGGAGCCATATCGGTCGCGAACCCGGACGGTCTCCCCGCGCCCAAGCCTCGGTGCGACGGCGTCGAGATTCTCTTCGAAAATTGCTGAAAACGGCTGCCCGATGAGATCCGCGAGTCCGGCAAGCAGGATGCCCCCGCGCCGATTGAACGCCACGATTCGATGATCCGGATCGAGGACCAGCATTCCGACGCTCAGAGTATCCAGGTACTCCGGGCGGGGATGGAACAGCAGAATCAGGTGGTCCTCATAGCGCGATCGGACCAGGCAGTTTTCGATATTGCCTGCGGACATTTGCAGAAGGGCGGCGGTGTGATCCTGGCGGTGGGCCGCGGCGGTAGAGGCATCCAGCAGGCCGGCGATGGCCCCGTGGCCGTTAAAGATGGGCGCGCAGATGCAGGACACCCCGGTATTTGCTCGCAGGAAATGCTCGGCGCCATAGACATGGGCCGGCCGGCGGGTCGCAAGAGCGATCCCCAGTGCATTGGTACCGCGGATCGCTTCGCTCCACCAGGACCCAGGCACCACGGCATGGGCCGCTGCGTTGCTGGCAAACTGCGAGTCGACCAGGGTCTGCAGGATCAGGCCCTCCGGGCTGCCCAGAGCGACCATGAAGTTCGAACCAGCGATCTGGTCATGCAGCAGTTCAATCTCGGGCCGGGCGAAACGAATCAGCTGCTCGTGTCGTTCGCAGGCCTCGCGGAGTGCGGAGCCATCGAGATTGTTGGCACGGGTCTCGCCCAGAGGATCCAGCCCAAGATCAAGGCATCTCTGCCAGCTTGCGGCAATGTCTGGGGGCAGTGAGGCGCTGGCTACCAGACCTCGTCGTTCAAGGGAACGTCGCGCCCTTGATAAATCCGGCGCCGATGAATCCATCGTTTACTCTCCTCCGCCGATCTCTTTTTTACGCTTTTCCGCTGTTGAGATTCTGGCGATTTCCACTGGAAAGTTACCCCTGCTGACAGGGAGGATCAAGCGAATTTTCGGCTCGTCTCCATCGACTGTTCAGATATTGGACAAGCTTGGGTTCTGTCCAATTAATGAACAATAAAACTCAATAATATCAGTAGGTTGCAATCTCCTTTCGCCCCCTGTATCACTTTGGGGGTCAATAACAAACGGAGCGGAGGAGAGGATGAGCGCAGATAAACTCAGTGGTAAACGCGCCCTGGTAACCGGCGGTTCGCGGGGAATCGGAAAAGGTATCGCCACGCTGTTTGCCGAAAACGGCGCAGACGTTGCTTTCTGTCATTTTAATGATGATCAGAGAGCCCGGGACACGGCGGCAGAAATCGAGTCCATGGGGCGAAAAGCCTTCTTCGAGGAGTGTGACGTCAGCCGGCCGTCGAATGTCCAGGCCTTCTATGCCAACGCGAAGAACGCGCTGGGGCAGATCGACATCCTCGTGAACAACGCGGGGCACAACATCACCGAGGCGTTTGAGGACATCAGTGAGGAGAGTTTCGATCGCATGTGGTCGGTGCATGTAAAGGGCACCTACTTCATGACTCAGGCGGTCTACCGTGACATGAAGCGTCGCGGCGATGGACGGATCATCAACGTCACCTCGCAGCTTGCCTATAAAGGCGCGCCGTCACTGACTCACTACTGCACCGCCAAGGGCGGAAATATGACTTTCACCCGTGCACTGGCGCTTGAGTGTGCCAACACCGGGGTGCTGGTCAATGCGGTGGCACCGGGTGTGACCAACACCGACTTGCTAACGCCTCTCGCGGATGAAGTGCTCGACGGCCTGAAGGACGCCATTCCGCTGGGGCGTTTCGGCGAGGTCAATGAAATTGCGCCCGCGGCACTGCTTCTGGCCTCGGAAGAAGGCAGCTTCTTCCACGGAACCTGTATTTCGCCCAACGGTGGTGAGGTCATGCTCTGAATTCAGAGCCACATAAAAACGAGGAGAGAACGATGCAAACCATGAAGATATGCCGTCCCGTCGGCCTGGTCACGGCCGCTTCGGCGCTTGCCATGGCGGCCAGCCTGGCTTCCGCAGAGGATTACACCCGTTTCGGTATCGACGAAGACGTGCCGGGCATGTGCAGCTACGAGTCAATCGATGCCAAGGATTACAGTGGCCGGACTCTGAGCATTATCACCCACGCCATTCCCGTCATGGGAGAGCCCACGGCCCTGCACGCCGAGCAGTTTTCCGAGCTGACCGGCGCCGAGGTGAACGTCGTTCACGTTCCCTTCGGTGATCTCTTCCAACGCATCATGATCCCCTTCCAGACCCAGCAGGCCGCCTATGATGTGCTGTTCTACGCGTCGCTGTGGGTGGGCGATTTCAACCAGTATCTGGCGACGGTTCCCGAGGCCTATCAGAACGTGAGCGGCATGCTGGACCTCACCGACACTTATCGGGATGTCAGCATGTGGGAAGGCGAGATGAAGCAGTACATGGTCGATGGAGATCGCCACTACCTGAAGTATCGCCACGACATTTTCAGTGATCCGGCCATGCAGGCGCGATTCGAGGAAGAGGCCGGCCGGGCATTGACGGTGCCGGAGACCTGGGAGGAGTACAACGAGGTCGCGAAAGTGTTCAGTGGTTGGGACTGGAGCGGCAATGGCGAGGCCAACTACGGTTCCGCTGAGGTGGCCCAGCGTGACGACCTGATGTTCTCCGCGTTCATCAGCCGTGCGGCGCCCTATGCAAAGCACCCGGATGTCACCGGCGGGTTTTTCTTTGATCTGGAGACCATGGAGCCTTTGATTAACAACCCGGGCTGGGTCCGTGGCCTGGAGTTGTTCATCGATGCCCAAGCGGCGTTCCCACCGGGGGGCACCAACTTCGGCCTTGGTGATGAGATTTTCTCGTTCGGAGGCGGTGAAACCCTGATGAGCTACAGCTGGGATGATGCCCTCATTCAGGCTCAGCAGGAGGACAGCCCGATCCGCAATCAGGTCCGAACGGCGATGCTGCCAGGTGCCAGCGAGGTCTGGAACCGGGACACCGGCCAGTGGGACCGCTTCGAAGAGCCGAACCGGGCGGCCTACATCACCTGGGGATGGACCAGCGCTGTGGCCGAGTCCAGTGATAACAAGGACATGGCCTTCGACTATCTGTGCTTTTTCTCCAACGAAGCCAACACCCGACATGACCTTCAGGTGGGGCGTTTCGGCGTCAATCCCTACCGGAACGCCCATTTCGATGGGGGCTTCTGGGCCGGCGAGTTGGGATGGGATGCCGACATGGCCACTGAGTACGTCAATACGCTGCAGAGCATCGACGGGTACCACAACCGGGTCTTTGATCTGCGCGTCCCCGGCGTTGGTCAGTTCATGACGGCTCTGGCCAGTGGTGTTGCCGAGGCAATGGCCGGTCAGGCCACGGCTCAGGAGGCGCTGGACGGTGTCGCTGCCGAGTGGAGCCAGATCGTCGACCGCATCGGTGAGGATCGTGTCCGCACCGCTTATGCCGATGTGGTAAGGCTCGAGGACGCTCGCTAAATCGCCATTGCAGGAGCCGGATCCCTGCGGTCCGGCTCTTCCTTCTGATTCTCACGGTTCTGCATGGCGGAGCGGATTGCATGTATCGACAAAAATATCTGTTCCTGCTGCCCGGGCTTTTGGCTCTGGTGGGGATCATTATTTTTCCGTTGTTGTTCACCATTCGGGTCAGCTTTTCGAGCTGGGATGTGTTTCAACCGGGCCTGGACTGGATTGGTGGCGCCAATTACTCACGACTCATGGAAGATGCCCGGTACTGGGGCGCTCTGGGTCGTTTGATCCTCATGGCCGTGGGCACGGTGCTCATCCAGTATTGCCTGGGCTTTGCGCTGGCACTGCTGGTGTGGGGGGATCTGAAGGCGCGGCGGTTTTTTCGGGTGCTTTTTCTCGTGCCGATGATGACCACCCCCGTGGTGATGTCAGTCATCTGGCGGACGGTTTTCCATGAGAGCATCGGACCACTGAACGGCATCCTCAAGGCGCTCGGACTGCAGGGTTTGCCCTGGCTGTCGGATCCCGGGTTGGCGTTTGCCAGCGTCATGATTGTCGAGGTCTGGCAATGGACGCCCTTCATGTTCCTGCTATTGCTTGCGGGGCTTGTTTCACTGCCAAAAGAGCCGTATCTGGCCGCCAGAATCGATGGCGCCGGGCCGATTCGGACGTTTTTTGCAGTGACTTTTCCCGCGATGGCGGGCATTTCCATTGCCGCTATCCTGATTCGGCTTATTGAAGCGTCCAAGATCATGGAGTCGGTGTATGTCATGACCTCAGGGGGGCCGGGTACCGCCACCGAAACATCCAGCTATTACATTTACATTCGCGGGTTGAGGGATTTCCAACTCGGTTATGCGTCAGCGCTTTCAGTCACTTACCTCGTCATCATGATCATTAGCCTCACCATTGTGGCGAAGGTGTTGATCAGGCTTTTCGTGAAGGACCGGACATGAGAACCCTTTACCTTGCCGTCAAGTATTTTGCGATTCTGTTCTGGTCATCGTTTGTGGTGTTTCCCTTCCTGTGGGCGGCAACGACCTCCTTTAAAACCGCGAATGCGGTCACTGGAGGGGCCACCTGGATCCCGTGGTTGCAGTACCAGCCGAGTCTCCACGGCTGGAAGACCCTGTTTGGCGGAGAGGGCGGGACGGATATCACCGGACCCTACCTCAACAGCATCATCGTCACCGGATCGGCTTCCCTGATCAGTATTACCCTGGGCACCCTTGCGGCCTATGGGCTCTCACGATTCACTTTCAAAGCGGGATTCCTTGGTAACGGCGACATCACCTTCTTTTTCATCTCTCAGCGGATCATGCCGCCGATTGTCTTGGCGATTCCATTTTTTCTATTTCTCAGGCAGTTGGGTCTGCTGGACACCCTTGCGGGGCTCGTTCTGGTGTACATCGCGCTGCTTCTGCCCATCGCCGTTTGGGTGATGGTGGATTTTTTCAACAATGTGCCGCGACAGCTTGATGAGATGGCGTGGCTTGATGGCTGTACACCGCTGACCACGTTTTACCGGGTGATTCTGCCGAATTCTCTACCGGGGCTGGTGGTGGCGGGCATGTTCTGTCTGATTTTTGGCTGGAACGACTTTTTCTTTGCGTTCACGCTGACCTTTACGAATACGCAACTGCTGCCCGTGGCCATTGTCGCCCTGAACTCCTCGGTGACCCCGTGGTGGTCGTTGTCGGCTTCGGCTCTGATCTCTGTCGCACCGCTGGTTCTGCTCGCCTTTGTGGTGGAGCGGTTCCTGGCCCGTGGCGGTCTTGCCGGCGCAGTGAGGTAGAGCCATGTCTTCTTTGACACTTCAGAACCTCTCTCTCGGCGTGGATGACGAAACCTGGCTGGAAGGGGTCTCGCTTCATCTCGAGCCGGGGGCGCTTTACACGCTACTCGGTCGGACCGGCTCCGGAAAAACGACGCTGATTCGCGCCATTGCCGGCCTGGAAACCCTGGATGAGGGCAGCGTTTACTATGGTGACCGTTGCTGGGACGGCCTGGCGCCGTGGAAACGGCCGGTGGCCATGGTCTATCAGCAGTTCATCAATTACCCCCATCTTTCAGTGCTCGATAACGTGGCATTTCCGTTGCGTCGCGCCGGGGTCCCCCGTAATGACGCCAGGGACCGCGCGCAGGGGACGCTTCAGAAGCTCGGCCTGGGTTCCATGCTGAATCGGCGCCCCGGTGAGCTATCTGGCGGACAGCAGCAGCGCGTGGCGATTGCTCGTGCCCTCACCAAAGAGGCGCCGGTGCTGCTCATGGATGAGCCGCTGGTCAATCTGGACTACAAGCTGCGCGAACAGATGAGGGAGGAATTGGTGGAGCTACTGGCAGACCGCCAATCCACCATCGTGATCTATGCCAGCACCGAGCCTGCCGAAGCACTTCAGATGAGTTCGCGGGTGCTGGTCATGGATGAGGGTCGAGTGGTCCAGGAGGGGGCGCCACGGCAGGTCTATGGCGCACCCTGCAGCATTGCAGCGGCCCGGGTGGTGAATGACCCGCCTCTGAACGTGCTGGCCATGAGTCTCGATCGGGATGCCGCGGAAATCGAGAGCCTCGGCTACTTCTCGCCGGAGACCATCTTCGGGGCTCGCCCTGACGGGCACCCCGACGATCCGGGGCTTAAGCCGGGCCAGTACTATGTGGGCATTCGTGCCGGTGATCTGGCGCTCTCCGATACGGGGAGACCGGCCGAGGTCACGCTGACCGAGGTCAGCGGCTCGGAGACCATTACCCACCTCAACATGGCTGGCACTCATCTGGTTATGCATGAGCGGGCGGTGATCAAGCACCGCACCGGGTCCCACATCCATATCACCCCTCGGCTTTCCACGGTTTTCGTTTTCAATCGGGATGGCGAACTGGTGCATGTGGCCCATCCGGGCCGTCGACAGACAGGAGAAGGTCATCGCCATGGCTGAAATTCATCTCGACTCTCTGGCCCACTCCTATGCACCCAATGTCCCGGATCCGGAGTACGCCCTGAAGCCTCTGGATATGACCTGGGAAGACGGGGAGACCTACGCGCTGCTCGGGCCCTCGGGATGTGGCAAGAGCACCATGCTGAACATCATTTCCGGTCTGGTTGAGCCGAGCCAGGGGCGGGTCCGATTCGACGGGGAGGATGTCACCCAACGCGGGACTGCGGAGCGCAACATCGCGCAGGTATTCCAGGTGCCGGTGATTTATCGCTCCATGACCGTTGCCGAGAATCTGTCTTTCCCGCTGGTGTGTCGAAAATGGTCAACGGCCAGAGTCAGGCAACGGGTGGGAGAGGTGGCCGAATTGCTGGGGTTGGACCGGTTTCTGCGGCGTCCTGCCGCGGCCCTGACCGCGGACCAGAAACAATTGGTCTCTCTGGGTCGGGGTCTGGTTCGGGACGATGTCAGCGCGCTTTTGCTTGACGAACCCCTGACCGTGATTGATCCCCAGTTGAAGTTCGAGCTCCGCCGAAAGCTCAAGGAAGTCAACCATGCGTTCAACATCACCATGGTTCTGGTGACCCACGATCAGAACGAAGCGATGACCTTTGCCAGAAATGTCATCGTTATGAATCACGGAGAAGTCATTCAGCAGGGCGACCCACAGACGCTGTTCGAAAATCCCCGCACCGAGCATGTGGGCTACTTCATCGGCTCACCGGCCATGAATTTCATTCCGGCTGAACAGGGACCGCAAGGCGTTCATATCCTTGACCAGCAGGTGGTCATGCCGATCAAGGCTCCTGCAGCGGGTTCCAAAGACCTGAAAATCGGTTTCCGGCCCGAGCATGTGAGCCTGACTCCGGATGGTGAGCGCATTGCGGCCCGGGTGATGCGCATCTGGTTCGAAGGCCTGGATCAGGTCCTTGAGCTGGAAAGCGCGGGTGTCAGGTTTCGGGCTCGATTGAGTCGCTGGGAAGGCCAGGTGGGGGATGAGGTCAACCTCTGGGTCAAGCCGGCTGCCCTCCGCCTTTATCAGGCCGGCGAGCTGGTTTCATCAGCGGCTGACGGTTAGCCCGGAAGGCTCCCGGGAGACGCGCCATCAGGATCAAAGAGGCCCGACGGTTTCCGTGATTCGATCGGCTTGCGAGGGATAGTGGGCCGGTCCCTGTTGAAAGCGGGAACGGTAGGAGCGATCTGCCGGAGAACCTGCCGGCCAGAGCCGGGCGAGCCATTCAAGACATTCGGCGACTGGCCACTCCACGCTCACGGCATCACAGTAAACGCCGCCCAGGCGGGTGCCATACACGGGTTCAAAGGGTGAGGGGTGAAGGCTGATGCGACTGATGAGCCCGCGGGGATCCTGCTGGAAATTGGGCATGCCGGCGGCGCCGTTATTCATGACCAACCGGCGCTGGTTATCCACGAAGAAATCCTGCAGATAGGCGACGCAGGTGTGGCTGCCGGCCAGTACATCGACTTGAGCGCATTGGAACCAGGCTTGCAGACGGGGCGTGATCGACCCCGATGATGGCATCTGCTCAAGGGCGAGTCCCCAGCCTGCCACTGACTCCGGGTCACCATGGACCACACCGATCCGACAGTCTCCCACTTGAACTCGCCGCTGAAGGGGCAGCCGTTGCAGTTGGTCGGACAGACCCGGTGTGCAGGCCGCGACGCTTTGCAGCCGGTGCATGATCTGATTGGATCGCTCGACCATCGCGTCATCCACCCATGCCGGGTAGGCACAACCGCAGCCGGCGTCCTCGGACGGGCGTGCCAACTCGAGCTCCACGTTTCCGGCAGTGGGGTGGTGGGCAAGAATCGCATCAGTGATTCGTTGCATGGCGGCGGATTCGGCATTCAGCCAGTGGAAGTCCCCGTTAAAAACCAACGAGGGCTCCGGCAACCCTTTTTGCCGTTCTTCGTGGGCCATTTCCAGAATCCGAGCCAGTGCCAGCTCGTTGCCGTAAAGGCCGCCGATGAAGTAAGCGGTTTTTGTCTCCAGAACCGGCGCCGTTTTGAGCCCATCCGGACTGGTCCGGTAAGCCAGAGGGCAGGAACGGCCCATGGCACTGCTCATGATGGGGTGTTATCGCTGCGCGGTTGCAGGGCCATGGCAAATGAGGACAGCCCAACCACCAGCACCACCACGGTGATGAGGAGCAGTTTGGCGTAGTCGTGCTCCAGGCCACTGATACGGCCGATGAGTTGGCTGTATCCCGATGTTTCGACAAAGTAGGCCGCCGCCCCACCGACCGCCGCAGCGAATGTTACAAAGAAACACCAGGGTCGCACCCTGCGCTCGGCAAAAATGCAGAAGACAATGACGGGGGTCAGAAACAGCGATGCGGTCCCACTGACGGCCACTGCAGCGAACAGGTCGTCGGTGCCAAACAGCACCAGCAACAATCCGCCCACGGCGAAGCAGAGCATGGCCAGGCGGCCGTTGCGGGCGGTGGCCTCCCCAAGCCCCATGTCGACCACTGCCAGTTTGGAGGCGCTGGAAAAGGCCGAATCCAGCGTGGAGGCCGCCGAAATGAAAAGGGCCAGTCCTAGAACGAGCATCGCGGGTGTGCCGAGCAGGCGTGCCAGCGTCGCAATCAACTCCTCCTCGCCCTGACGATGCAGTCCGGCGAAAACTCCGAGGAAGCCGAATGCGAGGATACACAGGCTGGAAATCCAGAAAGCGTGCAAGAAACTTTGCCGGGTGGTGGAGCGATCGGCCAGAAAACCGCGATCCATCATCACCGGGTCGTGCATCGGGTAGCTGAGCACCTGGAGTAGAGCGACCACCAGCAGGATCCAGCCGGGGCTGTTGATGGCGCTACTCTCCAGCAGTGCGCTGGCCTCGAAGAACGGGTGGACAAACATCATGGCCGTCAGTCCGATCAGCAGGACGCCTAGCAGCGTCATCTGCCACAGATCGGTACGCAGTGACGCCCGCAACCCTCCGGTCATTGAGTAGACGAGTGTCACCAGCGCCACGGTAATAATGGCTACGTTATAGCCCACGGAGCCGGCGGCTCCGAAGACGATGCCAACCACCAGGAGGTTGGCGAACACCTCGGTCAGCAGGCGCATGGAGATCAGCAGATTGAAGCAACTGGTCCCGAGGCGCCCGAAGTGCCGGGTCACGAACGTCTGGATGTTGGTGGCGCCGTGCCGGTAGCGAAGCCGATCGACAATCAGCCAGCCGGTTAGAAAGGAGCCATAGTAAGCCGTGTAGGCCAGTGCGCCGGCGATTCCAAAAAAATAACCAAGGATCCCGGCATTCAGGAGCGATCGTGCGAATATCCAGGTGGTGACCTGAGAAAGTGTGAGGGTGACAACATCCGGAGCTTGTCCAGTGTTGCTGGATCCGCGGAAAAAGCCATCGGCGGTACGCACGCGTGGTGAGACCAGCACGCTCACGGCGGCCAGGAGGATCAAAGCGCCAATCAGCGCCGGAAGGGGCATTCCCTGCAAGGGTTTCGGTCCTTTGCCGTTGTCAGTCGTCCGCTAGACGGGTCTCAATGATGATCTCGGATTCCAGCGTTCGGTGGACTGGACACTTGTCGGCGATTTCCAGGAGTTGCTGGCGCTCCTCACTGCTGAGGTCGCCCGCCAGATGGATCTGACGCTGGAAGACATCGATACGGGCACCGCTTTCACCACAGCTCTCGCAGTCCGTGCGGTGCTCTTTGTTATGAGTGACATCGGTGAAGACGTGCTCCAGAGGCAGATTCTTGCGGCGGGCAACCATGCGGATGGTCATGCTGGTGCAGGCACCCAGGCCGGCAGCCACCAGCTGGTACGGAGACGGCCCCTTGTCGCTGCCGCCCATACTGGCGGGCTCATCGGCGGTGAGCATGTGGCGACCGGCAATGTTGATATCCTGACGGAACCCCCGGGGGCTGACCTCGGATACCCGGGTGGTGCCCTCCGGCGCACTGACCGGCGGCTCCTCGGCGGCCAGGTCCAGATATCGGGTCGCCCAGGCGCCAATCACGTCGGCGGCATACTCGGCGTCCTCACCCCGCGTGATCAGGTGATCGGCGTCATCCAGGGTGATAAAGCTTTTCGGGTGCTTCGCCCCCTGAAAGAGGTCCGCCGCGTTGTCGATCCCGACGATGGTGTCTCGGGGTGAGTGCAGTACCAGGAGGGCGGCATTGAGGCGGTTTAACGCCTCATCCAGCCGGCTCCCGGCGATGTCCTCGATGAACTGGCGTCGGATGGTGAACGGGCGGCCCGCCAGCTCCACCTCGGCCTCTCCGGCCTCCCGGATGGTCTCAACCTGGTCGGAAAAGTTTTTCGAGACATGTTCGGGGTCAGACGGCGCGCCAATGGTAACCACCGCCCGCACGCTCTCAAGATCCGGTGCCGCCTTGATCACTGCGGCACCCCCCAGCGAATGGCCGATCAGCAGCTGCGGCGCCGAGACGGTCTCGGCTAGATGGGCCGCCGCCAGTCGCAGATCCTCGACATTCGAGGTGAAATTGGTGTTTGCGAACTCTCCCTCTGAATGCCCCAGACCCGTGAAGTCAAACCGCAGAACGGCAATGCCCTGGGCGGCGAGCCGGCTGGCAATGCGACGGGCCGCCGGGATGTCCTTTGAGCAGGTAAAGCAGTGAGCAAACAGAGCCGTTGCCCGGGTCGGGCCATCAGGCAGGTCCAGCCGGGCATTCAGCGTGTGGCCATCGTGGCCGGTGAATGAGATCTTCTGAATACCCATCAGCCGCTGCAGCTCGCGCCGCCCAGCACGCAGAACTGCGCACAATGGGGATGGTTCAGTGAAACGGTCTGTTGCGCCTCGCGGAGGGTATGCCCCAGCTCGAAGCGCTGATCGTAGGGCAGCAGGGTGCAGGCGATCACACTCGGGCGCTCCGTGCCTTTGCGCTTGACGATCATCCTCGAGCTGGCGCACATCATGTTATCCGGATGGCTGCCCACCTTGTCCCAGCAGGCGGTGGTGATTTCCGGTGCGTCGAGGCGGGCATCCATTTCGGGGAACAGCACCAGCTTATCCGGCGCCCGGGCATCCAGCCGAATCCCCCGTTCCTCGAACAGCGCCGCGTAACCGCTGCGCATGGTGCGCTCATCATCGCCGGCAAACAGCCGTCCGGCGATATCGATGTTGAAGCCATTGTGGGTCAGCCAGCGCAGTCCCTCCACCACGGGCTCGAAGGTGTCGGCGCCCCGCTCGTACTCGTGCCATTCGGCATCAAAGTGGTCGATAGACACCCGCAGGGTGAGCTGGTCGCCGTGGGCGTCCCGAAGCGCTTCCAGGCCGCGGCGGACACGGGGGCGCATCATGGGCCGGGTTGCATTGGTGAGCAGCAGCACGTCAAAGCCGCGCTCCAGGGTGGTTTGCAGGATGAGGAGCATCTCGGGGTTCAGGAACGGCTCGCCGCCGGTGAAGCCGATGGTGTGGGTGCCAAGCGCCTGCTCCTGAATCTCGTCGAGGTAATCCACCACCTCGTCATGGCGGATGTATTCCAGGCGATCATTGCTCGGGGACGATTCGATGTAGCAATTGCGGCATTCCAGGTTGCACAGCGTCCCGGTGTTGATCCACAGGGTCTCGAGTTTTTTGAGTTTCACGGTAGCCCGGGGCTCGCCGTCGGCGGTGACCGCGGGGTCGCGGAATTTGGCGGGATCCAGAAAATAGGCGGTTTGAGCGGCCGGCTGGTTCATGGTTCAGTGCGTCTCCTTGTCCGAATCGGTTTTCGGTTCATTGCCTTCGCCGGGGATGCTTCCCCGCACGCTGCGAATCAGTCGCGGAACAAAGGCCAGGACAGCAATGAGCGCGATCGCAATCATCACACTCTGGAATACATTGCCGTCCCCTGCAATTGCCTGACGCCCGGCATGACCCACCCATACATAGCCGAACACCGCCGGTGCCATGGCGATCAGCGAAGTCAGGCAATAGGTGAGAAAACGGACGCGGGTCAGACCAAGGGCGTAGTTAAGCAGGTTGAAGGGGACCAGCGGCACCAGCCGCACCAGCGCGACAAACCGCCAACCCTCCGCGTCGATGCCCTGTTGCAGCTTTTCCAGACGCGGGCCAGTGCGGCGGGCAACCCAGTCGGCAAGGCCATGGCGAGCGGCCAGAAAGGCGAGCGCCGCCCCGAGGTTGGCGCCCAGTACGCTATAGACCGTTCCCCACAGGGGACCGAAAAGCGCGCCACCGGTCACGGTAAATATCATCCCCGGCAGAAAAGCCACCGCCCCCAGGGCATAGCTGCCCACAAAGGCCACGCCGGCCCACGGCCCCAGATCTTCGAGCCAGCCCGTCACCGCTTCGCGGTCGATGTCGTCACGGATCAGCAGGCCGCCGGCAATCAGCGCCAGCACCACCGCCAGGATGGCCCAGCGCAGCCACTGGCGTTGTGTCACGGAAGCAGTCGGTGAATCCATTTCACGAGTCGGCGAGTCCGCGACGAAAAGAGTTGCGGGGCATAGTAAGACCCCGCCGCCCGTTTGCTGATCTGCGCCAGGGTGGGGTAGGCGTGTACCAGGCCGGCCAGCCGGTGCAGCGGCACCTTCTCGGCAATGGCCAGCGCCAGTTCGTGAATGATCTCCCCCGCATGGGGTGCCAGCAGGCTGGCCCCGATGATGCGGCCTTTGCGAACCAGCAGCCGCAGTTCGCCGGTGGTCGCCCCCTCGGCGATGGCGCGGTCCACCTCGGCCAGGGGGAAGGTGACGAGTTGGTGGTCGATGCCCGCCTCCTCCGCCGCTTTGCGAGTCATGCCCACGTGGGCGAGTTCCGGGTCGGTGTAGGTCACCCAGGGCACGGCCCGATAGTCCGCCCGGCGCGGCCACCGGAAGATGGCGTTGCTGATGATGATGCTGGCTTGATACTCCGCCATGTGGGTAAACGGAAACGGGCCGGTGCAGTCCCCCACCGCATAAATATGGCGCCGGCTGGTACGCAGTCGCCGGTCGACGATCAGCGCGCCTCTCTGGTCGCGTTCCAGCCCCGCGGCTTCGGGATTGATGCCGTCCGTGTTCGGTTGGCGACCGGTCGCCACCAGCACCCGGTCGAAACGCGCCTCGACGGCTTCCGTTCCGGAATCGGCCTGCAGAGCGAGGACGGTCTGATCACCTTCCGGGCGGGCTGACAACACGGAGGTATTGAGCCGGATTGCCACCCCCTCTGCCACCAGATGCTCCCGCAATTGCCGGGTCAGCACCGGGTCGTCCTGGGGCAGGAGCTCGGCCCCCGCTTCGATCAGCGTGACGGCACTGCCGAGTCGGGCGAAGGCCTGCGCCAGCTCACAGCCGATGGGCCCGCCGCCGATGACCGCCAGACGGCCGGGCAGGGCGCGCTGATCGAACACCGTCTCGTTGGTGAGGTAGGGCACCGAGTCCAGACCCGCAATAGGCGGTATGGCCGGCCGGGAACCGGTGGCGATCACGAATCGGCGGCCGCGGATTGAGCGGCCCTTGACCGAAACGGTGTGCGGATCGCGGAACTGCGCCTCGCCGAACAGCACGTCAATGCCGTAGCCACGAAACCGCTCCGGGTCGTCGTGATGCTGGATGCGTTCAATCACGGCTCTTACTCGGTCCGTGACGGCGCCGAGGTCGGTGGGGCCGACTTTGGCGTTAATGCCAAAGTCGCGAGCCTGGCGCGCGGCATGGGCGATGCTGGCGCTGCGAATCAGGGTCTTGCTTGGCACACAACCGTGGTGGAGACAGTCTCCGCCCAGCGCGGTGTCCCGCTCGATGAGCACCACATCCAGTCCCAGCTGACCCGCCGCGCTGGCGGTGACCAGCCCGCCGACGCCGCCACCGATGATGACCAGGTCATGCTCATTGCTCATTCAGGGCTGACTCCGGTAACAGTCTTATTTCGCCGTAGTGGACTTCCGCGCGTTCGTTGGTGTCATCACAGTCGGTCATCAGGGCGATGGCATCAATCTGGTCCACAGAGCGGTCATGAAACCGCTCGAAGTCCTCGCGCAGATTGCGGCGATG
>Ga0207421_10003529_pt1 | contig 18584 bp, 18 predicted proteins | sample SodLakKL_010_SED_4_FD_187542 | JGI IMG/M metagenome (GOLD analysis project Ga0207421, IMG submission 187542) | Alkaline sediment microbial communities from Lake Tanatar, Kulunda Steppe, Russia - 8KL_010_SED (SPAdes) (version 2) | ecosystem: Environmental > Aquatic > Non-marine Saline and... | reverse complement strand
TGGCGTTCTATCAATGCCGGCCCTGTTTCGTGCAGATATCTCAGTTCCTTATCGTGCAGGGTAAATCTTGCCCGAAACTTCGATTCTGCCAAAGCACAAAAGACATTTTCCAGATTTTGCTCTTTAATGCGCATATTTTGTATATCACTGACTCAACATCCTTTGCTACCGATTTTTGCATCAATTATAGCAAGTAATCGGAATCAATGTAATGATACTGCTGGATTTTTTTAGGGCGTCTAACAAAGCTATCTCATAGTTTATAGATTTGTCAATTTTTTGAATCTCTTCAAAAATTCTGCTGTTTTGTTTAGTGGGAATTTCTGGACAGGCTGGGCAGCAGCGGTTAATATAGCGGCTATGGAACTTTACCCGTTAAAATTTGAGCCTATTTTTAAGCAGCGTATCTGGGGCGGCCAGAAGCTCAGGGAGTATTTTAATAAGGATATTCCACCTTTTGAGAAGACAGGCGAAAGCTGGGAACTTGCGGATTTGCCGGATGATAAGTCTGTTATCACCAACGGCGAGTTGGCAGGTCAGACACTTGCCGAGGCAATAGAGCAGTATCCCGGCGAGATTGCAGGTAACGCCGATTTCAAAGAACCGTTCCCGCTGTTGATTAAACTTCTCGATGCCGAAGAGGTTCTCAGCGTCCAGGTTCACCCAGATGCTGAAGCTTGTCAAAGAATGGCAAAAGGTGACCCTAAGACCGAATGCTGGTACATAATAGCGGCCCAGCCTGGTGCGGCGATATATAAAGGCTTAAAGAAAGGTGTAACGAAAGAAGATTTCGAGCGAGCCATTGCCGGCGGCACAGTTGCGGATTTGCTGAATAAGGTGGTGGTAAAGCCGGGTGAATGTCATTTTTTACCTGCCGGCACGCCGCACGCAATTGGGGCGGGACTGCTTATTGCCGAAATTCAAACACCGTCAGACACTACATACCGAGTTTTTGATTTCAACCGCGTTGATAAAAACGGCAAATCTCGGCCATTGCATATTGCAGAGGCTATCGAGAGTATTCATTTCGAACAGGATAGTTCGGACATCCCGGTAACGCAGTCAGGCCGATTGGTGGACTCGGACTATTTTAAGGTTGATAAAGGTCATAGGCGCGATGGCGGTAGTGAGTTTATGAAGCCGGGCAAATTAAAGGTTCTTATGATTCTTTCAGGCAACGGTAAATTCCGGCGCGATACAGAGGCTGAAGTCGAATTCAAGGCAGGTGATACGATACTTGTCCCAGCCTGCTATCAGGGAGCAGTGGAGTTCGACACCGAGTCTGAATATCTTAAAGTGTTGCTATAAAGCCCGGATATCAGGAATCTTTTTGCTCGGCCTGTATGGCTCCGCGAATGCCTCTCATCTTAAAATAGCCTTTTTTCCACACCGTTAAAAGAGAAACTACGGCTATTATAAGCGCCATTACTCCGGTATAGCGTGTTCGCACCTGGCTCATTAACAGTCCGAGGATTGCATAAAGGCCTGCGAGAAGGTAGCAGATGGCAACGGTTTTTTTCAGCGGCATCCCGCGGTCTATCATCTGGTCGTAAATATGGCCGCGATCCGAGATAAACAGTGGGCGTTTGTTTATTAGTCTTCTAATCAGTGCCACCGCTGTATCGAGAATCGGCAAGCCGAAGACTACGATTGAGGCCAGCCACCAGCGGGGGATACCCTCTGCAAATAGGATCATAAGAGCCGCAATAACAAACCCCAGCAACATACTGCCGGCGTCGCCCATAAATATCTTGGCAGGGTAGCGGTTAAACGGCAAAAAGCCAAATACACCGCCTATAAGGGCAAGGCAAATAACTATCCGCACAGGATCACCGATGTCACTAAAACCCCAGGTTGCCAGATGTATGGCCACCAGAAGCATGGCAATGGTGATTATAGCGGTAACACCGGCGCATAGTCCGTCGAGCCCGTCGAGCAGGTTCAGCGAGTTTGTCGCGCCGAGAACAAAAGCAACCACTAACGCGCCTTCAAGAAATGTCTGGAATGCGTTGTTAATAGGGATGCCAAGTTGAGCCTGAACAAAATCGAGGTTGGGCATTACACCTGCCAGCAGCAGGATTACGGCTGCAAGTAGTTGCCCGCCGATTTTCTGGATAGGTTTAATATCGAAAATGTCGTCCATCAGGCCTATGAAGCACGCTACGGCTGCCCCGGCGAGTATGCCCAAAAGCCAAACGGTGCTTTGCGGAAAGAATTCTTCCCTCCGGATAAGCACAAGGCCGTAAAGCACTCCGACAGTCAATCCCACGAGTATTCCGACACCGCCGAGATAGGCGATTGGCTCTTTATGTGTTTTTACCAGGTCATCCGGTTTGTCAACGATCCCGCATTTTATGGCAATCTTTTTGCACAGCCAGGTTGCTGCCAGGGATGAGACAAACGCCGCTATTAGTGCCGGGTAAAATCTTGTTACCCAAAGTAACGGTTTTTCAGGGCCGAGGAAAGCTTCAAACATTTAACATCCTTTCCTGTCAATTTGAGGATTTTCCAGCCAGACTTCGGCATCGTACCTGAGCATAGCCAGATTATCTTTGAAGCCGTCGGAAGTAATTCGCGGCTTCCTGCCGTTTAGTTCCTGCAATATCCATTTAGGGAAATCTGCTCCGGCTTTTATCGAGAGGGGCACGCCGCCACCGAACCGCGGATTTACCTCGATAAAACTTATCTTGCCGGTGGGTGTTTCAAACAACTGTAATGTTATGACGCCCGGGCCTGCTCTAAGTCTTCGCACAACCTCTCCGGCCTGTTCCATCATTGTATGATTCTTGACCGTCATGCTCTTGCTTACCTCGCCGGAGCGTACTTCTATTCGCCTTCGCGGCACAACGCAGCGCGGATTCATATGGAGATCGACATAGACATCGCAGGTATGCTCGATCCCTTCTATTAGATGCTGAACTATCGCGTTTGGGACTGTCCTTGCCAAAAATTTCAGGTCGTTGCGATTGCCGACCACAGCGCTGCCTCTGCTGGCGTAGCCGTCACGCGGCTTGATAAAACAGGGCCAGGGAAGCTTTTTTCGCGACAATGCTGTTCGAACGGTCATTGTTTCCGGAGAGGGGAGGCTATTTTTTGTCAGGAAACGGTAAGTTTTGATTTTGTCCTGACATATATCAATTACTTCGGGATCGGATACCAGCACTCGGCAACCGAGTGATTCGAATTTGTGTTTGTTTAGGGCCAATACCCGCAAATCAAGGTCAACAGTTGGAATAAGCAGTCTGACGCTGTTTTTTTTGACAATCGATATAAGATGTTTGATGTAGTCTGTTTCAGTAACACGCGGGACTACGAATTTAGCATCGCATAGCTGAAGAGCCGGGCTTAGCGGTGTCATATCGGTTCCGAGAAAGCTGTATTTCAGTTTTAGCGATCCCGCTGCTTTTCGGAAGCTGTTAAGAAGCGAAACCCTTCTGCCTATGCAGGTGAAAATTATTGCCGGAAATTCGACACTGGCTTTGGATTTTGTCATTTTAGTTTGCGGTTCCTTATTTGTCGGCAGGTTTTATGAATCAATTACCGGCATTTTGCTCTGCGGGTTCGCCGAACACAAAAGTATTCATTTATTTTGACATTCGGGCAATCCGCATCTAAACTATTTATTTATAGCGATAATCGGACAAATTAGCCCGTACGGTTAGTTTTTACCAAATTTTAATGTAAATGACAAGAAAGTGAATATGCAAGTACCGTTTTTGGATTTGAAAGCTCAGTTTGAAAGTGTTAAAAGCGAAGTTATGCCCGCCGTAGAGCAGGTGTGCGCCAGTCAAATGGTCTGCCTTGGTCCTGCGGTAGAGAATTTCGAGCAAAGTGTGGCAAAATACTGCGGCAGCAAACACGCAATCGGCGTTTCGAGCGGCTCGGATGCTTTGCTGGTAAGCCTTATGGCTTTGGAGGTCGGGGCAGGCGATGAGGTCATTACTACTCCGTTTACATTTTTCGCCACGGCAGGAGCAATTGCTCGCGTTGGCGCAAAGCCTGTTTTTGTGGATATCGACCCGGGTTCGTTTAATATGGCCACGCGGGATATTGCCTCGGCGGTAACGCCGAGAACGGCCGCTATAATGCCGGTTCATCTTTACGGCCAGATTTGCCGTATGGAGCAGATTATGGAAGTCGCTGCCGAATACGAACTTGCCATCGTAGAGGATGCCTGTCAGAGTATCGGTGCCGCACAGAAAGATAAAAAAGCGGGCACTTTCGGCCAATTCGGATGTTTTTCATTTTATCCTACGAAAAACCTCGGCGCGTTCGGTGACGCCGGGCTGATAGTGACTGACGACGAAGATTTGGCAAAAAAAGCTAAAATGTTGCGCAATCACGGCCAGAGCAGTCAATACGATTACGAATTTATCGGAGGTAATTTCCGTATGGACGGCATTCAGGGTGCTGTGCTGGATGCCAAGCTCAAGCATCTGGAAAGCTGGAATGAAAAACGCCGAGCCAACGCTGAAATATATACCGAAAAATTCAGTGGCTCACCTGTTAAGCCGCCAATGGTCGAACCCGGCAATGTGCATACATATCATCAATATACCATACTCGCGCCAAAGCGGGATGAACTGAAAGATTATCTGAATAAAAAGGGCGTAAGCTCAGCAGTGTTCTATCCAAAGCCGCTGCATCTGCACAAATGCTATGATTATCTCGAACATAGAGAGGGAGACTTTCCTGTTGCAGAACAGTTGAGCAAAGAGGTGCTTTCGCTGCCTATAGCGCCGGAGCTAAGCAGCGAGCAGATAGAGTACGCTGCTGATAAAGTCCTGGAGTTTTATAGCAAAAAATAACGGGAGGAACAGGTGCTTAAAGAAAGCGAAAATCCGCCTATTATATGGCCGGAAGAGGATTCTATATGTCTTTTTGAGGGCAGGTGGCGCGTAGCGCATACTAAAAGCAGAAATGAAAAGGCCGTCGCTCATAAGCTGATTGATAAAAATATCGCTTATTTCCTGCCTATGAGCTGGAAAGCTCACAGAGTGCGAGGGCAAAAGGTAAAAGCTTTGTTGCCGATATTTCCTGGATATTTGTTTTTTTGCGGCGATGAGGAAGACCGCGTTGAGGTGCTGCGTACTAATCGGGTTGCTAGTATAATCGAAACAACCAACCAGCAGAAGCTCATAGAGGAGCTGGTACAGATAGAGCAGGCTCTAAAATCAGGTGCGTCTCTTGAGCCGCACAAACAGCTTGAGCAGGGCCAGCGGTGTCGAATAGTCGCCGGGCCGCTCTCGGATATAGAGGGTACGGTTTTAAAGACACAAAGCGGGGCAAGGCTGATTTTGAAAATCGAGATGCTGGGACAGGCTGCCAGCACCGAAATTGATCTGGACAATGTTGAAGTGATTGAGTGATGGCGGAATATCTGATATATCTCGCACAGGCGATTGGCTGGCTTATGGTGCTGGACGGCGCAGTGTTTCTGGTTGAGCCAACATGGATCAGACCGGTTGTTAAGTTTCTGGTAAAAGGCAGAATACTCAAAATTACAGCCGCCGCACGCACCGTCGGAGGGATTATACTTTTCATCTCGGCAGGACAGGGCAGAATACCATGGCTTATGATATTAGGCGGCATAATGCTTATTATCGCCGGAGTGCCGGGACTTATCATAGATATCGATGCTCAGCGTAAAATAATGCTTGAATCGTCTGAAGAATCTCCGGCAATAGTAAGAGCGTCAAGCGCAGTCGTGCTGGCACTTGGCATAGGAATTGTTTTCGGCTCGCAGGTTTGAAAACAACTCCGCAAGCGGCATTGACAACCCTCGGCCTGCGGGCTAATATATTGGCGAAGTTGCTCGCAACGGACGCGACGGCAGAAATTTTTCATTAATCACATGCGCCAATTTACCGGTAAAAAGGCAAAAGGATGGCAACGATTTTAGCTGTAATACCCGCAAGGCTGGAAGCGACAAGGTTTCCGGCTAAAGTTCTCGCCAAAGAAACCGGCAAGTATCTCATTGAACACACCTATCAACAGGCTCGCAAAGCAAAACTGCTCGACGATGTTATTATCGCCGCCGATGACGCTAAAGTTGTATCGGCTGCTGTTGAATTCGGAGCAAAGTGCGTTCTGACTGATTCGGCTCACCAAAGCGGCACCGACCGTATCGCCGAGGCAGTGGCTGAGCTTGATGTTGATATTGTAATCAATCTCCAGGCTGATGAGCCGGAAATAGAACCGTCCAGCATCGACCTCTTGGCAGGGCTGCTGCTTGAAAATCCGAATTATGATATGGCCACATTGGTTGCCGAATTTGAATCCCCCACTCAGGTTAGGGATCCAAATATGGTAAAAGCAATAACCGACTCGGAGGAAAGGGCGATATATTTTTCCCGTTCGGTAATTCCCTATGACAGGCAGAGTCCTGTCGTCGCAGACGTGAAGAATTACTTGCGGCATCTCGGGGTTTACGCGTATCGAAAACCGTTTCTGTTAGAATTTACGAAAATGCCGCCGGGCAGACTCGAACAGATTGAAAAGCTCGAGCAGTTGCGTGCACTTGAAGCAGGCCGAGCCATATTAACGGCCAAAGTAAACCATATCGCCCCGGGCATAGATACTCCAGAACAATACGCCGAGTTTGTTCAGCGATATAAAGAGAATACAAAAACCTGAATTACAGACAGGATGATAATATGGCAGAAGAAAAAGACCTCCTTGCGTCAGTAAGTGACATATCAACGGACAGTGAATTTTTTTCACCCAAGCCGCCGGGCTATCAGCCGGGCAAAACGAGATACTGTTTTGTTATGGGGACGGTAATGAGCGGTCTTGGCAAGGGCATATTTTCATCCTGCCTGGCCAAGCTGATGAAGGATAAAGGCCTGAAAGTCGCCCCGATAAAGCTTGAGGGCTACCTTAATATTGATTCCGGCACTCTTAATCCTTTCCGTCACGGTGAGGTATTTGTACTCGATGACGGTATGGAGTGCGATATGGATCTGGGGACTTATGAGAGAATGCTTAATCAGGATTTGTCGCGGGCAAATTTCGCTACATCGGGACAGATTTTCAGTTCCGTATTGCACAAGGAGCGTCACGGTGATTATCTGGGCAGAGATGTTCAGATGATTCCCCATGTAACCGGTGAAGTGAAGCTGCGCCTGAGGACTCTTGCGATGCAGTCCCAAGCGGATATTGTATTTGTGGAAATAGGAGGAACCGTAGGCGACCTTGAAAACGCATATTATATAGAAGCGATGCGCGAGCTTGCATATGAGGAGGGTCCCGGCTCGTCCTGCTTTATGGCGCTGACATATATTCTCGAACCCAAAACTCTCGGCGAACAGAAATCCAAAGCCGCCCAGCTTGGTATCAAGCAACTGATGCAGCTTGGCATTCAGCCGGACATTATCGCCTGTAGAGCGACGCGACCGGTAAATGAAGCTGCCCGACAAAAGATAAGCATCTATTCCAATGTTCCCGTGGACAGAGTGGTTTCTCTGCCTGATTCGGCCAGTATATATATGATTCCCGCGATGCTGAGAAATGGCGGCCTCGATTTTGAAGTTCTCAAGCTGCTAAAGCTCGAAGATCGCATCAATCTGAGGTATGAGCGAAATGCCTGGGCAAGATGGTGCGATTTTACCGACAAAATTGGAACTGCTTCAAAAGAGATCAATATCGGAATAACCGGCAAATATACTTCCGTGCGTGACAGCTATGCCTCTATTATTAACGCCCTTGAACATGCCGGCATCGCTCTGGGCTGCAATGTCAGGATAAGCTGGATAGACACCACGGACATAGACAGCAAAAATGTACAGAAGTATCTGGCCGAGGTGGACGGCATTATCGTTCCAGGAGGGTTCGGTACGCGCGGGGCAGAGGGGAAAATCGCCTGTATTAAGTATGCTCGTGAGAATGAGCTGCCGTATCTTGGCATTTGTTTCGGCTTTCAGATGGCGGTAATTGAATTCGCGCGCAATGTATGCGGACTTATCAAAGCAAATTCCACTGAAATAGATACTAATTCAGATGAACCAGTAATAGGCATATTGCCGGAACAGAAAAAAATCGAAGGACTCGGCGGCAATATGCGACTCGGCGGCTATGATGTTTCGCTAAAACCGGACACAATGGCCGCGAAGCTTTACGGCAATGCCGAAAGCATTAGGCTTAGATTCCGACATCGTTATGAGGTGGATCCGCATTATATCGAAAAGCTCGAAAAGGCCGGACTGGTATTTTCCGGCAGGGCACCCGATCATCCGATTATGCAGATATTCGAGCTGCCCGATCACCCTTTCTTTATGGGAACACAGGCCCATCCGTGTCTGATATCCAGACCTTTGCGTCCGGAGGCGATGTTTGTGGGGTTGGTTGCTGCCGGGATGCGAAAAAAATACCCCGAACACAAAATGCCCGGGGTAATAGAAATCGTAAGGGAAGTCTGCGGCCAATCAACGAAAAAGCTATGGTAAATGATTAACAATCGCCGTGATTACAAGCCTCTGAACAGGTTGGGTTGTTTTCCTGGGGGGATTGCTCACCTTTAAGCCGTTCTATTTCTTGTTGAAGCTGTTGGTTCTCCTCTCGAAGCTCTCTGTTCGAGTCCATCACATGCGAAAGAATATCCTGCACATTCTTCTGAATCTGCTCCTCTACCATATGCTGCAACCGCTCTTTTTCCTGCCTCGACTCTTCCAGTTGCTCATTCGCAGCGGCAAGCTCAGACTCCAGATTTACAATTTGCTGTTGTAATTCGCGGTTTTCAACAAGCACCATTCTTGCTTCTCTGTCCGTGATAGGTTCTTCTGCCTGATTATTACAGCCTGAAGCCGCAAAACCAATTGCCAACGCCAGAAACAAAACTAACATAGTTTTCATAGTCCTTTGCCTTTCTATTGTACTGAAGCAGCTACTTTTGTTATTAAATCGACCTATCCATAGCATATCTTAACTCTATTTGAACAGAACGCTCAATTTCCGTATTTTTTCCTCATCCTGTTGCTTTGGGTTTGTCCATAACGCCTTTTCAAGACTCTTGCGACAGGTGCAATCATTACTGAGAAACTCGGCCTGGCTGTTCATTACCGCATTAACCAGACCAAGACAGTTATCAGTTGCTTGTTTGATGTTCGCAAGTATTTCGGCGAGCAGGCCTTCCCCGTCGCCGGAGTGTTCTTTCCAGCAATCATAATCGCTTACCAAACAAAGCAGAACATAACAAATCTGCGCTTCCCGTGCGAGCTTTGCTTCCGGCAGGGCGGTCATACCTATCAGGTCACCGCCCCAGCTTCGATGCATAAGCGACTCGGCTCTCGTGGAAAACTGCGGCCCTTCCATACACACATAACAGCCGCCGTTATGGGTGTTAAATTTCTGCTGTGTTGTTATCTTTGCGAACTCCGCCCGCAATCTATCGCAGGTCGGATGAGAAAATTCACAGTGAACTGCCGCTGCGCCGTCGAAAAATGTATTTGCTCGGCTGTAAGTTTTGTCGATGAACTGATCCGCCAGAACGAGCTGGCCGGGTTGAATTTGTTCGCGCAGCGACCCTACCGCCCCGATGCTTATCAGCGTTCGCACTCCCAGTTTTTTCAGGGCGTAAATGTTAGCTGCATAAGGAACTCTGCTGGGTGAATATTTATGTCCCGAGCCATGACGATTTATGAATGCGGCACGGTAATTGCCAAATTTGCCCAGTATTATCTCATCGGATGCTGATCCGAAAGGCGTATCAACCTGCTCGGATGAAACATCGGTCATATACTCCCTGACTGCGCTTCCAAGACCTGTGCCGCCAATTATCCCAATTACCGGTTCAGCCATTTAACTCTCCCGCTCAACTCTCGGCCATTACCGCGTCTTCGATGTCAAAATTCGCATAGACATTCTGCACATCATCGTGATCCTCGAATGCCTCGACCAGCGAAAGCACTTTGCGTGCTGTGTCCTTGTCATCAACTTTTACGGTGGTGTCGGGAATCATCGAAATCTCCGCCATTTCCATTTTAATTCCCTTTTCCTCGACTGCCGCTTTGAGGCTGTCGAAATCACCCGGCTCACAGGTAATTTCATAAAAGTCACCTTCGCTTTTCATATCCTCAGCACCGGCCGACAGAGCGGTATCCATCAGCTCTTCTTCGTTGGCGTCGGATTGATTAACGGTGATCAGTCCTTTCTTTTTGAACATCCAGTTTACGCAGCCGCTTGTTCCCATTGAGCCGCCGTGGCGTTCAAAAAGCTTCCTTACCTGCGGAGCGGTTCTGGTGCGATTGTCGGTCAAGGCCTCTACCAGCACAGCCACGCCGCCTTTAGCATAGCCTTCATAAACCACCTCTTCGTAACTTTCGCCGCTTAGTTCGCCGGTGCCTTTTTTAACAGCCTTTTCGATTGTATCTTTAGGCATGTTCTCGGCCTTGGCTTTATCAATGGCGTAGCGAAGCGGAAGATTCATTCCTGGATCTCCGCCTCCGCTGCGTGCTGCCACGATTATCGCACGCGCCAGCTTGCTCCAGATTTTGCCTCTTTTGGCATCATTGGCGGCTTTTTTATGTTTTATTCCCGCCCAGTGCGAATGACCTGCCATAAACACTCCTGTTAATTCGATTATTTCCGTTAATAATATGACATGCCGATTATAACTAATAACGCAAAATCAGACTACAAAATTTTACCGTCAAATAACGGGCTCGGTTCATTTTATAGCTGATCTTCTTCAAAAACGGCGACTCGACGGATGCTTTCGGATTTTTTCGTGTTTGAATCGACCGTTACGACAATGCCGTTTATACGAACATCTTTCTCGGCTATGCCGAAAGGAAATGGCATCTGTGTGCGGAAAGATTTTATAACATTCCGACTGTCTCTGCCAAGCACCCCGCAATGAGGACCGGTCATCCCGATATCAGTTATATAAGCGGTTCCCCCGGGAAGTATCCGCTCATCGGCGGTTACTACATGCGTATGCGTTCCAAAACACACGCTTACTTTGCCGTCGAGATAGTAGCCCATCGCGATTTTTTCGCTGGTGGCTTCGGCGTGCACATCGACTACGAAAATATCGTACTTATCTGCCAGTTTAAGCACCAGCCGGTCAATAGCATCAAACGGGGAATCGGCCGGCTTCATAAAGATTCGCCCAATAAGCGAAGCGACAGCTACAGTCGGGCCTTTGGATGTTTGATATACCGCAATATCTTTGCCGGAAGCATACGCTGAAAGATTAGCAGGTCGGGTGATATTGTTCTGAGTTTCCAGCGTATGGATAATTTCGCGTTTTCGGTAAGTGTGGTCGCCGAGAGTAACAATATTCACGCCGTATCGCAGTAGTTTTTCGTAAATCTGTTCTGTAAGCCCTGACCCACCTGCTGCGTTTTCGGCGTTAGCGATAACACAATCGATTTCATAGTGTTCAACGATGGACTTGAGCTTATCAGCGAGGATTCTTCTGCCAGGCCTGCCGACAATATCGCCGAGGCACAAAAGGTTAATCTTCATACTTTGCTCCCAGTAAAATGTCGCAGCCGCTCCTGCTGAGAGCGGCCGCGGCATCTTTTATTTACGGCTACGACGCCCTTTACCTGGCGTATTCAATGCAGCGCGTCTCTCTCAGCAGTGTTACCTGTATCTCGCCGGGATAGGTCATTTCTTCCTCGACCTTTTTCGCGATATCCCTGGACATTTTCATCGCGGCTTCGTCAGCTACCTTTTCGGCGTTGACTATTACCCTGATTTCCCGGCCTGCCTGGATGGCATATGAATCGTCAACACCCTCGAAAGTATTGGCGATTTCCTCGAGTTTTTCCAGACGCTTGATATAGCGTTCGAGTGTTTCGCGTCTGGCACCGGGTCGGGAGGCACTGATAGCATCGGCTGCCGAAATCAATACTGTGTATGGATTGTCCGGAGGTATATCCCCGTGATGGCCTGCCGCGGCGTTTAATACTTCCGAAGATTCTTTGAATCTCTTAAGGTAATTTGCGCCAATTTCAGGGTGGCCGCCTTCGATTTCATGGTCAAGAGCCTTGCCTATGTCGTGGAGCAGGCCGGCTCTTTTGGCGATTGTTCCGTCGAGTCCGAGTTCATCGGACATTATCTGTGCCAGCGACGCTACTTCAATGCTGTGCCGCAAAACATTTTGCCCGTAACTGGTTCGATAGTGCAAAGTCCCCAGCAGCGACAGGATTTTGTTCGGCAAACCCCTGACATTTGTTTCAACGGCGGCGTCTTTTCCTATCTGAAGAGCCTTTGCGTTGACCTCTTTTTTGGTTTTTCCAACAAGATCTTCTATCCTCGATGGGTGTATCCTGCCGTCCTGAATCAGTTTTTCCATCGTCAAGCGGGCAACTTCACGCCTGATAGGGTTAAAAGCGCTCACTACGATCATTCCGGGAGTATCATCAACGATAACATCTATTCCGGTTGCCTTTTCAAACGCCCGGATATTTCTGCCTTCTCGCCCAATGATCCTGCCTTTCATATCGTCGTTTGGTATTTCCACCGTTGAGACCGTCGCTTCGCAGGTCTGCTCGGTGGCGTATCTTTGAATGGCACAACTAATGATTTCTCTGCTCTTTTCCTCGGCGGCTTCATTGGCCTCTTCAACCTTGCGCTGGATTAGCGACGACATTTCGTGTTCGCACTCGTCCTCGAGCCTTTGAAGCAGTAATTTCTGTGCATCGGCCTGGCTCAGTGAGGTGATTTTAAGCAGCTGATTTTTTTCCTGTGCCAGGACAGACGAAAGCTGCTTGTCTTTTTGGGAAAGTATATCCAGCCTTCGTTCGATTTCAGCTTGTCTGTTTTTGAGCTCATTTTCTTTTTGCTGGAGCTGATCGGAGTGGCGGTCTAATACATCCTCTCTTTTAAGCAGTCGGTTTTCGATTTCTCGAAGTTCGGCACGGGTCTCATTTGCTTCGGCGTTGAACTCTTCCTTACTTTTGATTTTTGCTTCGGCTGCTTCGATCTGGGCGGATTTGATAATATTTTCCGCTTCCTTTTGTGCCCCCTGGATTTGTCGTTCAAGGTCCTGTTCGAATGTCTTTGCCCTGGTTCGTGAGATTATTTGCTGGACGATAACCGCCAGACAGATACCCAGGATAAAGGCAAAGATACTGGCAACTGCCGTTGCCATGCCTTGTTGCATAAGTATTGCTTGCATAATACTTTACCTTTCCGTCATAAAAATTTTACTTTAACGGAAAGACCACGGATGTGACGGCTGTTGACTGGGGCAGGATTTCAATAAGTCCGTTTTTTTGGAATTAAAGCGTTTTTTCGTGCTTTAGCACGCCTCAATCCGTCCTAGTATGGACGGATAATTGCGGAAAATATAACCTTGATGTAAATATTTTTTCTTAAACACTAAAAACCTGCTTTTTTCCAATTTTTACCGGAATACGAAAATTCGCACATTTCACAATCCCAAACAACATATAATATGAGAAACATCGTTAGGATTGAATGATAGTACATACAGCCCTGTCAACTTAATAACTTGCTTTGCCGTTTAAGCCCTTCGTATATCAGTGTGTGTCATTTTCTCGGGCACACCGCAATCTTTCTTTTAATGCGAATACGGGGCAAATGTACGGAATGTTTGGATTGGGGTCAAGAAAAATCGGCTTTGAAAGAATAAGATTTGCTGCGAAAATGCATCGCGGCAGTTTTCATAACAGAAGACTACCAATTATGGTTTTCTTTTTTTCCGGCAGCATTTATAATAGGCGCGACTAAGATTTATCAGGCAAAATGCTTTTATGGGCAAAGAAAGACAAAAACCAAGCGATGCGGAGTTGCTCAATTTGTACGGACAGGGGGATGAGCAGGCTTTCCGTCTGCTTGTAAATCGTTATAAGAATAGCCTTTATGGTTTTTTAAGGCAGTTCATAAACCAGCAGGATCTGGTAGAGGATGTCTTTCAGGAGACTTTCCTGCAGCTTTACTCGAGCAAGGATAGCTTCGATACATCCCGGCCTTTGCGGCCCTGGCTTTTTACGATCGCCGCCAACAAAGCTAAGGATGCTCTGCGAAAACAGCAGCGAAAATCAGCGGTTCCTATCGGCGCCTTCTCTGATGGCGATGAAATGTCTTTTGAAGATGCCCTGGGGTTGCTAACATCCGATAAAGAAAGGCCTTATGAGGAATTACAGCAAAGCGAAACCGCAGAACAGGTTAGACAGGTTATATCGAATTTACCGGAACATCTGAAAGAAATTCTGATTTTGGCGTATTTTAATAAATTTTCATACAAACAAATCAGTGAGATATTAGGTATACCCATTGGTACGGTTAAGAGCAGGTTACACACTGCTGTTGGAAAATTTGCAAAAGATTGGAAAGCTTCTGTAGCGAGCAAAGAAAAATGATACCACTTACGACAGATCAGAAAAGGCTTTTATTGGATTATTGTGTTGGTATCACATCTCCAACCGAGTCAGAAGAAGCGCAAAAACTCGTAGAATCACACCCCGAAGCAGCTCAAATTCACAAAAATATCCAAAATTGCCTCTCCCCGCTTGAGTGTTGTATGGGCGAGGCTTGCCCGGATCAGCTCTTTGAAAGCACAATTACCCGTTTAAACGAAGCCGCAGGCGATAGCCAGAGTCAATTGAGACAACTAATCTCGGACGAGCAGTCCAAATCAACCAGAACAAAGCGTCCGCGGAGCTTCTGGGGTAATTTCGTTGAAATGGCAGCCACAGCGGCTGTTATAATGTTTGTTGCCGGTGTTTTAATTCCCTCATTACAATTTGCAAGACAACGCGCCTGGAAAGCTCAATCTCAGATGCAGCTTAGCAGAATTTTCCAGGGATTGAACCAATACACTCATGAACACGACGGTAGCCTGCCTTCCGTCGCGATGTCAGCAGGGCAGCCTTGGTGGCAAATCGGAAATAACGGTCAGGAGAATGTTTCAAACACCCGAAATGCATGGCTTCTGGTCAAAGAAGGTTATGTGGATGCCGGCAATTTCGTCTGCCCTGCAAGAAGCGATGGACAGGAGCTTCAATTCGATCCGGAAAAAGCAAAACAATATAATGATTTTCCCGCAAGGCGTTATATCAGCTATAGTTTTCGCATTCCCTGCCCCGAGGAAGGCTTTAATATCAACCAGTTAGAAGTTCTTATTGCCGATTTGAATCCGCTGTTTGAAAGACTACCGGAGGATTATTCAAAGGAGCTCGAAATAAGGCTTACCGATGCACTCCGCAATGTTAATAGCCAGAACCATGGCGGCAGAGGACAGAATGTCCTTAGAGCCAACGGTTCGGTCGTTTTTGAAAAGGATCGAATGGTTGGAGACGACGGCAGTGACATATACACCCTGCGCGATACCGAGATATACCGCGGCAGGGAGTATCCGTCATGCACAAATGACGCATTTTTAGCCCCTTAGATATTGCGATTCCCGCTTAACCTCTTAAAAATTCAGAAAATTATATTATGGGCAGTGGCAAAAGATTTGCATTGACTGTTCAGGACGGATGTTTTTTGGTGGTAGGAATTAATATATTGGACAATTCCATTTCTTAAGAATACACTTCAATCATTGAATTGCCAATGAGGGTTTTACTAACCAAATCACAGGTTTTTAAGGAGTTTTTGAAAATGAGGAAATTATTATTGTTTGCTGTAAGTGGCCTTGCTTTGTTTGTTTTGGCAGATATTATTCAGGCCCAGCCAACTCAGCGGGGACGCGGTCGCGGCCAAGCAGAAGAAGAGCCGCGCGAATCTCCAAGGCAGGATGCTCCCCAGCCGGACGAGGCAGTCAGTGAAAGAGCAGAACAAGCCGCCCAGGACAGAGACCAGCGTCGTCAGGAACTCCGGCAGCGCAGAGAAGAAGGAATGCGGCCAGCCAGGGATCGTGATCCGAACAGACCCGAGGATGCCGTCCAACGCCGCGGAGCCAGACCAATGGACGAAGAAACTGCCGCACCCGGCCCAGGCAGGGGAGCTGAGCAGAGAGAGCGAGCTGTTCAACAGCGCCGAACCCGCGAACAAAACAGACACACGATTCGGATAGCTCGTCTTGAAAGGATGAGCGAACTCGCCGAGGAACGAGACAGACAAGAGATGATCGAGAGAATCGATGAGCTTATGGAGCGTGAAAAATCACGCCATCAGAGGATGCTTGAAAGAATTGATCGACGGGAGGATGATGCCGAAGATACAGAGCAGCAGGGCGATGAAGCTGATGATGAAAATGACAATTAGCCCTAAGAGGGAACATAAAATGAGACTCAAAATAGTTTTTCTGGTTTTGTTGTTTTTTGTTGGTTCGGTGATGTTTTTAGGCTGCGGTGAGCGTGAAGATGCTGCTGAGACCGTTGAAACTGTAAGCCCTGATGAAGCCCGTTCCCAGGCCCAGCGGGAGATTACAGAAGAGAACCTCGATGAGGAGTTTGAGCGACTTGAGCGGGAAATAATGTCCGAGCTTGAGTAGCGAATAATAAAAAGTTTACTGCTGGGCTTCCTTTTCGGTAATGAGTTGATAGGCTTGCTGGGGCGAATCAGCGTTTTGAAGATTTTCTTTGAAAGTTTCGTCGAGCATCAGACGGCTTATTCGCGCAAGCGCCTGGATATGCGGGCCGGTCTGGTTAGTCGGGGATACAAGAAGGATCACTATTTGTACGCCCTTGCCGTCAACGCTCTCGAAATCAATGGGGTCTTTCGTGATTCCGATAGACATCACCAGTTCATTTACGGATCGGCTTTTACCATGCGGAATCGCGATTCCTGAACCGATTCCCGTGCTTCTTGTCCGTTCTCTGGCTATTACCGCCTCCAGGGCGGCTTTCCTATCCTGAAGCAGGCCGTTTTCATCGAGTAAATCGACAAGCTCTTCTATAACGGCCATTTTATCCGTATTTTCAAGCGGTGCTTTTACGCAAGCAGGCTGTAATATCTCTGTTAAAGTCATTTAAACTATGTTGCCCCTTACCATGTTGTTAGCATAAATTATTCAATATATGGAATCTTGCGAGTATATTCAATTCAATTATTCTCTTTCAATGTTTAATTTCGGTGTCAACACTCGATCACGATATTCACAAGTAAGAGCCTATCTGATTCTCACTGTCGAGATCGAGAAAAACAGCTCCGGCATCGATTCAGGCAGCTTCTTTTTCACTAAGTAACCTTATCTCGGATGAACCTCATACTCACTAGCCACTTCAGCGATTGTTTTTATCGCCGTAAGAGCTATTTTCGCTTGAAGGCAGCACAGTAGTTGCGTTAAATTCATCTCCTGAAAAATCATCTTCTCAGGCGACAAATCCACCTTAATCAAGCGTTCATTTTTTCTGTTTTTTCTGGATTTTTGCCCAGGTGTCTTTCAGTGAGACTGTTCGGTTAAAGACCAGTCGGTTCTCATCAGAATCGGGATCAACGCAGAAATAACCGTTTCGCTCGAACTGCACTCTGCTCAGCGGTTTCAGGTCTTTTACGCACGGTTCTATTTTGCAGTCGGCCAGAACTTCCAATGAATTAGGGTTTATGTTATCCGTAAAGTCGTCGCCCTCGGCCACATCTTCGGGGTTTTCTTTTGTAAACAGCGTTTCGTAAAGGCGTACCTCGGCATCTACCGCCTGTTCTGCCGAGACCCAGTGCAGCGTGCCTTTTACTTTTCTGCCGTCGGGTGCGTCACCGCCGCGTGTGGCGGGGTCGTAGGTGCAGCGGATACCGATTATTTCACCGTTGTCAGCTTTAACCACATCGGTGCAGGTTACAAAGTATGCATATCGCAGACGAACTTCTCTGCCCGGAGCCAGCCGGAAAAACTTCTTTGGCGGCTCTTCCATAAAGTCATTCTGTTCGATATAAATCACCCGTGAGAAAGGCACCTGCCGGGTACCGGCGCCGGGGTCTTCGGGATTATTGACCGCTTCGAGATATTCGACTTTGTCCTGCGGATAATTTTCAATAACAACTTTCAGCGGCTTCAGCACGCCCATCACCCTCGGCGAAGTTTTATTCAAATCCTGCCGAACGCAATGCTCCAGAAGCTGCATATCCACAGTGCTGTAAAATTTGTTCACACCGATAACATCGCAGAAATTGCGTATAGACGCCGGCGAATAGCCGCGACGACGAAGCCCGCTGAGCGTCGGCATCCGTGGGTCGTCCCAGCCGTTGACATAACCTTCCTGCACGAGTCGCTGCAATTTTCGCTTACTCATAAGCGTATAAGAAAGGTTCAGGCGAGCAAACTCTATCTGCTGTGGATGATGGACCGGCAACTGGTCAAGATACCAGTCATACAACGGCCGATGATTTTCAAACTCCATCGTGCATATCGAATGCGTAACCCCCTCGATGGAATCCTCCAGCCCATGCGCCCAGTCGTACATCGGATATACACACCACTTTCGGCCTGTGCGGTGGTGCTCGGCATGCAATATGCGATAAATCACAGGATCGCGCAGGTTTATATTCGGCGAGGCCATATCTATTTTCGCTCGTAGCGTCTTGCTTCCGTCTGGAAATTCGCCGTTTTTCATCCGCTCGAAAAGGTCGAGATTTTCCTCAATCGGCCTGTCACGCCAGGGACTGTTTTTACCCGGATCAGTCAGTGTGCCGCGATATTCGCGGATCTGCTCTGCGGAAAGCTCCTCGAC
>Ga0207421_10003528_pt1 | contig 18604 bp, 15 predicted proteins | sample SodLakKL_010_SED_4_FD_187542 | JGI IMG/M metagenome (GOLD analysis project Ga0207421, IMG submission 187542) | Alkaline sediment microbial communities from Lake Tanatar, Kulunda Steppe, Russia - 8KL_010_SED (SPAdes) (version 2) | ecosystem: Environmental > Aquatic > Non-marine Saline and... | reverse complement strand
AGGAACCTCCAGGCAAGGATCTACAGGCAAGGACCCATGCGATATGGCCGAGACCCGCTCCCACTCTCATCCCCGTCGAGCCCGAGCCATCGCCGCGCTGTGGAAGGCGCTGGCCGGTCGACGGCTGTCCAGCCTGTGGCATCTCTCACGTCTTGCCGGCCCGCTGGTGCATCGCTTCAGCCGCCGCGAGCGCGAGGTCACCGAGATCAACCTCCGCGAGGCCTACCCCGAGCGAAATGAGACCGATCGCCGCCGGTTGGCGCGGGCGAGCCTGACCCACTCCGCCGCCACCATGCTGGAGCTGGGCTTCGCCTGGATGGGTGACCCCGAGCGGGTCGAGGCCTCGATCCTGGACGTGCACGGTCGTGAGCTGCTCGACGAAGCCCGCGCCGAGGGACGCGGGGTGATCGTGCTGGCCCCCCACTTCGGCAACTGGGAGGTGCTCAATTTCTGGCTCTCCGGCCACTTTCCCTTCACCGCCATGTACGAGCCGCCCAAGATCGCCGAGCTCGACGCCGTGACCCGCCAGGGGCGCGAGCGCATGGGCGCGAGCCTGGTCCCCACCAATCCCCGCGGCGTGGCCGCCCTGCTCAAGGCGCTCAAGCGTTCCGAAGCGATCGGTATCCTGCCCGACCAGGAGCCCGACTGGGGCAGCGGCGTCTTTGCGCCCTTCTACGGTCGCCCCGCCTATACCGCCACCCTGCTGCCCAAGCTGGTGGCGCGCACCGAGGCCCGGGTCGTCACCGGCGTCGCGCGGCGTATTCCCGGCCGCGGCTTCGAACTCCACTTCCTCGCCGCCGACGAGCGCGTCTATGCCCCCGACGAGGGCGAGTCCGCCACCGGCGTCAACGCCTGCGTAGAGGCCGCCATCGCCCTGGACCCGGCCCAGTACCAGTGGGAGTACAAGCGCTACCGCAAGGTGGTGGAAGAGCAGCAGGGACACCCCCGACATCGCGAATTCCGGCTCTACTGAGGGTCTTCGCTACTGGAGGGTCACTCCCGCCCGTAGCGGTCGTCCAGGCGCACGATGTCGTCCTCGCCCAGGTAGCTTCCCGACTGCACCTCGATCAGCTCAAGGGGGATCAGCCCGGGGTTCTCCAGACAGTGCACCCGGCCCACGGGGATGAAGGTCGACTCGTTCTCGCCCACCAGGAAGGTCTCGTCGTCCAGGGTCACCCGGGCGGTGCCGCTGACCACGATCCAGTGCTCGGCACGATGGTGGTGGAGCTGCAGCGACAGCCGCGCGCCGGGCTTCACCGTGATGTGCTTGACCTGGTGGCGCTCGCCGCCGTCTACCGTCTCGTAGTGGCCCCAGGGACGGAAGACCGTGGGGGTCTGGCGGGTCTCCGGGCGACCGCTGGCCTCGAGGCGCTCGACCAGCCCACGCAGCGCCTGGCTGCTGGCGCGGTCGGCCACCAGCACCGCATCACTGGTCTCGACGATCACCAGGTCCTCCACCCCGAGGGTCGCCACCAGACGCGACTCCGCATGCACCAGCAGGCCACGGCTCGCCTCGCAGATGACGTCGCCGCGCAGGGCGTTGTCTCCGTCGTCGTGGGGAAGCACTTCCCACAGCGCCTGCCAGGAGCCGATGTCGCTCCAGCCCGCGTCCAGGGGCACCATGGCCGCACGATCGGTACGCTCCATCACCGCCACGTCGATGGACTCGGCTGGGCACGCCAGGAAGGCCGCCTGGGCGGGGCGCAGGAAATCCAGGTCCGCAGCGGCGCCATCCAGGGCCTCGCGACAGGCGTCGAGGATCGCCGGGGCGTGGATCGAGAGGGCCTCAAGGGCATCCACCGGACGCAGCACGAAGATCCCGCTGTTCCAGTAGTGGTCGCCGGCGGCCAGGAAGGCCTCGGCCCGGGCGGCGTCGGGCTTCTCGACGAAGCGCGCCACCACGAAGCCTTCGCTACCCAGGGGGGCACCGGCCTGCAGGTAGCCAAAACCCGTCTCGGCGCGGGTCGGCACCACGCCGAAGGTGACCAGCCGCCCCGCCTCGGCAAGGCGGGTGGCGCGGGTCAAGGCGTCACGGAAGGCATCGTCATCGCCCAGGTGATGGTCCGACGGCAGCACCAGCAGCGGCCCCTCGCGCCCCTCGCGATGGGCCAGCAGCGCCGCCAGGGCGATGGCCGGGGCGGTGCCGCGACCCTCGGGCTCGAGCAGCAGGGTCGCTCCCTCGATGCCCGCCTGACGCAGCTGCTCGGCCGCGAGAAAGCGATGTGCCTCCTGGCAGATGACGATGGGGGGGGCGACCGCCAGCCCCTGGAGCCGGGAGAGGGTCCGAGCCAGCAGGCTGCGATCGTCCTCTAGGGAGAGAAACTGCTTGGGGCGCGCCCGACGCGAGAGAGGCCAGAGCCTCACGCCGTTGCCGCCGGCCAGGATCACGGGGGTCATCATTCGCCAAAGTCCTCATACAGCCAGGCCCGCAGGGCATCCAGGCCGGCGGTCGGCTTGCTTGACCCGGGCAGCATCCCGGGCACGAAATCTCGGGCCAGGAAGGGCTCGAGCAGCGCGGCGTCACCGCTGATCACGTGCACCGGCACGCCGTAACCCGCCTCCTCGCCGATGATCAGCGGCGCGGCCTGGTGGTCGCCCAGCAGGATCAGAAGGGCCTCATCACCAAGGTAGTCCGCCGCCCAGCGGGCACTCACCTCCAGCGAGTAATCCACCGAGAGCGCATAGTGGTCGCGCACACGCTCCAGATCCTGCCAGAGCTCGTCGGGCGGGATGCCGGCGCCCTCCCATCGATGAAAGATGCTGCCATCCCCTATCGTATCCCAGTCGTCGAGCACCGGCAGGATCGGCGTCCAGGGCGCATGGCTGGAGATCAGGGCGATCTGGGCGAACAGCGGCTCCTCGGCTGGCCGGCGGATGCGCTGCTCGAAGTGATGCAGGGTGAACTGATCGGGCATGGTCACCCAGTTGAGGGCCGGCCCGGCGTAGTCGATGTCGGCGGCAGCATGGATCTCGTCGAAGCCGTAGGCCTCGCCTTCGGGCCAGGCCAGGGTGATGGCCGGCATCACGGTCAGGGTGCGGTGGCCGGTGGCGCGGAAGTCATCTACCAGGGTGGGACGCCCGCTGGCCAGCATCAGCCGGTACCAGAGCGAGTTGTCGATATGCAGGCCGCTCAGGGTGCTGGCGTGGGCGAGCCAGGACTGGCCGCCACGGATCGGCGCGTCCAGCATTCCCGTGGCCACCGAGAGTCCCGCCTCTTGCAGGCGCTCGTCCATCGCCTCGAGTCGCGGCAGCGTCACCTCGGCGAAGCGCGGATCGAACACCGAGGACTCCCCGTAGGACTCCACGAAGACCAGCAGCACATCCCGCCCGGCGAGCCCCGGCAGCGCGGCGGCTTGGGTGGGCGACGCCGACATGCGCGCCGAGAAGTCGCGGTGGGCACGACGGGTCTCGACCAGCTGATGCCCCTGGAAGCGCAGGGTATCCATGGCCGGCGCCCGCGCAATGGGCAGCCAGCGCTGATGGTGCCACTGAGCGGCCATCAGGGCGGTGCTGGCCACCAACAGCAGGGCCGCGACCAGCGTCACCGTGGCGCCGGACGACTGCTGGTGGCCGACACGAAGTCCTCGGTTCAGCGCCCAGCCGCCGAGGCCGATCATCAGAAGGGCAGTAAGCGAAACGGCCCAGGCCGCCAGGGTGCCCAGGTTGCCCTCCAGCAGGTGGAACACCGAACGCAGCAGCGGCACATCCAGATAGAGATTCAGCGGGCGCCCGAAGGCCAGGTGGGTGGCGACATCCCCAAGGCCGGCAAGCACCGCCACCAGCACGGTTAGCGTCAGCAGCGGACGCAGCCAGCCCAGCCGGCCCAGCCGGCCGGCCGGCAGCAGCACCATCAGGGCCACGATCAGCAACGCCTCCAGGGCGACCCATCGGGTGGATATCGCCTCGAAGCGAAGCCAGAGGGGCACCAGCAGCAGCAGGTTAAGCAGGACGGCAACGCCCAGCAATCGCAACATGGCGTAGGAATCCTTTAACGTCGGACCGCCGGGGCGGAGATAACGGGCAACCCCGTAAGGGTAACCCACGGAAAAGCAGTGTACATATGGCATAGTATGTACAAGGATTGTCTCACAAAGATCCGCAGCCGCCACGCGTGCAGGATCCATCGTCCGCGACGACACTGACTCTGGAAGCCCGGGAGAGAGACACAATGCCGCATAAATGCCCCCCCCCTCTGGCAGCGTGCCTACCATTGCTGATGGCGCTGGCCATTCCCGCCGCTGCGGAGACCACTCCCCACGAGGTCGAAGCCCTCTTCGACACCGTGGCCGAGCGGGCCGAGGCGCTGGCCGGCCGCTCCCATGTGACCGGGACCGATGCGCTGCCCGAGGCGCTGCGCGGTCTCGACTATGACACCTATCGGCAGATCCGCTTCCGGCCGGAGACGGCCCTGTGGGGCGACGAAGGGCTCTTCTCGGTGCAGCTCTTTCACACCGGCTTCCTGTTCGAGTCGCCGGTCCACCTGCACACGGTGGAGGATGGCGAGGTCACGTCTCTCGACTTCGACCCGGCGCGCTTCCGCTACGACGACACGGCCGCCGACCTTCCGGAACAAGACCTGTCAAACGCCGGCCATGCCGGCTTTCGCCTGCACTTCCCCCTCAACCGCGCCGAGTATCACGACGAGTTTGCGGTCTTCCTCGGCGCCTCCTATTTTCGCCTGGTGGGTCGCGACCAGGGCTATGGCCTCTCCACCCGGGGACTGGCCATCGACACCGCCCTGCCCGGCGGCGAGGAGTTCCCGGAGTTCCGCGAGTTCTGGCTGATCCGGCCGGCCCCCGAGGCCACGCGGATGACGGTGCTTGCCCTGCTCGACAGCCCTTCACTTGCCGGCGCCTATCGCTTCGACATCGTCCCGGGGCGCGACATTCAGGTGGAGGTGACGGCGCGGCTGTTCGCGCGCCGCGACGTTGAGCGGCTCGGCGTGGCCCCCCTGACCAGCATGTTCGCCCACGGCGATACGACCCCTCGCGCCTCGGATGACCATCGGCCAGCGGTGCATGATTCCGACGGCCTGCTGATGTTAACCGGCCGCGACGAGTGGATCTGGCGACCGCTCTCCAACCCCAGGTCACTGAGGGTCTCCTCGCTGATCGACCGAGACCCCCGCGGTTTCGGCCTGGCCCAGCGCGAACGCGACTTCGACCGCTACCTGGACCTGGAGGCTCGCTATGATCGCCGCCCCAGCCAGTGGGTGGAGCCCCTGGCGCCCTGGGGCCCGGGTCAGGTGCAGCTGGTGGAGATTCCCTCACCCGACGAGACCCACGACAACATCGTCGCCTACTGGGTCAGCGATACCCCGCTGCGCGCCGGCGAGAGCAGCGAGCTGCACTATCGCACCCACACCTTCGGTGCGGACCTGTCAGAGGCCACGCCGGCAAGAGTCACCCGCACCCGCCAGGGCTGGGGCGGCGTACCCGGCGACCCCAGTCCACCGGCGCGTAGCCGACGCCACTTCATGGTCGACTTCGCCGGCGGCGAACTCGAGGGACTGGCGGCGGACCAGCCGGTGCAGGCAGAACTCTCGACCAACCGCGGCGAGATCCACCACCTGCAGGCGCGCGCCCTGCCGGACGGACGCGGCTGGCGCGCCTCCTTCCGGCTGGACCCCGAGGGTCAGCAGTCCACCGACATGCGCCTGCAACTGAGCCTGCGCAACGAGATCATCAGCGAGACCTGGAACTATGTCTGGCACCCCGACGAGCACCGCTAGGAGACTCACCGCCCGCCGCGGGCAGGATGCCACGGCACGGCTGCCCTGGCTGGCCGCGCGCCGGGCGCTGCTGGCCGGCCTGGTCATCCTCACCACGCTGATCGGCGCGGGGCTGATGTGGCGAATTCTGCAATCGGGCGGCATCACACCGCTCCAGTGGGGCATCCTCGCGCTCTTTACCGCCATATTTGCCTGGGTCGCCGTGGGCTTCTGGACCGCCGTCGCCGGCTTCCTGCTGTTGCTCACCGACCGTGACCCGTTGACCCTGGCGCGCCGCCCGCGGGTGGCGGCCGAGCGGGCGCTGCCGATCACCCGGCCCACGGTACTGGCCATGCCGATCCACAACGAGTCGCCCGGGCAGGTGGTCGCCGCCCTCTCGGCCACCGCCGAGTCGCTGATCGCCACCGGCGAGGCTCGCCACTTCACTCTCTTCGTGCTCAGCGACACCACCGACCCGGCCATCGCCGCGGCGGAGGGCCCGGCCATCGCCGCACTGCAGCGGCGCCTGGAGGGCCGCCTGACTGTCCACTACCGTCGCCGGGACGGCAACGCCGGACGCAAGGCCGGCAACCTGGCGGAGTTCTGTCGGCGCTGGGGGGCGGCCTTCGATTTCATGGTGGTGCTCGACGCCGACAGCCGCATGGACGGCGAGACGCTGCTGGGCCTGGTCCGTGCCATGCAGGCCCGCCCCGGCGTGGGCCTGATCCAGACGGTGCCGCTGCCGGTGCGCCAGGTCACCCTGTTCGGCCGCATGTCCCAGTTCGCGGCCAGCCTCTACGCTCCCATGCTGGCCGCGGGCCAGAGCGCCTGGCAGGGCGATGCCGCCAACTACTGGGGACACAACGCTATCCTGCGCGTTCGCGCCTTCATGGACCATGCCGGCCTGCCCCGCCTGCCCGGCCGTCCCCCGCTGGGCGGCGAGATTCTCAGCCACGACTTCGTGGAAGCCGCGCTGCTGCGCCGTGCAGGCTGGGAGGTGCAGCTCGAGACGCGCCTGGCGGGCAGCTTCGAGGAGATGCCCGGCAACCTGCTCGACTATGCCCGACGCGACCGGCGCTGGACCCAGGGCAACCTGCAGCACCTGCGCCTGCTGGCGGCACCGGGCCTGCATGCCTTGAGCCGGCTGCACTTCCTGCTCGGTGCCACGGCCTTCGTCTCATCGCTGCTGTGGCTGGGCATCGTCCTCGCCGGCAGCCTGGACGCCGTGCTGATCGCCCGCAGCGAGCCCGCCTACTTCGGCAGCACCGAACAGCTTTTTCCCTTCTGGCCCCGGGCGCAGCCGGAGCTGATCGCCACCCTGCTGGCCATCACCGCCACCCTGCTGCTGCTGCCCAAGCTGCTGGGCGTGCTGCTGGCACTGGGCCGGCGAGCCGGCGGCTACGGCGGCCGTCTTCGCCTCGCCGCCAGCGCCCTGCTGGAGGGCCTCGCCGCCATCCTGATGGCCCCGATCATGATGGCCTTCCACAGCGCCTTCGTGATCGGCGTGCTGACCGGCACCAGCGTCGACTGGGGCGCCCAGGACCGCGAGGGGCGCGCCGTGTCCTGGCGCCAGGCGCTACGCCACACCGCGCTCTTCGCTCTGCTCGGCGGTCTCTGGATCGCCCTGGTCTACTGGCAGGTACCCATGCTGGTCTGGTGGCTGTCGCCGGTCTGGGTGGGCCTGGCGCTGGCACCGCTGCTGGTGGTGGCCAGTGGCAGCCGGCGTCCGGCCGCCCTGCTGGCCCGGCTCGGCCTGCTGCGCACGCCGGAGCCCCGGGCCTATGCTGGGCTGCTGGATGAGAGGCCGGACCCCGCCGCCGTCGACGCCCGGTCCGAGGCATGGATGCCTGGGCCTCCTCCTCCCGAATGCCCGGGGGAGATGCCCAGCCAGACCCTGAGCCGTGCCAAGGCTATCAAGGCTGACCCCAAGGAAACTCAATGACTGCACCTTTCTCCCTGGCACGCCTGCGCCAGGGCTACGGCATCGCCCGCTCGCTGCTCATCTACTGGCGCCCGGGCCGGCAGCGCTCGATGCGCCGCCTCTATGCCGACTTCGTCGGGCCCGGCGACCTGACCTTCGATGTGGGCGCCCACCTGGGCGATCGCACGGCGGCCTTCCAGGCGCTGGGAGCCCGGGTCATAGCCCTGGAACCTCAGCCGGGGCTCTATCGCTGCCTGGTGCGGCTGGTGGGCGCTCGCCCCGGGGTCACCCTGCTGCCCTGGGCCGTCGGTGCCACCCCCGGCGAGGCGGAGCTGGCCGTCAGCGAGGCCAACCCCACCGTCTCTACCCTGGCCCACGAATGGCGAGCCACCATCGGCGGGCGCAACGCCGGCTTCAAGGACGTGCGCTGGGAAAGCCGCCGGCGCGTGACGGTGACCACCCTTGACGCGCTGATCGCCGAGCACGGCACGCCGCGCTTCTGCAAGATCGACGTGGAGGGGTTCGAGGCGGAGGTGCTGGCGGGGCTCTCCACGCCGCTGGAAGGTGTCTCGGTTGAGTTCATGGCCGGCGCCCTGGAGGTGTCAAGGCAGTGTGTGACACGTCTGGCCGAGCTGGGGGACTATCGCTTCAATGCCATCGAAGGGGAGCGTCGAATGTTTCGCTGGCCCGCCTGGCGCACGGCGGATGCCACTCTCGAGTGGCTCGACCGTGGCGCCGATGGCCTCGCCTCCGGCGACCTCTACGCCCGTCTCTCCCCACGGAACTCGATGCCGCCCCACGATCCATCGACCCCGGAGCCGACTCCATGAGCCCCTCTCTTCGCGACACGCCGGCCGATACCCCACCCGCCTTCCCGCGCTGGCAGGATATGACCACCCCGGAACTCGCTGCCCTGCCGAAGGAGAGCGTGGCGGTGATGGTGGTCGGCGCCATCGAGCAGCACGGTGCCCACCTGCCGCTCTCCACCGACCTGGACATCGGCGAGGGGCTGCTGGCTTCCGCCCTCGAGCACCTGCCGGCGGGCTTCCCTCTGGTGCAGCTGCCCTCCATGGCGGTGGGCGCCAGCGATGAGCACCTGAGCTTTCCCGGCACCCTGAGCCACTCGCCGGAGCTGGCCATCGCCACCCTGGAGGCCCATGGCGACGCCGTGGCCCGGGCCGGTTTCCGGCGCCTGGTATGGCTCAACAGCCACGGCGGCAACAAGGCGGTGATGGACCTGGCTGCCCTGCGGCTGCGCCGCCGGCACGGCCTCCTGGTGGTCAAGGCCCACTACACCCGCATGCCCCTGCCCGAAGGGCTGCCGGAGGCGACGCTGCCGGCCGAGGAGCTGCGCCATGGCCTGCACGGCGGGGCGCTCGAGACAGCCCTGATGCGCCATCTGGCGCCGGGTAAGGTGCGCCTGGAGCAGCTGGCCAGCCCGGTTTCGCGGGGCCAGGCCATGGCGGACGAGGGCCAGCTGCTGGGCCCGGAGGGTGAGGCATCCTTCGCCTGGATGGCCGAGGACCTGCATCCGGAGGGGGTGGTGGGCAAGGCCGGGCTCGGCACCGCCGAACTGGGCCGACGCCTGGTCGATCATTACGCGGGGCGCATCGCCCGGATCCTGCAGGAGACCCGAACGATGCGGCTCGAGCGACCCCACGGCGGGCCCTGACGCCTTCCTCCCGGCGCCTCAGCGCCGTGCCCGAAACACCTCGTCGAGCAGGTGGCCGGCACGCTCGGCCTTGGCGGTGAGGTAGCGGTGGTTGTGGTCGTTGAGGGTACCGTACAGCGCCTGGCGCTCGACCACCTCGATACCGCCCTCGGCCAGGGCCGCCATCTTGAGGGGGTTGTTGGTCATGAGTTGCACGCGGCGGATCCCCAGGGCATCCAGCATGTCCACTGCCACCCCATAACGCCGCTCATCCTCACCGAAGCCGAGGATCTGGTCGGCATCCAGGGTGTCGAGACCGCCGTCCTGCAGGGTGTAGGCGCGCAGCTTGTTGGCCAGGCCGATGCCGCGTCCCTCCTGGGCCAGGTAGAGCAGCACACCGCCCCCCAGGGCCTCGATCTCGGCCACCGCGGTGCGCAATTGCTCGCCACAGTCGCAGCGCAGGCTGCCGAACAGATCACCGGTGAGACAGGCGGAGTGCAGTCGCAGCGGCACCGGTAATCCCGGCGCGTCCAGCGCGGGGTCGCCGATCACCACCGCCACGTGCTCCCGCAGCCCGTCGGGTTCGCGGAACAGGATGAAGCGGCAGTCGAAGGCATCCACCAGGGGGATACGGGCCTCGCTGACTCGGCGCAGCATGCCGCCGGCGCCGTCCAGGCAGCGCGCCGCCTGCTCGGCCTCCACCGCCAGCAGGGTGCCGTCGGCCACCGACGCCGCCACCGAGCCTCGCCGAGTCTCGTCGACCCGTGCCACCAGCGCCGAGGGAATCAGCAGCGCCCGACGCATCAGCGCCAGGGCCGCCCGATCGGCCGGCTCCGCCGGCTCCAGGGCCGCCCTGCATTCATCCAGCCCTGCCTCGCCAAGATTCGCCGCCGGCGCGGCCCCGAAGGCCAGGGCGGCCAGGCGCCCCGGGGCCAGCCCGACGGGCAGCGGCAGGCGTGCCGCCTGGTCGACATCTGCCGCGCCGAGGATCGCCCGGCGGTGCCGGGTCAGCACCAGCGCCGGCGTGGCGCCGGCCAACTCGCCCAGCCGCGAGACGGCCGCCTCCGCGGCTCCCTCGATGGCCTGGACCAGCACCCTGGACTCGCCGGCCACTATCAGCACCGGCAGCCCGCGTCGTAGATCGAAGATGGCCCGTTCAACCTGATGCATCGCTCTCTCCTGGTGGTATCGATGCGCTTTGCGTCGCGCCGGTGAACTGCGCATGATGGCAGCCAGCTACCCGACAGGAGGCCCCATGGGCGCCACTGACCCGACGCTGTCCCTGAATGAGGCCTGGCAGGCCCTGGTTCATGTTGCCCACCCCGGCGGGGAGGCCAGCGCCATCAGCGGCCTGCGCCTCTCCCCCGCCGGCTGGCAGGCCAATCGTTCCGTCTCGCCGCAGGCCCGCGACCTGCTCGACTGTCTGCTCCCGCTGGCCACTCGGCCAGGCCGCCTGGCCATCGCCCAGCTCGGCCAGAGCCTGGATGGGCGAATCGCCACCGAGAGCGGGCACTCCCACTTCATCAATGGGCAGGAGAGCCTGGTACACCTGCACCGGCTGCGCGCCCTGGTGGATGCCGTGGTGGTGGGCGCCGGCACCGCCAGCGAGGATGACCCGCGTCTGACCGTGCGCCACGTGAAGGGACCACATCCGGTCAGGGTGATCCTCGACCCCCGCGGTCGGGTAGCGCCGGACCGGCTCCTGCTGCGTGACCCCGAGGCGCCGACGCTGCACCTGCACGGCGAGGGGGCGCCACCGGAAGGCCCGGCGGGAGCGCATGTGCAGCGCCTGGCGCTGCCGCTGGTGGCCGGCGGCTTCGCTCCGGCCAGCGTGCTCGACGCCCTGGCCGCCCTGGGCCTCGAACGGGTGCTGATCGAGGGCGGCGGGGTCACGGTATCGCGCTTCCTCGAGGCCGGCGTGCTCCATCGGCTGCACCTGCTCATGGCGCCACTGCTGATCGGCTCCGGCCGGCCGGGGCTCGCCATGACGCCCATCGACACCCTGGATGAGGCGCGCCGCCCCCCGTCGCGAACCTTCCGCTGCGGTGACGACACCCTCTTCGATCTCATTCTCGACGCTTCCGCGCCCTGAGCCGCCGGCCCCTTCCGGCCCCGCACGTGTCACCCGGCGCAGCAGCACGAGGCCCCCGGGCAGGCTCGCCGTCAGCACGATGACTCCGTAGGCCATGGAGACCGCCACCCCCTGGGCCGGCGGCAATCCCGCCAGCCCCCAGACCAGCGCGGCGGCCCCCTCGCGCACGCCCCAGCCGGCCAGTGAAAGCGGGATCAGCATCGCCAGCAGCACCGGAGGCACCAGCGACAGCAGGGTGCCCAGCGGCAGCTCGACGCCGATCGCCCGAGCGGCGCAGACGAAGACCAGGGCGTAGCTGATCACCACCAGCAGCGAGCCGACGAGCTGCTTCGGCCACACCGAGGCGGCCAGCAGGCTGCGCCGCAGATCGCCGCCGAGACCCACCAGGGACGCCGGGGGGTGCCTGACCAGCTGCCAGCCCAACGGCACCAGCAGCAGCACGGCAGCGAAAAGCGCCGGCAGCCAGCCAGACGCGGCCACTCGCTTGCCGGCGCGAGCCATCAGCTCATGCCAGAGCGGCGAGGCCGCGAGCACCATGAGGGTCAGCAGGGCCATGGCCATCTGGCCGGAGGCGCGCTCGATGATGACCGCCCGCCAGGCCCCGCCGCGGCGGCCGCTGTCGCGGGAGTGACGCCAGGCCCGAGCGGCATCGCCGGCCACCCCGCCCGGCAGGACCTGGTTGAGAAAAAGGGCCAGGTAGTACTCCCGCAATGCCCGGCGAAAGCCCAGGGACAGCCCCAGCAGGCGAGCGGTCAGCCGCCAGCGCCAGGCGCTGAGCGCCAGGGGGGGCAGAGTCAGCGCCAGGGCCAGCAGGGCCCAGCCCGGCGAGAGCCGCTGCACCTGGCCGAGGATGGCCCCCGGCTCCAGCCACCAGGCGAGGCAGCCGAGCAGCGCCAGCCCGACCAGCGGCCGCATCAGTCGCCGGTGCCACTCTCGGGACATCCCCACGCTCAGACGCCCCTGGCCGGCAAGGGCGGCAGCGCCAGCAGATCGCGATGCCCCACGGTCAGCCCCAGCTCCCCCGCGGCGAGGCCGGCCAGCCGGCGTGAATGCCACCGCTGCAGGCGCGCCTGCTCCTCCGGGGCCTGTTCCAGAGCGGCATCGTGCCAGCCCTGGAGCAGCTGCTCGGCCAGCGGCAGCAGCTCGCGCTCGCCGGCGGCGAGATACCAGGGGGTCGCCGCCCTCTCCACGCGATAGCCGGCCGCGGTCATCGCCGCGGCCAGCACGGCGGGCGCCTGGCCACCCAGGGCCGGGCCGAGCCCCTTGTCGCGCCGCTGGTGGGCCTGGAACAGCGCCCTGACCGCAATATCCTCGACGTCCTCCAGGCGCTTGCCCGTGGCATCGTGGAAGGCCCAGTCGCTATCGACGCTGAGGGTAAACAGCAGCGCCTGCTGCCGCGCGGCGCAGGCCGCCACCAGCGCCTCGGCCCAGGAACGGGAAACCAGATCGAACAGTGCCGAGGCCACCACCAGGTCGGCCCCCTCCAGCAGGCCGTCATCCACCGGCGAGAGGTCGCGGCAACGGGCCTCGATGGCCACCCGGGCACCGCTGGTATCGCGCAGGGTCGCCGCGTGGCGGCGGGCCAGGGCCAGCAGCGCCGGATCATGATCGACCAGCCGCCAGCGCTGGGGCCCGGGCAGCCGCGGCGCCAGGAAGCGCAGGTTGCTGCCGGTGCCGCAGCCCAGATCGACGATTCCATAAGGGCTGCCGTGTTCCCCGGGGCGCGCGGCGAGCCAGTCGGCGGCCAGGCCGGTCAGGCAGTGGCTTCGCGACCGACCGTCCAGCCACTCGCGGCGGGAGAGCCAGTCGGCGCTGAAGCGCTCCCCCGAGGGAGCCATGCCGGCGGACAGTCGGTCGTGTTCGGGCGCAATCATTGCCGTGGCTCCTCGAGAGGGGTGCCGGCGGAATCCGCCGCCGGGAAGGGATCGTCCAGGGCCGCCAGGAAACGGTCGCCGGCTTGCTGCCAGTCGCTGAGGTCATGCCGAGCCTCCCGGGCACCGCGCCGCAGCCGGCGACGCAGATCGGCGTCGTCGAGCCAGGCGGCCAGGGCATCACCCAGGGCGGCGGCATCGCCGGGGGGCACGGCCAGGCCGGCCTGCGCCGGCAGGGTGTCGACCAGGGCGCCGCCGGTGGTGGTGAGCACTGGCAGTCCCCGGGAGAGCGCCTCGGTGACCACCATGCCGTAGCCCTCGTAGCGCGACGGCAACACGAAGAGCTCCGCCCGGTGGTAGGCGGCGGCCAGGCCGGCGGCGTCTCGCTCCCCGGCCCAGAGGATGCGCTCTTCCAGGCCGTAGCGGCGTGCGGCCGCGAACAGACCGGCGGCGTGGTCGGGGTCCCGGGCGTGACTGCCGACAACCTCGAGGCGCCAGTCGCGGTCCTGCAGGGCGGCCAGCGCCTCAAGCAGCAGGTCATGGCCCTTGCGCGGAATCAGGGTGGCCACACAGAGCAGGCGGCGGGGACCCGGGGACTCGAGATCCAGGGCGCTGGACGCCAGCGGAGCCGCCTCGACGCCGGGTTCCACCACCCGCAGCCGCGACGCCGCCACGCCGAATCGGTCGAGTCCGCGGGCCGTCCAGCGGCTGGTGACGATGACGCGCCTGGCCAGGGCCAGGGCGCGAGTTTCGCTGTCGAGGAAGTGCCGGCGGTTCGCCTCGTCGAGACCGGTTTCGTCGGCCAGCGGATGATGCACCAGAGCGATGATCGCCAGGCGATCGGCGTGAGGGGCGATCACCTCGGGCAGGCCGCCCATGGCGAGCCCGTCGATCACCACCCGGGCACCGTCGGGCAGCGCCGACAGCGCTCGAGCCATGCTGTCCCGGGCCGGGGCATCGGGGACGGGGAAGCGCCCCTCGAGACCCACCACCTCGACGGAGCGGCCGCGGGCCCGCAGTGCCGCGACGATGCGCGCGTCATAGACGTAGCCGCCGGTGAGCTGGCCGGGGTCGCCGGCGACGATCAGCGTCAGGGGGGCGGAGAGTCCAGGCGCGGAGGGGCTCGCCATCACAGCGCTCCCTCGAAGCTTGCCCAGGCGATATGCGACTCGTGGAGGGCGACGGTCATGGCCTCGAGGCCCCCGGCGCCCTCACCCAGATGGCCGAGCTGGATCGCCGTGGCCAGGCGTTCGAAGACGACTCGGGCCATGAACTCGGTGGTCGTGTTGCGCCCCTTGAACTCGGGCAGCTCATCGAGATTCTGGAAGTTGAACTCGCCGAGCACCGCCTTGACCGCCTCGCTGGCCAGGCCGATGTCGACCACCAGGCCGTCGTCGTCGAGCTCGCGACGCTGAAAGGTGACGTCCACCACATAGGTGGCGCCGTGGGTCCGCTGGGCGGGCCCGAAGATCTCGCCGCGAAAGCTGTGGGCGATCATGAAGTGGTCGCGAACGGTGAGTCGATACATGGTCAGGGCTCCAGTCAGTCGGACGTCGGATAGCGCAGGCGGTGGCAGAGCACCTCACCCGAGGCGGCGGCGAGCCGGGGCATCAGCTCAGGCAGATCGAAGAAATCGCTCTCGCCGCTGATCAGCGCGTCGAGACAGGGGTCGCGCAGCAGGTCCAACGCCAGCGCCAGGCGTCGTCGATAGTCCCAGCGCGGTGAGCGTTCGACCGGCAGGCGACCCACCTGGCTGGCGATCAGGCGCAGCCGCCGGGAGTGGAAGGCCTCCCCCAGCGGCAGGCTCACCTCGCGGTCGCCGTACCAGCTCATCTCTACCACCCGGGCCTCGTCGCCGGCCAGCCCGAGCGCCAGACGCAGCCCCTCGGGATTGCCGCTGGCGTGGACCACCAGGTCGTTGTCTGCCGGCGCCTGATCGGCCAGGCAGAAGTCGACGCCCAGGGCGCGGGCGAGCTCGGCCCGCCCCGGTGAGACATCCACCAGACAGACCCGGGTCCCGGGGATGGCCGCACAGAGCCAGGCCACCAGGGCGCCGACCACGCCGGCCCCGATCACCGCGATACGATCGCCGAGGCGCGGCTCGGCGTCCCAGCAGCCGTTGATTGCGGTCTCCATGTTGGCGGCGAGCACCGCCCGGGCCGCCGGCAGGCCGACCGGCAGAGGCGTGACCGCGGCGGCGGGCACCACGTAGCAATCCTGATGGGGATACAGGCAGAAGACCTCTCGCCCCAGCAACTCCGCCGAACCGGCCTCGACCAGACCCACGCTGACATAGCCGTACTTAACCGGCGAGGGGAAATCGCCGGCCTGGAAGGGAGCACGCATGCGCTGCCACTCGCTTTCTGGCACCCTCCCGTGGAACACCAGCGACTCGGTGCCGCGGCTGATCCCGCCGAACAGCGCCCTCACTCGCACCTCCCCCTCACCGGGGAGGGGTAGCGGCTCCTCGCGAAGTGCGCCGTGACCCGGCGACAGGGTCCAGTACGCGGTGGCAGTGTCGAGAGACATTGAGGCTCCAGCAGGGGGGAGGTAAATACTTCTACAATAATGGTACATATACCACAAACTGAACAACATGATCGATGCCGGCGATCCTCTGACAGCAGACTGCCAGGGCAATTCTCACGAGCCCCTGAGGCTCAGCATAGCGGGAACCCATAGCCACAATGGCAATCCACCAACACCCCGGAGTCCTTATGCCCCCCATCGTCTCGAACCAGGATCTCGCCGAGGGTGTCACCCGCGTGGCCCGAAAGAGGCGCGTCGGCATCGAGCTGGGCCTGGGCGGCATCGTCCTGCTGGCGATGCTGGTCGCACTGCGGCTACTGACAAACGGGGAAGACGTGGGTGCTTCCCCCCGGATGGCACTGCTCGCCGTGGGCACCTACCTGGGCATGGCGGTTCTGCTGTGGCGCACCCTGATGCGCCGCCCGCAGAGGCAGAGCGGGCTCGGCGCGGCCAATCGCGTCACCCTGGCGCGAGGCGTGCTGGTGGCCCTGATGGCCGGCACCCTGGCCGACCCGGCCCTGCTGGCCGCCCATGGGGAGTGGCTCTTCGCCCTGGCCCTGGTCGCCCTGTCCCTTGACGGCGTGGACGGCTGGGTGGCCCGGCGCACCGCCAGCACCAGCGCCCTGGGGGCACGCTTCGACATGGAGCTCGACGCCTTCTTCATCCTGGTGCTCTGCCTGGCACTCCTGCTGCTGGATCGCGTCGGGCCCTGGGTGCTGGCTATCGGCACCATGCGCTACGCCTTCGTGGCGGCGAGCTGCCGCTGGCCCTGGCTCGCGGACGACCTCCCCGAGAGCTTCCGACGCAAGGCGGTCTGCGTATGGCAGGTCGCGGCGCTGATGCTCGCCCTGCTGCCGGCCACGCCCGACAATCTGGCGAGTTGGCTCGCCGCCACCGCCCTGGCGGGGCTCACCCTCTCCTTCGGGGTGGATGTGCGCTGGCTCTACCGCCACAGGTGACCAACCTCTGGAAGAACCTCCTGATGCAGGTAGCCAGGGCAATCGCCGTCACTCAAGGCGAGAGCGAGAGGCGCCGGGGAGAGCTCGAAGAGGGGGTCTGAGGCCTCTCGCCGGAACAGCCTCGAGCACAACCGCTCGGGCGATAGGGCCTCCCGGCCCACCTCGGGGCTGGCAAAAACATCCTGGCCTGCTAGAGTGGGCATTCGCTTGACGGGGTGCCGGTGGAACCGGCTGAGATCGCCATATGACACTGCTTGTTCGAAATGAGCTGTCGTCACGGCGGGGCCCGTTGAACCTGATCCGGCTAGTACCGGCGTAGGAATCAAGCGGCGGCCTCCCCCCGGCTACCCCCGTGTAGCGCTCCCCCCCAGGCCCCACTCTCTCCCTCGCCCGCACTCCGGATTGTCAACCGACATCGGAGGCAAGATGGGCTACCGCTTCAGCGACCTCACCGCCGCCTGCCAGGACGACTGGCTCGCCTATATCGAACACGACTTCGTGCGCGGCCTGGCCGACAGCACCCTCGACGAAGGCGCCTTTCGTCACTACCTGAAGCAGGACTATCTATTCCTGATTCACTTCGCCCGCGCCTACGCGCTGGCCGCCTACAAGAGCCGCACCCTGGCCGACCTGCGCCAGGCCCATGAGGGACTCAAGGCCATCGTCGACCTGGAGCTGGGCCTCCACGTGGGCTACTGCCGGGAATGGGGCATCTCCGAGGCCGACCTCGCCGCCCTGCCCGAGGCCCGCGCCACCCTGGCCTATACCCGCTACGTGCTCGACACCGGCAACCGCGGCGACCTGCTCGACCTGCACGTGGCCCTGGCCCCCTGCCTGATCGGCTACGGCGTGATTGCCGACTGGATCAACGCCCGCCCCTCCACTCTGCGCGGCAGTACCAACCCCTATGACGCCTGGATCGCCATGTACGAGAGCGAGGAGTTCCAGGCCGCCCGGCGCGCCGAGGAGGCCTGGCTCGATACCCGCCTGAATGATGCCACCCCGGCGCGCTTTGCGGAGCTCTGCACGGTATTTCGCGACGCCACTCGGCTGGAGATCGACTTCTGGCAGATGGGGCTCGACCGGGCCCTTTAACGCCCCAGGACTCACCACAACAAGAGCCACAAAAGGAAAGCCCCATGAGCAAGACCGCCCACTTCCTCGCCGAGACCGCCAAGGTCGACGCCGCCGCCATCCAGCCGCTGCCCGGCTCACGCAAGGTCTACCTCGAGGGTTCGCGCCCCGATATCCGCGTGCCCTTCCGCGAGATCTCGCTGTCGCCGACGAAGACCTCCGGCATGGGCCCGGATGAGCAGAACCCGCCGCTGCTGGTCTACGACACCTCCGGCCCCTACAGCGACCCGAGTGCCGAGATCGACCTGCGCCGCGGCTTGCCCGAGCTGCGCCGCGACTGGATCGAGGAGCGCGGCGATACCGAGTTCCTGGATGGCCCCACCTCCGAGTACGGCAAGCGCCGCGCCAACGACCCGACCCTGGCCCAGCTGCGCTTCGACCTGACCCGCACCCCGCGCCGCGCCAAGCCCGGGAAGAACGTCACCCAGCTGCACTACGCCCGCCAGGGGATCATCACCCCGGAGATGGAATTCATCGCCCTGCGCGAGAACCAGCGCCGGCAGACCCTGGGGACGGAAGAGGTCGAGCGCATCCTGGGCCACCAGCACCCGGGCCAGGGCTTCGGTGCCAGGCTGCCCGAGGAGATCACCGCGGAGTTCGTGCGCGCCGAGGTGGCCGCCGGCCGGGCCATCATCCCCAACAACATCAACCACCCGGAGTCCGAGCCGATGATCATCGGCCGCAACTTCCTGGTGAAGATCAACGGCAACCTGGGCAACTCGGCGGTGACCTCCTCC
>Ga0207421_10003527_pt1 | contig 18605 bp, 14 predicted proteins | sample SodLakKL_010_SED_4_FD_187542 | JGI IMG/M metagenome (GOLD analysis project Ga0207421, IMG submission 187542) | Alkaline sediment microbial communities from Lake Tanatar, Kulunda Steppe, Russia - 8KL_010_SED (SPAdes) (version 2) | ecosystem: Environmental > Aquatic > Non-marine Saline and... | reverse complement strand
TCCACCACCGGTCTCAGAAGATAAAGAAAAGAAAGTCAAAGGTACACCGCCTCCACCACCGGTCTCAGAAGATAAAGAAAAGAAAGTCAAAGGTACACCACCTCCACCACCGGTCTCAGAAGATAAAGAAAAGAAAGTCAAAGATACACCGCCTCCACCACCGGTCTCAGAAGATAAAGAAAAGAAAGGTAAAAATACAACGGCACCAAAGAAAAAAGACGAAGAAGAATAGATCAATAATTCATCTCTCTTTTTTTAGAAGTGATCTACATCTATGCGCCCAGAGTTTCATCCCTTTTTCTTCAAAATAGCTCATGGCTTTGTTTATTATTTCATCACCTTTTTTGACATCGCCGTTCTCTTTCAACATGGATCCAAATTCATATAAACAAAGACCTTTTAACTCAACAGAGTTTATATCGTCAAAGATATTTATTGATTCTTCAAAAAAGTCCGCTGCTTTCTCTACAGAACCTTCATTTCGAAACACAGCCCCTTTAAGATACTTTATAAGACCTTTCTCTCGGGGGATATCGCGGTCTGAACTCGTTTCTATGAGTCGTTTTAGGTGCGCCTTTGCTTGTTCTATATCTCCTTTATGAAGGTTTGTAATTGTTAGAAAACGCTCAGCTTCTATCATCCTATCAAGGTAATTCGTCTTTTCGGATAGATCTAGTCCTTCTTTCAAAAAGTCCAAAGCTTTCTCAAATTCTTTCTTTTCCATATGAGCCCGTCCGATGTTGACCAAGGTATGGCACATGATGAACTGGTTGTCCATCTGTTTTGCCCTATCATATCCGATGTGTAGATGTTTAAGAGCTCTACGGATCTCTCCTTTTTTCAGATAGATCATACCTATATTGTTGTGGACCACTCCTCTATGGAGCCTTTCTCCGATTTCATCGTACAAGTTCAAACATTCTTCGTATTCTTGGAGGGCCTTATCCAGTTCACCTTTGTAGGTATATACACCAGCTATGTTGTTCAATGTCCTAGCGAGTTCCATTTTGCAGCCTGATCTTTCACGTATCTCTTTTGCTTTCTCAAGGTTTTTCAAGGCTTCAGAAAGTCTGCGGCGTTTTAAGTTGATGGAACCCAGATCGTGGTAGGCCTGAGCGATATGATCTTCGTCTTCTATCTCTTCGGCAACTCTTTTCTCTTTTTCGAAGGACTCTGCAGCTTCTTCGTGCCTACCCATCTGCATCAACGACCAACCTTTTTTACCAAGGAACTCACATTTTTCTAAAGATTTTTTAGTCTCGAGAGGAAGTCTCTTTTCTATCAGTTCTAAAGCCTTCTTGTACTCTCCGTTTTCCTGCCACATTCCGATGATCTTTATGTAAGTCTTCTGTTCCTCTTTAAAATTAGAGGCTGCGTTGAGAACTTTATACAGGCACTCCAGGCTCTTATCGTAATCCCCTATCATCATGTATGTATCCGCCATCTCTTTCAATATGTTCCTCCTGTTTTCTTTGTTTTCGGGCATCCAGAATATCAATTCCATGGCCTTTTTGTAGATCCATATGGCATCCTCGAAAGCACACATTTTCTTTGCTCTTCTAGCCGCTTTTAGATGATATTCTAAAGAGGTCTGGTAATCTTCAGCTTTCTCATAATGAGCTGCAAGTTGAGAGTACTTCTCTTCGATCTCCTTTTCATGTACATCCTCTATGGACTCAGCCACCATCAGGTGTAATCTTTTTTTCTCTAGCCACTTTCCTATCCCCTCATATACGCTTTTATGTATGACTTCATGGGAGAACAAAAATTTATCTTCGATGGGATCTTCTGTCCATAATCGGCATTTTAACAGCTTATCGATCTCGTCTAGTAACTCAAATTCTCCAAGTTCCGAAGCGTTTTTCAACAACTCGAATGGGACGTTCTTTCCTATAACACTCCCCATTTGGAGTGTTTCTCGGGCTTTATCGTCCAGTCTGAAAACTCTTCTTTCTACAACATCCTGGATCAATCCGGGGATAAAGAATTTATCCTCATCTTCTGGAAATTTGTTCTCTTCCAACGAGATAACTGAAGCATCTATCATCTGGATAATACTTTCTCTTATGAGGAGTGGATTTCCCTGGGTTTTTTCGTACAATATCTCAACGAAGTCAAGGGGGATATTATCTTGACCCGTGATCTTAGTGACCAATTTATGGGTATCCTCGAAGGTCAGGGGATAAAGTTCCACCTCCGCGAACAGATTTTTCCGCGACATCTCCTGTTTCATCTCAGTTAATGAAGAACCCGGAAATGCCTCCCCTGGTTGATATGTAGCTACAAATACCAAAGGAATATCTCGGAGCCTATCCGTAAGGTAGTGAAAAAGATTCAAAGTGGCCTTATTCGCCCAGTGGATATCTTCTATGATCATAAGGTGAGGATCATCGCTAACAGCGTTTCTCAACTGTTCCGTGGTCTCATAAAATGCAACGCCCCTGTAATTTCTATACGTTTCTAAATTTTCCCTTTTTTTCAACAGGTCATCTTCATGGAGCATAAAAGATAAAGTCTCCAAAGTATCGGAAGCTTTCCAGATCTGCTGGAATGGAAGATAGGGTTGAGTATCACCTTCTATACAAGTACCTTTCAATGCCTTGAATCCTTTCTCGCTAGCCATCTGTTGGATTTCAGAAACCATCCTGGACTTCCCAACTCCTGGTTCGCCGGCTATGAAAACAGCATACCCCTCTCCACTTTTTACGTTATCTAATAGATGGTCAAACTCATTAAGCTCTTCCTCCCGACCGATGATGATCCCTTCATCTTGGAGATAAGATATTTTGTTCTCCATGATGTGTGTTTATTACTTCTATATATATATAGCCTGCGCCTCAGAGCTCGAGCACACAAAGGGGCACGTACATCTCATCCTCCGAAGTGCCACCGTGATTTCCCACCATGAACTTTCCCTCTTCATTCTTAAGTTCGTCACGAAATACGTAATTTTCTTTCATTATCAAAGTGTAATCACCTATACGGTGGTACAACTGTGAATTTGCTTCAAACAGCCCAAAATAATCTTTTTCTATGAGTTCTTCGCTTTTGTGAAGCTCACAGAAATCCATCAGATGATCTTCCCAATACTCTTCGAATCTATCGCTGCGAGAGGGGTGCACATAACAAAAAACGGTCCTGTGGTCACCGCATAGAGGAAGGCTCAAGCACTTTTGAAGCTCGGGATGCTCTTCTAACTTTATGGCTCTCTCTTTTTCACTGTCGATGAATCCATGATCAGAAGTAACTATAAGCGTGCTATCCGTGCCCTTAACATTTTCCACGAACTTTTTTAGAAGATCGTCGAGATCAAAAAACAGTCGGGAAGCGGAAGCGCTGTTCACGCCCTCATCGTGGGCCACGGTGTCAAAACCGTTCCAGTAAGCTCTGATAAATTTTTTTTCCTCTTGTGGCATAAGTAGATGCTCCAAAACTTGGAATAGTCCTTTCAAAGAAGAGTAACTACAATGCTCAAAACCACGTTCGTAGAAGGAATTGAATTGAGAATCTTTTAATTTATCCATTGTAACGTTATAACATTTACGTGAGATCTGGTTCATTAGTGATTCGGAAGACAATACGGACTCTATCTCTATATCGAATTCGCTCAGACTCTTATCGCCGAAACGTGGTTGGAACGGTAAGATTGTGGAGACAACACCCAATTCTTTGATCAGAGTATACCATCCCGTGACCCCGTGCTGCTGTGGAGCTAAACCCGTGTAGAACGTAGGTATGGCGGAGGCCGTAGAAGAGGGATACACAGATGTGATCTTTGAATGTAGATTATCGTGAAGTACTGTGTTTTTTCCCTTTCTTTTCACGTATCGGTAACCTATGCCATCTAGTATCAAAAGCACGACGTTTTTAGATCCAAAAAGCCTTTTTTCATCTAGATCGGGTAAAGGCCGGTAAAGAGGTTCTCCTCCCATCCCCTTCAGTAAAGAACTCATCAGGTTTACGATGCTTCCTCTTTCATAATCTGGTCGGACCATGGTTTACCATCTTAAAAGTACTTTTCTAATTTTTCTTGGCTGATGTTTACGCCGAGTCCGTAGTCTTTAGATGTCCACAGTTCACCATCTTTGAATGACAAACCGTCAAAGACATTCTCGGGCATCATGAAATGACTGTCTAGATCTGCATATTTTATATTATCACTGGAGTTGAATAGGTGTACGGCTGCTGAGAGAGACGGTTCTAGCTCTAACATACAGCCCACCATGGCTTTGATATCGTGTTCTTCTATGATATCGACTATCTTTCTACCTCCGGTGAGACCGCCGCACTTCATCAGTTTTATATTCACCATGTCCGCCGCCCTTTCTTCACATATCTTTTCGGCGCTCTCGGGTCCCTTCATCGCTTCGTCCGCAACGATGGGGATAGTGGTGTGTTCGGTCACATCCTTCAGACCCTTGAGATCATCCTCATCTACGGGCTGCTCTACGAATTCTATATCGTATTCTTCCACGGCATCGCAGAACTTCTTCGCCTTTTCGGTTGAATATCCCTGGTTTGCATCCACCCATATCTTAACTTTAGAACCGACCGTTTCTCTGACGGCTCCTATCCTGTCTAAATCACTTTCCATGTCAAGTCCTATCTTGATCTTTAAAGCTTTGAAACCTTTATCTATATAGTCTTCAGCGTGCTTCACCGTTTCCTCTTCGTCCATGATCCCTATGGTCATGTCCGTAGGTACTCCTTTTTCTTTTCCATGGAAGAGTTCGAACACTCTTTTTTCTTCCTCTTTACCTTTTAGATCGTGCAAAGCGATGTCCAATGCCGCAAGTGCAGAGGGATCGTTGGGGTATTTTTCTCTAAAATCCGACCATACTTTTTCTATCTGTATCTCTTTTTCCTCTAGCTCGTTTCTAAAAGAGTTCAAACTGTCTAACATGGATCTGTTGGTCTCTTGTGTTACATCGTTGGTAGCTCCAGCACCCCAGCCTTTCTTCCCTTCGCTATTCACTTCTACTACGACGTTTTCTGTAGCAAAGGAGGTACCGGTAGCGATCTTGAATGCCTCTTTATTTTTTACTACGACAGGGTGGTACTCAATTTTTTTGATCCTCATCTTAGTTCGCCGTACTTTGAACTCAGTAGAATCATATTAAATTTTGGATGTTGAAACAGGAAATTGCAAGGTGTTTAGAGTGAAGGGGCTTAAATTCATTGAAAATATTGTTCAAAAAAATTTTTCTTATATTCCACACTATTCTGAGTCAATTTCGTTCCCGCACCTGACGGCTAAGGTCGTAGGCATCCGCAGGACTCCGTTCGAGGATGAAAAGATTAATCCTGTGCATGCTCGCTTCGCTCGTCGTAATCTAGTTTCACACTGTGGTCGGTCGAGTGTAATAAAAAGTCTCATTCTTTGTTCTCTAAGAACCGTTCGTCGAATAGGGTTTTTTGCTCCTTTTCTCTCTTCTCGTCAGGCTCACTTCTAAACTTTGCCCATATCATCAAAGCGGATGGAAGTAAGAAGACCGCCACTATGAAGCTGTAAGCTATCGCTATTGCAGTTATATATCCAAACTGTGAAAGAGGGATTATATCTGAAGCAGATAATATCGCAAATGCACCAACAGTAGTAGCTGCGGAACCAAATAGAGCTGACCCTGTGTTTCTCACCGTCACCTGCATGGCTTCAAGAAGATCGTCTCTTTCACCTATCTCCTCCAAGAATCTGTGGCTTATATGTATACTGTAATCCACACCCATACCTACTGTCAGAGCCGTGATGGTGACGGTCAATACATTTAGAGGTACGTCCAAAACATACATGGTTCCAACTATCCAGAGAGTAACCAAAGTCACTGGAAACGTGGTGATGATACCTAGTACCTTGGATCTTTGAAAGCCGTAAAAGATAAACGTAAGGAGAACAGCGACGATCAGTATGGTGAGACCTAAAGATTTTATCTGAGTTTGGGTCAATTCTTCAGTGGTCTCATGCCTGACGAGATTATTCCCAGTGATCTTTATGCTGTAGCCCGAGTTCCCTAAAGGTTCTGCATCTTCTTCCAATCTCTCTCTCATATCGGCCGCTCTGTCTAGGTCTTCAACGATCAATTCTTCATTTTCAGTGAACCTCACCAGTGCTGATCGATAAACTCCTTCATCATCTCTGTTCAATACTCTGCTGATGGCTTCTTTGCTCTCCGGCGCCTCATATAATTTATCATAGAGATATGTGATGTTCTCATCGGGTATACCGTCATCGTTCGTGTCGCTTCGCTCAAAAGTTTTCACGAGCGTTTCGTTGAAATGTTCCTGGCCTACCGTAGCAGTGCCATAATCACGAGCCACGGAAAGAGGCGTATCGATCCCTTCTTCGTGCATTATATATCGATTATCTCTCGAATTGTACTTTAGATGATCGATCCCATATAGAAAATTTCGTTCATCTACATCTCCATCTACCAGCATGAATACATTAGAAGTGCTGATATTATAGTTTGAATTGACGTAATCTATATTTTCGCTCTGGGGACGTCCTTCAGGAAGAAAATTCTCTATGTTGAAGGTGGTATCTACGTTTACTGCTCCATAGGCTGCGGTCATCGTGATCATCAACGTGACAATGATCATGACCCAAGGTTTTTCGTGTGCGATAGTTCCAGAAAAGGAAAGAAAAGATCTTATCCTTTCATGATAACCGCTATCACTGGTCTCTTCTTCTTTCCTTGGATATTTTTTTCCATCTGAACGTTTCTCTTCGATGATCTGGAGAGCTGCGGGTAAGAAACCTATCATCAAGATCAGACTGGAAGTGATACCTAAAGCGGCCAATATACCGAACTGTCTTATGACTTCGATCTCACCTAGAAGATTGGATAGAAAACCTACTGAGGTCGTCACGGTCGTGAGCAGTAAAGCTCCACCGACAGTCATGATCGCTATCTTAGTTGACGTGTGAGGGCTCCCTGTTCTTTCTTTTTCCTCTCGATATCTCATGACCATATGTATCCCGTAATCGATCACCAGTCCCGTTATCAAGATGGGGACCGCGACTATCAAGGGGTTGAACTTATAACCTAATATGACCCCGGCTCCGAAGGTCCAAAGGATAGCCATACCTAGTGAGGACAGACTCAGGATAGTTTCCATGATAGATCTATAGACCAACATCAATACTATGACCACAAAAATGAACGCTATCGGAAGCAACCTGCTTATACTTCTCAAGGCGCTTTCATTTATCTCTTCCAACATGACCTCTGGTGCAAAAACTTTGATCTCTGAATTATCCGCCACCTCCTCACTCAATTCCATCACTTCTTCCTGAGCTTCTAAGCGAGTATCGCTGTCTATACTGGTATTCATTTGTATAAGTCCCATCCCACTACTAGCTCTGATCCTTCTTATAGTAAGATCTTCACCGGTGAACTCTTTACTGCTGAAACTGACCGTCACCCGGGCCATATCGTTGATGGTCTCTGGTAGATATTCTGCCGATTCTATCAAGCTTATCATCTCTCGGATAACGGTTCTAGTTCCTCTAAGGAGTTCCACATATCCACCTTGACTGATCTTGAGTTCTTCATCAGTTTTTTCGATCCTGTATTCCTTTTCACCATCTATAGTGATCCACCACTCCTCACCATCTTTAGAAACTCTTGCATCTTCTAAATAGTGCCCTTCTTCTCGAAAGGCCTCTTTAAGTTCCTCCGCGATAGGTCCTTTGGTCAGGTACTCCTGGTATTCCGTTCTGTTCAATCTGAAAAGATATCCTAGGGTAGAACTGTAGTTTTTGACAAAAGAGTGCATCTCTTCGTGATCTATCTCTTTTTTCTCCCGATAAATCTCATCTATATCTTTCAGCAAATCGTACGTTCTAGTCAAATTAGTGGATGCTTTTTCGCCTAGTTCGTCAGACTCCTCTAATATCGTGGAAGAACGTTCTATACTCTCTTTAAGAGGCTCAGGATCATATTCGTGGAGGTTTTTGAGTGTCCTTTTTATATCGTCGTCCGTCATATTTTCAAGTTTTTCAGCTTTCTCTTCATGTGAGAGATCTATCGATGGGATATCTTCCAAAAACTCGAAATCGGGTCTTACATGAGCTATATGTTCTCCTACCTCAAGAAAATCGATGAGCATCGCGAGTGTGGCTTCTCTTTCTGAAGGAGTCGCCTCAGGATTGATCACTATGGAAAGAGAAGAACGGAACAAATCTAAAAAGTACTCTCCCTCCTCTGGGATGGTTTCGTTTTCATCGTCATCGTCTATCTTCTCCCAGAGATCTTCATCCTCGATGTTTGATGTGTCCTCTTCATCTTCTATAAGATCTATGAGCCTCTCGAATATATCGATGTATTCAGAAAAGACCTCCCAACTTTCTGGATTTGAGATTACATTGGACATCGACTTGAAAGCTTCGGCAGATTCATTCCTTATATCTGGTTCAGTTGATAACGCCAACATCCTGTTATTTTTCAAAGAAGAATTCAACTTACGGTACATCTCGGTCTGATTTTTTAGAGAGGCCCGGAATTCTTCAAGGTCTTCGTCTATTATCTCAAGCGATCTTGTCAATTCTCTAGTCTGATTGGCTTGGATGATCATATCCGCAAGCGTTATCATACCGTCAGGGAAATCGTCACTCTCCAACAGCGTTTCCTTTATCTTTTCTTCTTCTAGGATCGCCTCCTTCGTCTCGTGCATATCTACCAGAACATCTTGGTTTAGAGAATCGCCTAACTCGCCTATGAAAACTATCTGGACTATCTCCCCTGTAGTACCAAATTCTTCCTCTATCTGATCCATGGTTTTTGCGGTACCGGTATCGGGCTCAAAAGTCTCCTCATCTGTCTCCATCTCCGCCTGAAAGGCGAAATGCCCCATTATAATTGTGAACACCAAGATAAGGGTTATTATCTTCCAAGGGTTGTCACTCACCAGTGAAGGGAATATCTTCAACGCATCTCCTTCGATCCTCTTTTTTTTACCTGAGCTCATCTAAACCACCTTCGACATCTTAGAGAAGTCAGGAAGGTCTGGAGCCACCATATATTGTCACGGTCATGAGATGGAGGTGGATTTAAAATTAACGGGTTGAAACAAGAATTGTACTTTTGATCTCTTTTTGCATCAGAGTAAGTCGGTTTATTGGTATAAAACTTGTTAAAATATATGAGTTGTATACATTTCTGAGGCTAGATAACAGATTGAAGACTTTTGTTCAGACACTGTAATAATTGGTTTTCTTTTACATCTCTCAATTTACTTGACTGATTTTTGCCATACTATGGAGAGAAAATCAATAAAAGTAGATCCTTCCTCTATTTTCTTTTAATCTACTTACAACTTCTTGTAAAGGAGGATAACTTATTTATACATCATCACTTTGAACACACGAACGAGGTCGCATCATGGATGAAAAAACGGGTAGAGGAGATGATGAGGGTGAGGAGAAGAACAGGGAAAAAAGCATGTCGGATGAAAAATGTTATCTTGTAGAAAATAAGGGCAAAGAAGGGAATATATGCGTGATAACCGAGAGGTGTAAAGGTTGTGGGTTCTGTATCGAATTCTGCCCGGTCAATGCATTAGAGTTTTCTGAAAAGACCACGGAGAAGGGCTACAAACCCCCCAAAATGAACCAGGGATGCATATTATGTGGTAAGTGTGAGAAGATATGTCCTGAATTTTCCATATATCTTAAGAAAAAGAAAGAAGGTGAGTAGATATGATGAAACCCGGTACATATTTTATGGAAGGGAATACAGCTTGTGCAGAAGGTGCTATAGCCGCAGGGTGTACTTTTTTTGCAGGCTACCCTATAACACCCGCCTCGGAGATCCTGGAGAGGATGGCTAAACGTTTTCCTGAATTCCATGGAAGCTATCTTCAGATGGAAGACGAACTAGCCAGCATCACGGCTATTTTGGGAGCTTCATGGGCAGGGAGGAAGGCCATGACCGCAACGTCCGGGCCTGGTTTTAGTCTCATGATGGAGAACTACGGTCTTGGACTTATGACTGAGACCCCTTGTGTTATCGTGAACGTTATGAGAGGTGGGCCCTCCACCGGTTTACCAACTAAAGTTGCCCAGGGAGATGTGAACCAGACCAGATGGGGTACTCATGGAGACGTAGGTGTGGTGGTTTACGTACCTTCATCACCCCAAGAGATGTTCGATCTCACGATAAAAGCATTCAACACCTCTGAAAAATACAGACTACCAGTGGTCGTGCTTTCCGACGAGATGGTCTCGCACATGACCGAAAAAGTGGATATACCTAAGAAAGAAGATATCGAGATAGTAGAAAGAAAAAAACCTGAAGAGCCGCCGGAGAGATCCCTTCCTTTCTGTCCCGACGAGGACCTTGTTCCACCCATGGCGAACGCAGGCGAAGGATATTCAGTTCACGTCACGGGTCTGACCCATGATGAAAAGGGACATCCTTCCATCGATGAAGAAACACAGAATAAACTTGTCACAAGGTTGATAGACAAGATAAGAAAGAACGCGGACGACATACTCGAATACGAAGAATACATGGTCCAAGACGCTGATATAATCGTGGTGGCCTATGGAAGTGTTTACAGAGCGGCTAGAGAAGCCGTTGAAATCGCAAGAGACAAAGGTATAAAAGCGGGACTCTTACGTCCGATAACCATCTGGCCCTTTCCTGAAGATAGGATATATGATCTGGCTAAAAACGGTACCGATAACTTCCTTGTCGCAGAGATAAATTTTGGACAGATAGTTTTCGAAGTTGAAAGATGCACAGGGGGTGCCGCTAATACTTATCTAGCCCCGAGGATGGGAGGCAATATCCATACGCCTGAAGAGATAGTGGACAGGATGGAAGCGATAGAAGAGGGAAAAATACCTGATTTTAAGGAGTGATATACATGAGCATAAGAAAAAGTAGGGATTGGTTCTCACCTGATTATATGGAACAAAGATCGAAAAAAGAATCCGCCTACGGATTACATCCTTTGGACTGTTACTTGAGAAAGGATAGGATACCTCATATCTGGTGCCCGGGATGTGGATTGGGAGTGATATTGAACTCTTATCTTAGAGCACTAAAGAACTCAGACATATCTCCGAAGGAAACCGCCGTGGTTTCCGGTATAGGGTGTACAGGTCGTACCGCGGGATATCTTGATGTAGACTCATTTCATGTGACCCACGGACGAGCGATCCCGTTCGCAACCGGTCTTAAGATAGGAAACAGAGAATTGGTGACAACGGTATTCAGCGGTGACGGCGACCTATTCGCCATAGGAGGTAATCATTTTATCCATGCGGCTAGGCGTAACGTGGACTTCAACGTGATCTGCGTGAACAATTTCAATTATGGTATGACCGGGGGTCAAGCGGCTCCCACGACTCCTAAGAAAGCTCAAACATCTACTACGCCCTGGGGTGGCTTTGAACAGCCTTTCAACCTTCCCGGGGTTGCAGCGGGTTCGGGGGCTGTCTACGTAGCTCGATGGACCGCCTACCACGTAGAAAAGATGATAGAGTCCATGGAAGAAGCCTTGAATAAAAAAGGATTTTGTTTCATAGAGGTGTTGTCTCCCTGCCCAACGGGATACGGTCGAAAAGTGGGATTGAAGACAGGAATGGAGACCATGAAATACTATAAAGAGAACAGCAAGATCAAGGACGGTGCCGATCCGACAAAAGTAGCCTTAGATCCCGATGATCCAGAATGTGAGATCATAGTGGGTAAATTCGTGGATAAAGAGGCCCCTACTTATCAAGATGAACGTGGTGAGATATTTGATCAGGCTAGGAACGAATTGGGGGTAAAATGATGAGGATGGAGATACGTTTTTCTGGGTTCGGCGGACAGGGAGTTATCTTGATGGGACATATATTCGGAGAAGCGGCAGTAAAAGACGGAAAAGACGTTACACTGACTAAAAGCTACGGTCCAGAAGCAAGAGGAGGTGCCTGCAGCACGGATATGATCATAAGCGATAAACGTGTTCACTATCCTCAGGTAAGAAGACCTGATCTTTTGATATCCATGTCTCAATCAGCTTTAGATACTTACAAGTCAGGACTGAAAGAAGAAGGCACCTTGATCATCGATACGGGACTGGTAGAAACTTCAAGGCCCGATACCATGGGTTTACCCGCTACTAAGATAGCCGAAGAAGAATTTGGATTGAAGATGGTCGCCAACATAGTCATGTTAGGTTACTTCACCGCCAAAACGGGATTGGTCGATAAAGGATGCATGGAAGACACCATCGCTTCATCGGTCCCCAAAGGTACGGAAGAAAAAAATATCAAAGCCTTCCAGAGAGGTTATGAGGAAGGAAGCGATGAAAAATAGAACTGTAAATTTATATTTACTAACATATAACCACGGATAAGGTATATTTACACGTAACGGATTAGAGATGACCCATGAGAAGCTTGAGGATATTCGCTCTTCCCATAGCTTTGTTGTTCTTTATCTTTCTTTTAATCGTACTTCTGATCATGTTTATAGTGGTGATGATAGTAGGAACGGCTTTCAGAGCTTTGGGATTTTCTTATCTCGCCGCCTTCGGTATCCTTTTACTGGTACTTTTGGGTAGTGCGGTGAATATACCGGTCTACACAAAAAAGATGAAGGATCCAGTGAAGGTTTCTCGTCCTATGTCCATGATGAGTTTTTTTTATTCAGGAGCAAGAAACGAATATTGGATCACAAAAACGACCATCGCGGTGAACTTTGGAGGGGCGGTGATACCTGTTTTCATCTGCGCATATCTTATCTACACTCATCCTGAACTTTGGATGCAGTTTTTGATAGGGGGCTTCATCGTGACCTCCGTTTCTTATAGATTTTCTAAGATACTTCCCGGTGTTGGGATCTCACTACCTCTCTTCATACCTCCCGTAGTAGCGGCTGTCATCGCGTTAGTGCTTCCTGGTGAACCGAATACGGTGATCGCCTTCGTTTCGGGTGTTTCGGGAGTTTTGATAGGTGCAGACCTGATAAACCTCGCCAACTTGTCCGAATTAAGATCACGAACTATGAGTATAGGAGGTGCCGGGACCTTCGACGGTATATTTTTGACAGGCGTAGTTTCCGTTCTACTCGCCGCTCTAGGATGATCCTTGAGTCAAACTAGCCCGTCCCCGCTTCGTTGTTCAATTCCATCAGATACAGGCCTATCCTTTCACCCTTCATATCTACGGTCTCTTTTGAGACGGTTTGAAAGCCTGCCTTTTTGTAAAAATCGTGTGCTCTTTTTTTGTCGATGTTCACGTGCACATACAGCCTATCATGTTTCTCGGATAACAGCTCTACCGTGCGTGTACCTATACCTTTGCCTCTGTGAGAGGGTGCCATGGAAAGATACAGTATGTAATAACCTTTGGAATCCAGGCCGACCGTGGTGAGTTTTCTCATCTTGAGGAACTGCGGCACTTTTTTCAAGAAATAACCATATCCCATGACCTTTGCTAGAGCTTTTCCTGAACTCTTATCTAAGTGATCTCTTTTTTCGACATCAAAGGATACTAGCACACCAACGAGCTCGTTTTCATCCCGCACAATTTTTATATTTTCAGGGCTAAAATAGTTCTCATCACCTTTCATCATCTTCTGTATCACCCCTATCCCCTTTTCACCTTTGCCGTATATCATAGGATTGATATATTCGTCGGCCCGAAAGATGAGTTCCGCTATGATTTTCTTTTTTTCGTGGTACTTTTCAGGCTCGTAGGGCTCGATGCATATGTCCATCTAGGATCTCCTTTATATGGGATATGTTGGGATGGTATTTATTTTTTCTCGAAGAGACTATTTATAGTCAAGGACACTACTTTTCTTTGGTTTTTTAGTGTCCTTGTCTAGTTGTGCAGGACTAACGCCCTTGCATCCTCGAACAGAATTCTGCGGATGTGGATGACGCAACGGAACAAAGTTCCATTTACTCGTAAATCAGAGATTTACTCACACAACGCAATTACAAATGATCACGAGTGTCTTTGACCGAGATCTACTGGAAAATAAGATTTTCCATCGATATTCGGAAAATTTGAAACATTTTCCGAAAATAGAGACGAGGACATTATTCCTCAAAGTTGCGTCTTCCACTATATTTTCTCTTAAAATTTGAATAAAAATTATATACATCCGATTCAATGCCCGTTCATGTCTTGGCCCATACTACTCATACTGCTCGCTATAGTGATCTTAGTTGTCATAGTGTGGTTCGTCTGGAAATTGGTCAAAGTGGTGATCATCTTGATATTGATCGCTTTGGTCATAGGACTGATCTGGTACTTTGCCCCGCTAGACGACTTATTGGCTATGGTACCGCAGTATATCCTATTCATGGTCTGAATCTTTGAGAGTACGATAAAATGAGCTACGGAAAAATATCCGGCCCTTCTAGGAAGGAAAGCAAAAAACCTATGATCGCAGGGATATTGATGATCATCGCATTCTTATTGGCTTTGGTGACTGCAGGAAGTCTGTTCTTGATCGATGAAGACCTGATGGCCGATATAGAAGACGAAATCGATGAAGATATAGATCTAGACTTCGTTGAGACCATCTCCGAGGTATGCGGTATCCTTCTGGTGGTATTTGGGATAATTTTACTTGTTGGAGGGATATGTGCCATAAAACGGATCTATTGGGGAGTTGCGATAGGTGGCTCTATAGTAGGTATTTTTTCTCTAGGACCCATGTACTTAGGAAGCGTTTTCTCCGTGATAGCACTGATACTGCTCTTCATATCCAAGGACGAGTTCGATAAAAAAGGTGAGAGAAGACCCACGGTTCCTCCCGTGTATGAGAGAACAGAGGAACAACAAAGGCAAAAAGAAAGTACTTGTCCTGATTGTGGATACATGATGCAGTACGAAGAAGAGTACCATCGTTTCTACTGTGAGAACTGTGACGAATACAAATGAACTTCTCACATATAACTGAATTCAGTCGCCATCTTCCTTAGTCTTTCCACCCTTTCGTCCATGGGTGGATGACTGGAGAAGAGCTTGACAAAGGCACTCTTACGATTGAAAGGATTAACGATGAACAGAGATGCGGACGTCGTGTTTTTACTTTTCATGGGGTTTTGTTTGTTCTGCGCATTCAGTTTTTCCAGCGCATCGGCCAAAGCGTTGGGGTTTTTTGATATCTCAGCTCCTTTTTTATCCGCTTCGAACTCCCTTCTCCGTGAGATAGCCATCTTTATTATGATCGCACCTATGGGAGCTAAGATCATCGTTAAAAGGAAGATGGGGTTTACCCTTCTTCGACCGAAAAACATCTGGAAGAAAACCATCCTCGCCATGAATGTTACAGCTCCTGCTAGTGTTGCAGCGACGCTCATTATCAGCATGTCTCTCCCTTTTATATGGCCTATCTCGTGAGCCATCACACCTTTGAGTTCTTCATCGTTCAAAGTGTCGAGGATGCCTTCTGTTGCGGCCACGACCGCATTATCTTCGTTCCTTCCAGTCGCAAAAGCGTTAGGCGTGGACGAAGGAACTATAGCCACCGTTGGCATCTTAATATCGGCTTCTCTAGCCACTTCTTTAACTATTTTAAAAAGCCGGGGATTGTCTTCTTCTTCTATCATCTTCGCTCTATGAGAACGGAGTATGATCTTGTGGCTGTAAAAATAAGATACTAGGTTCATGACCCCCGCTATGACCAAAAATATAAGAGCACCTGTTATCCAGCTATCCATGAAGAATCCGCCTATAAGCCAGCCTATAGCTATAAAGAAGATGAACATGAAAGCGAACAACCCGGTTGTTTTTGCCAATGCGCCCATAGTTTAACTAACACCTCAAGGTCATATATAAATTTATTTCATTGTTTCATACGAAACTAGTACTGCCAAAAAAAGAAACCAGATAAGTTTTCTTCTAAATATTTTGTTGAATATACAGATGAGCAGGACCGAAGTTAAACCAATGTAGTCAACTCTCGATCATGGCTCTGCGGATGACATGAATTGTATCTTTCTGCCTTGAGTATGACCGACGCCCTGAACCATGGCTTTAAGTTCGATCTGGGTCCAACGCTTTTTCTGCGATTTCTACTAGTGGATAAACCACTATGTGTCCTACCGCCTTCCTTAGGGACTCGTGCTCAGATATAAAATCTGCTATAGGGGGGCTCATTTTATAGTAAAGTTCAGTAAAAAGTACTCCTGCCTTTTTTTCCAGCAGTATCTCATCCCTGAACGCACGAAGTTGATCGATCTTCTTAGCATTTGGATCTCCGTAAACTGCAGTGGCGATAAAGCATCCAGGTCGCCCTTCTTGGGGAGACTCTTGACTCTTTTTTACCTCCGATTCCAGAGAGGTTTTTAGATCTCTAAGGTCCTCTCTAAAAGCTTTTTTGAAACTTTTTGAGGAGGACAGATCGATGGATCTTTTTTCCAGTGTTTCCCCTGTTTGGAAGAGTTCTAACTCCATAGCTAGACCATCATAATGTTTTGGGAATATCCTTAGCGGGAGCACAGTTTTAACGATGTAATCCAGCGAAGAGCCTGGTTTTAAGCTATTTACAGCTCTTTCGCCCAATGCCTGGTAGACATGGAGTGATCTATCCTGTTTCAACAAGTATTTTTCATCCCCCTCTTCAAATATCCAAAATCTTTCCCCGCTCTTTTTTATCTCAGCGTCTTCTGCAAGTCTGAAACCTTCCTTCTCGAACTTTTCTTTAAGCCTGTCTCCGATCTCTCCTTCGCTAGGTTCTCCCGAAAATTCAACGGAAAATAGATGTCTCGAATCCATATAAGTTTGGCTTGAGTAAAAATCGCTATCCATATCGATACGGGATTCCACCGAATCTAAAATGTGATCGTCGGAGCCTCTTACCTCGCCTGTCAATCTCAGGTTTTGCAGTGTATCTTCTGTATTGTTCCTAAGACTGAATTTTAGTTTGAACTCTATATCATCATCCAGGTCTATACCTTTGTAATGATAGACCTCCATCTTTATTCCCTGTTCTTTCAGTTTATTCAATTCGATGAAATAAACTTCTCTCAGGTCGATCACTCCTATCTCTCTCCTCCCTGTTCTGACCACGATAGCCTCTTCTGAGAGAGGTTTACTGTGCCTCTTGAAGCTCTTTTTCAAAGCTTCAGCGCTGGGAAGATCGGGAAAGGTTTGAGAAAATAGCAGCTTTTTCTCACATCTTCCTGTCACTGAATAATATATGTTCAGATCAGTGTATCCCTCTTTCTTTTGAATAAAGTCAGCTTTAGAAGCGAAGGAGCTTTCCATAGGTAGGTCGTCCACTTCTAAAAGATCTATACCTTTTTTTTCGGCATCTTTTTTCCCCTTCGATGTGTAACTAGAAGCGACCATTATTCCCTTGTTTGCTTTAGAGTTCGCGATGTAACGGTTCAGCTCCTGTACTTTTTCCTCATCAATAGGAGCGTCTCCATCGCTACATACTACCACAACTTTATCGGTGTGCATACGGGCCCGGTAGATAGCAAATATTTTCTGATCTGTTTTATCGTATCCATCGAACCCTTCCTTCTTGATCTCGTATCCTCTCTCATCGAATATCTTTTCAACCCTGTCTTTGAGGGAAAGTGTATCGCTCTTTTGGTCCTTTTCCTCGGGTAAGTGTCCACAGTCAGGACACGCTCTACTGTTCGAGGGTACGGAGGATCCACACATGGTACAAGGACCTCCATCATGTTTTTTTTCTCTATTCATTATATCCTCTCATGATCTTTTGTGGAAAAAAGATGAATACTAGTGACAAATGTCGGCAATTCTGAAATTTGGATCATAAACAACTCACTCTTTTTTGAACGTAGGTGCGGTGGACTTATTTAAATTTGATTGATGGTTTCGTACGAAACTATCATATGTATTCACACTTTAGCGGGATCGTATCCGTCTTCCATCACGTCTAGATGGGGTTCGAGTCTCCTCATGAATATCTTGCTCATGAAGTGGTAGCCATATCTCTTCAAGAAGTTCATACCGCCCATATCACTCACATCGTCTATCAACTTAGGGACCATGTCAAAATCTTTTCTTATGCATTTTGCCAGTAACTGCCAGTGCTCTGGTTCCATATCTCCCCTGCTGAAGAAATCTTTGTCCTCGCTCATGCCCAACGGTACGAACATCAAAGGTACTATGAAGAAGTCCTTATCTGAAAGATCGTCGAGCAGTTCCATGGTCTTAATAACATCGTCGGAGTTTTCTCCAGGAAGCCCCAAGATCAACGTGGCACAGGGGATCCAATCGTTCTCGTCGAATATATCGAAGGCTCTTCTGACCACGGAAGGCCATTCTTTGGCATCGAAGGGCTTAGCTTTACCTTTTATGTGTTTGGAAGCCAATTCAGGGGATCCTGTTTCTACACCTGTTTGAGCGGAGAACCAAGGTTTTCCTTCTCCACCTACGTCGAAAAGCTCGGATATATTTTCTATCAGTTCGGGTTCGGATGCCGCAGAGGCAAGGGCCACATGACTGAAATCCACTCGGTTCGTATGTTTTTTAACTCTTTTCAATAGAGTCATGAGTTTTTTTGGCTCCGGGCTCAGCGTTTTAGAACCGTATCGTAATACGTCTTCAGCATGTAATATGGTCTTCTCCTTCCCAGTTCGCGTATTCAATTCGACCTCTTCTATTATCTCTT
>Ga0207421_10003526_pt1 | contig 18605 bp, 16 predicted proteins | sample SodLakKL_010_SED_4_FD_187542 | JGI IMG/M metagenome (GOLD analysis project Ga0207421, IMG submission 187542) | Alkaline sediment microbial communities from Lake Tanatar, Kulunda Steppe, Russia - 8KL_010_SED (SPAdes) (version 2) | ecosystem: Environmental > Aquatic > Non-marine Saline and... | reverse complement strand
TTCCGCTTCCAGTTCCTTTATTTTCTTATCGCGGGATTCTTTGTGTATGGGCAGGTACCCATGAAATTGAAAATGTTGTCCGTTCATCCCTGAGCCCATCAAAGCCAGCATGATGGAACTAGGCCCAGTCAGTGGTTTGACCTGAATCCCCAGTTCATGGGCGCGGTGTACAATGACCTGGCCCGGATCGGCAATACATGGACAACCGGCTTCAGACAATAAACCGATGGAATTCCCCGTAAGGGCCGGTTGCAGGAAACGGCTGTATTCTTCAGCGGAGGTATGTTTGTTCAATACATAAAATGTGGTGTCGTCGATCAGTTGTTTATACCCGGCTTGTTTCAGAAAACGCCGGGCGGTACGAAGGTTTTCCACAATAAATATCCGCAATTTGTTTATGATATCCCTGTTGCCCTCCGGCCATACTGATTCAAGCCGCTCTTCACCCAGCGAGGAGGGGATTAAATAGATGGTACCGGTTCTATTTTTCATGAAGGAGGTATATTCTAGTTATGGTGATACTTTTTCCAACCAGGGAAGGCGATACAGATCCACATTGCCCCCTGACAAAATCACACCGGTTTTTTTACCGGAGAACAAGGCTGGGTGATCCAGAATGGTTGCCAGTGGAACTGCCGAGCTTGGTTCAACAATGATCTTCATCCTTTCCCAAATGAGCTGCATGGCTTCAATAATTCGCGCCTCAGAGGTGGTGAGAATGTCTTCTGCTCCATCCAGGATAATCGGAAAGGTGCGGCTACCTAAGGAAGTTCGTAGTCCGTCTGCAATGGTCTGAGGGTTTCGAACCGGGATCAGTTTTTTTTCGTTGAATGATTGCCAGGCGTCATTGGCCTGCTCAGGCTCAGCTCCGTAAACTTTTGTTGCCGCTGAGAAATAAATGGTACTTAAAATACTACCACTCAATAATCCACCGCCCCCTACAGGCGTGACCAGGCGATCCGTGTCTTTGCATTGTTCAAATAGTTCGGCCGCTGCTGTTGCCTGCCCGGCGATAATGCGGTAATCATTGTAAGGATGGATTTCCACGGCACCTGTATCCTCTATGATCCTTTCCAGCGTGGCTTCCCTGTCTGCGAGGGTCGGCCGGCAAAAAGTGATTTGTCCTCCGTAAGACTTAACCGCTGTTACTTTAATGCGAGGGGCTGTTTCCGGCATTACAATATGGGCCCGGATTCCCCGCATTCTTGCTGCAAGTGACAGAGCCTGGGCATGATTACCTGATGAATGGGTGGCTACACCACGCTTTGCATCCTCCTCTGATAAAATCATTACGGCATGTGAAGCACCCCGGAACTTAAAAGCTCCTCCTTTCTGAAAGTTTTCACATTTAAAAAACAATTCACTACCGGTAATCCGGTTTAGGGCATGACATGTGAATACCGGCGTTCGATGCACGTAAGGTCCGATAACCTCCCTGACCCGCAGAATATCATTTTTACTGGGCTTCATAGTGACAAGTGACCCCGCAGGGGTCAAAATATGTTCAATAATTGTGACCCGCAAGGGTCAATTCAACCAACAGCCATTAACATGTGACCCGCAAGGGTCAATCCAACCTGCAACCTTCCAATCCTTTTCCCTGATTATGGGCAGTTTCCTCATCACATGGCCCATGAGAACCAACAACCGGCGCGAAGCGCTGTCAGTCCCGAACAATCTTTTCACAGGCTTCGTCCAGCATACGGTACACCTTTTCAAAACCGTTTTTACCCCCGTAATAAGGATCCGGAACCTCGCGGTCCTCTCCCGGATGAACTTCATTGAGAATCATTTCTACTTTTCCAAGGTCTTTATCATCTCGTGCCAGGTCAATTATGTTTTTGAGGTTCTGCCTGTCCATGGCGTATATTTTTTCGAAGTTGTCAAAGTCACTGACCTCGAACTGTCTTGCCTGCTGCCCCGAGATGTCAATGCCATGCCTGAGGGCAATATCTATGGAGCGTTCGTCAGGTGGTTCACCGACGTGGAATGCTGCAGTTCCTGCCGAGTCTACCTCTGCATTGATGCCATTCTTTCTGAATTTTTCTTTCATGATCCCTTCTGCCAAAGGAGAACGGCAGATATTTCCCAAACAGACCATTAGAATTTTCATCTCACAATTTTTTTATAAAAAAACCCGGAAAGTTTTTTCCCGGGGACAAAGATATGAATCTGGCCGTAAAAAACTTTTTTAGGTCATGGACAAAAGGCCATCAAGTTCTTCCACATGTTTTTTGAATTTTTTGTCGGTATCGACCAGGTTCTTCACGGTTTTACATGCATGAAGAACTGTTGCATGGTCTTTGTTGCCGCATTTGTTCCCGATTACCGCCAGTGATGATTTTGTGTACAATTTGGAGAAATACATGGCCAGTTGTCTGGCCTGAACTGTTTCTCTTTTCCTGCTTTTGGATTTGAGCTTTTCCATGGGAATCTCAAAGTAATTGCAGATGGCTTGCTGAATATAATCAATGGTAATCTCTTTCGGTGCCTTTTTGACAAACTTATCGATCACCTGAGAAGCGAGCTCAAGTGTGATGTCTTTTCTGTTCATGGAAGACTGCGCAAGGATGGATATCAGTGCACCTTCCATTTCGCGGATATTGGTGTCGATTTTGGAACTGATCAGTTCAAGAACCTCTCCGGGCATGTCCACCCCGTCATTGAAAATTTTCTTCTGCAATATGGCGATGCGTGTTTCAAAGTCAGGCACTTGCAAATCAGCAGATAATCCCCATTTGAAGCGTGACAGCAGGCGGGGTTCAATTCCGCTCATTTCAACGGGTGGGGTATCGCTGGTTATTACAATCTGTTTTCCGTTTTGGTGCAACTGATTGAAAATGTGAAAAAATACATCCTGGGTCTTTGGTTTGCCTGCCAGACAATGTATATCATCCATGATCAGGACATCAATCATATGGTAAAAATGCACAAAATCATTTTGGTTGCCGTTACGAATGGAATCGATAAACTGGTTGGTGAATTGTTCTGCCGTAACATATAAAACGGTCTTTTCCGGATAAAGATTTTTGACTTCAATCCCAATGGCGTGGACGAGATGTGTTTTACCCAAACCGTTTGAGCTGTATATAAGCAGGGGGTTAAATGATGTTTTTCCCGGGTTTTGGCCAACTGCCAGGCCCGCACTTCTTGCCAGACGATTGCAATCTCCCTGAATAAAATTATCAAAATTGTATGAATCAATGAGTTGGGGATGTACATTCAGTTTTTTCAGCCCAGGTATCACAAAAGGATTGGGAACGGATCTGTCCTGGGTTTTGTTATTGCTCAGATCCACCGGCATATTGATCGGCGGATTTTTCAGGGCCTTTTTGTTGAGCGTGGGGGCATGCACGGTATAAGGTTGCGTCTGGCTTGCATTTTGGGTATTGTCCATCACAATACTGTACTCCAGGCGTCCTTCGGGGCCAAGTTCTTTCTTGATGGTTTTTTTCAACAAATCAATATAATGTTCTTCCAGCCACTCGTAAAAAAACTGGCTGGGAACCTGAAGTGTTAGCACATTGTCTTTCAAACGAACCGGCTTTATGGGAGCAAACCAGGTATTAAAGCTATTGGGACTTATGTTGTCCTTTATGACTTCCAAACAACCCATCCAAACCTTTTCGTAATTATTCTTCATTCGTTGCTCTGGTTTAATTCAGATGTTTAATTAAATGACTAAACAAGTGTTTTGGATTGATCCTCAACACTTAGAAAAAATGCATGTTTTGAGATGAAATTATCAACAAAATTTGCCCAAAAAAAGTGAATAAAAAAACGTTTTTACCCTTGTATATTTTAAATTTTTGTTGTATTCGATTCGATGAATTTTTCCCCATCCGGTTGATCATAAAAAACTGACATGGAGCCAAGGTAAGTGCCACCGTAACCCGCCTGACCTATGGTGACAATTTTTCCCTGCTGATTTTCCACTTTAGCCGGAGGATCCAGTAAATTATGGGTGTGTCCTCCGATAATGATATCCGTATGGCTGGTGTTTGATGCAATCACCCTGTCACTAACCCTATCGTCGCTGTAACGGTATCCAAGATGCGAAAGACAGATGATAAGCTGACAGTGGTAACGGCTTTGCAGTATTTCCTCAATTTCTCTGGCCTTTTCTATGGGGTCATGGTATTTGGTGTCACCGTAAAGAGACCGGCTTACAAGGCCTTCAAATTCAATGCCGAGGCCATATATACCAATGGTCAGATCACCCTTGTGCAAAACCTTATAAGCATCGATCTTCCCGTCCAGGATGGTCTGGCTGAAGTCATAATTGGCCGCAAGAAAAGGAAAGGTGGCGTGGTGCCGGACTTCCGCAAAACCATCCAGTCCATTGTCAAATTCATGATTGCCAAACGCAGCCGCATCGTACCCCATTTTACTCATTAGCTTGAGCTCGGGCTCTCCGTTGTATAAGTTGTAATAGGGTGTTCCCTGGAAAATATCACCTGCATCGAGTAACAGCAGGTTTTCATTTTCTTCGCGGGCAGTTCTGATCATCGTGGCCCGGCGGGCATATCCGCCCATACCCGGGTAATTTGGGTCATCGGAGGGATAGGGTTCCAGCCGGCTGTGGGTGTCATTGGTATGGAGAATGCGAAGTTTTTCCCGGACCGGGTCACGAAGCGCCATGGCAGGAAAGGCAAGGGCTGTGGCACCCGCAATTCCCATTGTTTTCAAAAAATGTCTTCTGTTCATGCCTTTCATACTTATTGACTAATTCTTCCGTCCAGTTCTGCTGAAATTTTTCTTCCTTCACTGTCTGCCTGCTGAAGATACTGAATAATGGCATCCCTGATGCGCATATTGAGGTATTCCTCATCCAGGGGGTCAAGAAAAAAGGTCATGTTATCCCCACCACCGGCAAGGTAATCGGATGTCAGCACCCGATATTTGCGATCTTCGAAAGGGGTACTCCTGATTTCTGCTTCCCAGCTCCGGTCTTCCCCGATATCCAACCTGATTCCGGAAACCGGCATGCCCCTGTCTGCCAGAGCAAGATAATCAAACAATTCTCTGGTTTTTTCTGCTGAAAGTGTGATTACAACCATTTCATTTTCAAAAGGCATCAGCTCAAAAATTCTACCACGTGTAACTGGTCCTTCCGGGATGCTGGTGCGCAACCCTCCGTAATTAAGCAAACAGAAATCGATGGCTGATCCGTCATCCGGATCGTACAATGACTCACCCATTTCAAGGATCAGGTCGGCCACAAAGTTATTCAGCAGGCCCTCAGGGCTGGCTTTTTCCATATGCCGGGCCGAGTGAGCAAGCACCTCATTCATTTCCGTTTCAAGCTCACTGCGGTAGATACCGATGATTGAATCCACAACAGGATCTTTTTGTGGAGCAAGGTTGCTGTCCACAGCCAAAACAGTCCCGGAAATTTCCCCGGAAAATTCAGGAGAAGACTGACAGCCCCACAACAGGCAGAGTAATAGAATACTGCTACCGATTGAAATAATTCGGTACTTTAACGTCATATTTATAAGTTTCGAGGAAACGATTCGTTAGCAATATTAAGGTATATTCCCTTAAAAAACAACCACTGGTGATGGATTATTATTAATTGTATTTGGTCTTATTATGCATGGATCTTACAGGGAATAAAGGAACTCCATTGTCACATTTCCCAACTTCCCGAACTGTGCTTCAATGCTCTTAGCCTCACTGAGCCGGACAGAAAAATCCAGGGTGCAGCTTAGCTGAAAGTTATGATCGTGTTGCGGAAGATTGTGCTCCTTAAGTATGCGCATCACGTCATTCATGGCAGGGTAACCGAATGACAGGCGATAATAACTGCGGATGGTTTTTTTCAGGATCTGGCCATTGTCAATGGCTTCTTTGGCAGCCCCCCTGTAAGCATCGATCAGCCCCCTTACGCCAAGTTTGGTTCCACCAAAATAACGCACTACAATGATCAGAATATTTGTCAGTCCTGCGGACAGAATCTGTCCGTAAATTGGTTTCCCTGCGGTACCGGAGGGCTCTCCGTCGTCATTGATCCGGTAATTTTCCTGTTGGTAACCAAGAACCCATGCATAACAGTGGTGTCGGGCATCGTGGTAGGTCTTTTTAGCTTCAGCCAAACGTTCTTTGGCTTCATTTTCACTACCGACGGGCCAGGCAAGCGCGATAAACTTGCTTCCCCTGTCTTTGTACAACCCTTCTGACAGGGTTTTAATGGTTTTGTAAGAGTCCTGGTTTTGCATGCCCTCTGATGCTTATGGATTATAAATCAGGTGCAGGCTTTCCGTGGCAACTGGAATATAAGAAACGGTTCGTGATGGAGTGATCTCCGGTGCACGGATGCCCTTGCCAAAAAACTGCTTTCCGGTAAAGACCCTGGCTTCGTCCCATTGTCCCTCATCAATAAAGGTTTGCAGTAACTGACGGCCGCCTTCCACCAGCAGGGACTGGATCCCCTTGTGATAAAGGAAATTCATGACCTGACCGGTAAGCTTTTCCAAAAAATTGATTTTGACATACTGTAAATTACCTTCCCGCTCTTCTTTTACTTCATTAAAAATGACGGTGGGTTGACTTTGATCCATCAGGTGCAGTGTATGGGGTAACTTCAGGGATCTGTCTGTGACCAGACGAAGGGGAGAGGGGCCGTGCCAGTCACGCACATTCAGCATGGGATCATCTTTCAATGCTGTTTGTGTGCCGACCATAATGGAGCCTTCTTCGGTGCGCCATTTGTGAACCAGCATACGAAGCTTCTCACTGGTAATCCAGGTTGGACGGTTTACAGAACCCGGGGTTCTTTCCGTATCGATGTACCCATCTGCCGTTTCTGCCCATTTCAGAATCACATAAGGCCGTTTTTTTTCGTAGAAGGTGAAAAACCGTTTGTTGAGGATCCTGCAGTTGTCTTTCAGCACCCCCACTTTGACATCGCATCCGTTACTGCGCAGCCTGGCAATTCCTTTACCGGCCACTTCATCAAAAGGGTCGGTCGTTCCGATCACCACCTGTGGGATGCCGGATTGCAGAATCAGGTCGGTACAGGGGGGGGTTTTACCATGATGACAGCATGGTTCAAGATTGACATACAAGGTGGAATTTTTCAGCAGTTCTTTGTTTTTGACCGATGCAATGGCCCGGACCTCGGCATGATGGTCGCCATGCCTGTGATGATACCCTTCACCGATGATCCGGTTTTTGTTAACAATGACTGATCCCACCAGGGGGTTGGGCGCTGTTTTCCCAAGACCGGTCCTTGCCAGCTCTATGCATCGCTGCATATATATTGAATCATATTCCATAGCCGGGAAAGCTTCGTTGTAAAGCAAAGATACTGTTTTGGGATAACTGTCAGATGTATCTCAGGCTAACTTCTTTCAGGAATTTTTCCTCAAGAATGCGGGCAATTTTTTTAATGACTGACCGCCTGATCTCCAGTTCAACCGGAAGGTTGGGATCCTGATGGGCCACATTGATTGCAGTACCGGCAAGCATGTGAATTTCGTCACTTTCCAGGATCTCCCTGACAATTTTATCTGCCGGGCCCTTTCCCAGTTCAGTCCGGGGGGTGTAGTTTTCAAGGATGCCCGCGGTTTTGCTCAGGGTGAGGATCCCTTCTGTAACCAGGTCAATACCCTCCATATAAGAGATGGGGGGCAGGTCAGGATCATCAAACTCCAGGGTGTCTTCTATGGGTATGCTGAGCTCCCTCGACACAATATCTGCTGTTGTTCCGCCGCAAATGATCTTTTTACCGTTGAACTTTTCGACAACTCTGGCCAGTTCCGTGTCTTTTTTCTTTTCGAAAGGAGGGCCCGAAGACAATAAAAGGCGACGCGGCTCGCGACAGTAAACCACCACAACACTACTGTCGTCTTTGGCCTGATAACCGTCATTTGCGTGCGCCCTGTTGGTAATTACAGAGGCGAGTTTTACAGCAGAAATATCGGGTTGTTCATTGATCTGGTCGTAAACGGCCTGTTCCACGTTTTCCTGTCCCCATCCCAGAAGATACTTTCCCCTGCCAAGGCCTGACTGGGTGATGCCATCGCTCATCAGCAATATCCGGTCTTCCTTCCGGGCTTTGAAAGTACAGGCTCTGATCTCTTTATCTTTGTGCTGCTGGTCTTCCAGTGTGATGTTTTGCCATTCCGGATAAAAATGCTCCTTATCGCGCATAATGATGGTTTCCGGGTTGTCGTAATTCAGTATGGTGGTTTGTCCGTCTTCTTCAATATCCACAATGGTAAAGGTCGCATAACTGATTTTGCGCTCACTGCACACAGGGAGGGTGTTCATGATTATTTCCGCGATCTTGTGTGCGTCTTTGTGTTCTTTGGTGAAGTTCAATGCCATGGTGGCAGTCAGGGTAGCCAGCAGATTGGCTTTTACACCGTGGCCCATCCCGTCTGAAAGTACAATGACCGTACGCCCTTCCTCTTTAATCTTTTCAGAGAGAAAGGTGTCGCCGCAAATCCTTTCTCCAACATGGTTTCTCTGGGCAGAACCCACTTCTATGTAAAACCTGTCTGTCATCTGTTTTTCAGGGGATGAAACAATTATTCTTTTTTGGTTTTCCTGAATGTTTCAATGATTGAATTCAGCATTTTTTCTGTGGTACTTGCTCCCTCGCCGAGAGAGAAGGCAATTTGCTGCACCATTTTCAGGTTTTCATCAATCACTTCACTAACCCGGTTGATGATCTCTTCCTGTCGGACCTCTGCCACATACATATCACGGAATACGGCTCCGACTACTTTATTGGGCTTCAGGGAATAGATGCTGATATTCAGCAACCTCTCATCGTGAAACACGTCTTTTCCCACGATATTTTCATCGTTTTCCAACACATAATCAAACAAATGATAAATGTTATAGGGTAGCAGGGTTTTCAGGTCTGCACCCGATAAGCCCGGAATCACTTCATTGATCATCTGGGCATCTTCTCCAAGTACCTTGATGAAACTCTGATTTGATTCGATCACCTTCAGCTTGTCATCCACAATCACCGCAGCCGATGGCAGGTTCTGCATCAGGGCCGAGGTTGTATCTGAACGCTGCCGGATTTTTTGATTCTCTTCCTGAAGGTTCTTTTCGGTTTCAAGCAGGTTTTCTTGTTTCTTTTTCAGCTTTTCATTGTTGGTCTTCAGGGTTTTAATGTATTCCTGTTTTTTCTTCAGGGAATAATTCAGGCAGGTTTCAGGCCCTGAGAGCCCCTGGCTGATGGATGCCGCAAAATCTTTGCAACTTCTGAATCCGCAGGCGCTGCAGGAAATATTTTCTTCCATGCTTTTTCCAAGGCTTTTCAGGATCTCCTCCAATTGATCCTGGCCGGGTTCAGGCAATCGCTGGTCATCCTTGCTGAAGCTTCTGTCAAGATCCAGTTCCTTAAAACGGTCCATTGCTTCGTTCCATTTTCTGTTGTCGAAATCCTTCAGCCGTTTGTGTACATAGTCCACAACCATTGTCCTGCGAAGATATTTATTGGATCGGTCAGTGGTTCCCGGCCCCATGAGGCATCCGGCATGATAAAAAATATTGAAGTTCTTTTTCAGAGATTCGGGATGATCATTGAACTCATCCACCACATCCAGCATATTGGTCTTTTCCTCTACCGTTACCACAGACCCCGAAAGGGGCGATGTCTCCAGCCCGGCTGCATGTATAATGCCCTGGCTCATGGGATAAAGAGATCCGAGATTGCCGATGGGTTTGTCAAAATCGGAGTATTCTACCTTGGCTTCTTTAATTTTGTATTTTTCAAATAATTCCCGCAGTTCCCTGAAGGTAAGCACTGCATTGACCTGCCCGTCTCCCTTGTGAAGACGGGCTTCATGTTTGGCCGATAAACAGGGGCCGATAAACACCACCTTCAGTTTTTCCCCGAAGGTTTTTCTGACCACCTTTGCGGTGGCTGTCATCGGGGTGACAATGGGAGCCAGGTTATCGGTAAGTTCCGGAACAAACTTTTCCACGTATGAAACCAGTGAAGGGCAATTGGCAAGCAAATAATACTTCCCTTTGAAATCTGACAAGAGCTCCCTGTATTCCCTGGCCACCAGATCCACTCCGAAAGATACTTCATTGACATAGTCAAACCCCAGGGTGCGGATCATCTCCACAAATTTGCGGTAGTCGGTAATGTCAGGAAACTCTCCGCTGATGGTCGGATCCACAATGGCAGCCACTTTATCACCTGAATCAAGGAGTTCAATCGTGGTATCGACTTCACTGTAGTGGGAAACTGCGTTGACTGCACATACTGACAAACAACTGCCGCAACCGATGCATCGATCGTGGTTTACAACCGGCATGCCGTTCTGGCTTCGGGCGGTAATTGCTTTGACCGGACAGGCCCTGATGCAGGCATATGACTTTGTACAGCGTTTATGATCTATCTGAATGATTTTCATGTCTGTCCGCTTTGGTTACTCCACGGGATTGTTGAAATAGCGATCAAGCAAGTCAGTTACCTGGTCAGAACTGACCCGGGTATGTTTGTCAGACCCGATGATGATCACCGGGCCGTTTTCACATTCTCCGAAACAGTGTGATCCCCGGAAAACTACCTGGTCCGCGAGTTCCTTTTCTTTGAGGTATTGTTTGACGAGTCCGAGGGTTTTCTTGTTGCCTCTGGAGAAACAGCTGCTTCCCATGCAAATGATGATCTCTTCAGGGATTTCCCGACCCATAGTCTGATCGTTTTCTGTGATACAAAATTGCTGAATAACAAAAATACGGAAACCTTTTCAGATATACAGTTAATTCCTTCACAACTTATTGAATAAATCCCTGTCTTACATTTTTTTGATTATCTTTGTTATGGGAGATTTTTGGCAAAATAACCCCTGCATATGATTATATTTTATACTTTTAACCTGTTTGTTCAAGGGTTGTGAATAAAATATCAACATTGACTTTATGGAAGAAGACCTGGGGCATTTTTTTGAACAGTTTCCAAACAAAAAACGGGAAGATCTCATCCCCCTTTTACAGGCCATTCAGGATGAGGAGGGATATCTTTCCGAAAAGATTATTTCCGCAGTAGGTCGCTACCTTGATATCAGTACCAACAAGATTTACGGGGTAGCCACTTTTTATGACAACTTTCGTTTCACCCCGGCCGGCAGGTATCATTTTCGTGTTTGTCACGGTTCTGCCTGCCATGTGGCAGGTACCGGCATGCTGATCAGGGAGCTGGAAAAGCAGTTGAAGGTGAAAGACGGAGAAACCGACAAGGAAGGCTTATTCAGTCTGGAACTTGTCAGCTGTATCGGAGCCTGCGGGCTGGCCCCTGTGATCGAAGTCAATGATCAATACTATACCAATGTGACCCTGGATTCTCTGAAAGTGCTCATTGAATCGTTCAGGGAAAAAGAAAATTCCGCCATATGACCTGGAGTAACCTGAATGATACACGTGATTTTCTAATCAGCAAGGTTTTATTGAACCCTGACAGAGATGCAGACACTGAGCTGAAAAAGCCTTTGTCTTATATTGCCGGGGAGCGGATCGAGAAGACGTTGATTTATGTGGGGATGGCCACATGCGGCCGTATTGCCGGTGCCGAAAAGACCTACCAGAGTATCCGGACATATCTTGCAGAGCATGACATTGATGCAGAACTGATCGAAGGGGGGTGCATGGGGCTTTGCCAGGCAGAACCTGTGGTGGATATTCAGGTGCCGGGTAAAACCCGGTTGTCTTTTGCTTCAGTTACAGAAGACAAAGTGCAGCTTTTACTTGATGATGTACTGAACCATACCCTTCCGGACCTGCCTCTTACCGGTCAGTATAAAAGCCCGATACTACGGGAATGGGAGCAGGTGCCGTATATGGAAGAGCATCCCTTTTTTGCCGGACAACAAAAACTTCTCACTTCAAATTGTGGCAGGATCGACCCCGTTTCCGTGTCCGCCTATATTGCCAGGGGCGGTTATGCGGCATTTGCCGACTGCATTTCCCGGTTCACCCCTTTACATGTCTGTGAGAAGATCGAAGCCAGCGGACTGACAGGAAGGGGAGGAGGAGCCTTCTCAACCGGCAGAAAATGGCTGGCTGCATCCCGGGCCACCAGTGACCAGAAATATTTTGTCTGCAATGCGGTGGAGAGTGATCCGGGCAGTTACATGAACAGGGCCATTATCGAAAGCAATCCGCACAGACTCATTGAAGCCGCCCTTATTGGTGCTTATGCCACCGGTGCCAATAAAGCATACATTTTTGTGCGCAAGGAATCTGTCCTGGCCGGGGAGCGTCTTGAAAAAGCTTTGGAGGAAGCCCGCTCGTTTGGCCTGACAGGTCATGACATACTCGGCTCAGGTGTAAATATCGATATTGTATTGAAAAGGGGAGCAAGGGCCTTTATCTGTGGTGAGGAAACCGCTCTGAATAAAAGTCTGGAGGGGAAAAGGGCCATTCCAGCTTTCAAGCCCCCATACCCGCCTGAGCGTGGATTATGGAATAAACCCACTGTGGTCAACAATGTGGAGACCTTATTTAATATTCCGCTGATCATTCAGCATGGACCTGAATGGTTTCGCAAAACCGGATCCGAAAGCAGTAAAGGTACCAAGGTTTTCACCCTCTCAGGCAAGATTAATCGCTATGGAACTGTTGAAGTTCCCATGGGAACCACTTTTGATGATATTGTGCACAAAATTGGGGGCGGGGTAAAAAATGAAAAAGCATTTAAAGGGATTGTACTGGGGATTAACAGCGGCAGCTTCATTACCAGTGACAACCTTGATACCAGGGTTGATTATGAAGATCTGAACCGTATCGGGGGCGTATTGGGCAGTGGGGCCTGTGTTGTTCTTGATGAAACCGTTTGCATGGTTGATCTGGCCAAGTTCTTTACCGCCTTTTTTAAAAAGGAGAGCTGTGGGCAGTGTATTCCCTGCAGAGAGGGAACCGCAAGAATGCTGGAAGTGATGGAAAATGCGACAAGTCGTCCTTCAGAAAACAACTCTTTTCAAACGCTTGAACGTTTCAAGGGAGTGATGCAACTCAAGGGCCTTGCGGCCGTGATCAAAGATACCTCTCTTTGTTCTCTGGGAAAATCTTCGCCCAATGCCGTGCTGAATACCCTGAAATTTTTCAGGGATGAATTTGAAGCGCATATTTTTGAGCGGAAATGCCATGCAAGTGTTTGTACGGATCTGCAGTTTTATTATATCGACGTGGATGCCTGTACCGGTTGTACGGCTTGCTTCAAGAAATGCCCGATGGATGCCATAATTGGGTCTCCAAGGTATCCGCATTTCATTGTGCAGGAAAAATGTATTGCCTGCGGCACCTGTTACGACGTTTGCAAATTCAATGCAGTCGTTATTAAATAATGTCAGCAATCATTTTATGGATTATCAGATAGAAGTCAATAGAAACCAGATAGATGTCAGGGAAGGAGAAAGCCTGCTGACTGCACTGACCAGGAACGGAATCAAAGTGCCCACACTTTGTCATATGAACCGTTTTTCACCCACGGGAGCCTGTCGCTTGTGTGTTGTTGAGGTGGAAGGCCGGAAAGATCTGGTAACCTCCTGTTCTTCCCAGGTGGAAAAAGGGATGAAAGTCAGTACCAATTCACAACGGGTGCTTCGTGCAAGAAAATCCCTTGTGGAACTATTGCTTTCCAACCATCCGGATGATTGCCTGTACTGTGTTCGCAACGGACATTGTGAATTACAGTCGCTGGCAGAGGAAATGAACATCAAGGAAAGAAAATATTACGGAGAAAAAAATACCCTTTATCCGGACTACTCAAGTCCGAGTGTGGCACGCGATCCTGCCAAATGTGTTTTGTGCAGCCGTTGCGTGAGGATGTGCGAAGAAGTTCAGGTGGTGACCGCCCTTGATTTTATCTCCCGCGGCAATCAGACCACTGTGAACAGTGCATTCAATAAGGGGCTGAATGTTTCTACCTGTATTCATTGCGGTCAGTGCATCCAGGTTTGTCCAACGGCTGCACTGATCGATATATCCCACATTGAAAAAGTGCAAACTGCCCTTGGCAACAAGGATAAAATGGTGGTGTTTCATCTCAGTCCATCAGTCGGTGCTTCCGTAGCTGCGGAACTGAAAATGAAATCGCGCCACCTTGTCATGCAACGAATTACCTATGCGTTGAAACGATGCGGAGCTTCCAGGATATTCAATCTGGGGTTCGCCAGTGATGTCAATATTCTGGAGGAAGCCAATATCTTGAAAGACAGACTCGAAAATGAAGGGAGCGCCGTTCCCCTGATATCTTCCTGTTGTCCGGCATGGGTGCGTTATGCGGAGGATCATCACCCGGAAATTCTCGATCAGTTATCTCCGGTGAAATCTCCCCAGCAGATCATGGGAACCATGGCAAAGATTTTCTGTGCTGAAAAGCATGAACTGGACAGGGAAAACATTTTCAGTGTATCGGTGACACCTTGCGCAGGAAACAAATATGAATCATCCAGGGAGGAAAATACCCATAAGGGTGTTTCGGAAATTGATGCAGTACTGACAGTCCGCGAACTGTTTCAGCTGTTACGCAGTTTTGGCCTGGATCTTGCACAAATGAATGAGGATGATCTGGACGAACCTTATAACGAAGCTTCAGCTGTTGCCTGGAAACACGGGTATTCCGGAGGAAAAGCAGAAGCAGTTGCAGAGCAGCTTTTTTACCTGATGAGCAATGGCAAGAAGGAAAAATTCAAATTCAATCCGCCCAAAAATATGACGGGCAGACGTGAAACGAAACTGAACATCGGCGGTAAGCAACTGGGTTTCGCCTGGGTGAGCAGCATCTCGGAAGCAGAACATTATTTGCAGCATTTGAAGCAGGAGGGCAGGGATGATATTCACTATCTGGAGGTGATGGCCTGCCTTGACGGATGTGTTGGTGGAGGAGGACAGCCGGTCAGCCGGGGTTTTGAAATGTCCAGATCCAGAAAAAAAATATGCCTTGAAATGGAAAAGTTGTCGGAGACAAAGTATGCCAGGGATAACTCCGGGGCCAATGCTTTGTTTAAAGAAGGGAGACTGGAGCCGGGCAATGAATTGGCGGAAGCCTGGCTTAAACCTGTCTTTACCGACAGATCGTCTGATTGATTAAATTTAAGGAGGGCCTATGCCTGAAAAAGAACCATCAAATATTATATATACGGTCAAGGATCGTTGCAGGGTATGCTATACCTGTGTGCGCGAATGCCCGGCCAAAGCCATTAAGATCGAAGGCGGACAGGCTGAGATCATTCCTGAACGGTGTATTACCTGTGGCAACTGCATCCGGGTTTGCAGCCGTGATGCCAAAATGTTTGCTTTTTCCATCGACAAAGTAAAAAAACTGCTGAATGGTGATCAAAAAGTGGCGGCCATTGTTGCCCCGAGTATTTCGGGAGAGTTCACCGACATTGAATCTCACCAGCGTTTTGTGGGAATGGTCAAGGCACTGGGTTTTACCTATGTGAATGAGGTCGCTTTCGGGGCCGAGCTGATCGCCAGTAAATACAAGGATATGCTGCAGGACGGGCCCAACCGTACGCTGATTTCAACAAGCTGCCCGGCCATTGTGAGTTATGTGGAAAAGCATCATCCGCAGATCATAGATTCCCTGATTCAGGTGGTATCACCGATGGTTGCCACCGCCAAGGTGCTGAAAAAGAAGTACGGGGATGATCTACGCATCGTATTTATCGGACCCTGCATTGCCAAAAAAGTTGAAGCCTCCGAATCACAATTTGAAGGGCTGATCGATGAGGTGATTTCGTTTGTGGAGCTCCGGCGAATGTTTGCTGAAAAAGGGGTGAAGGAAGAAGATGTGGAGGCAGTAGATTTTGACCCGCCCGTGGCCGGTAAAGGTGCAATCTTTCCCATCAGCGGCGGAATGCTGCAAACCGTTGACCTGGATGAAGATTTTGTGAAAGGGGATATCGTTGTGGCCGAAGGACGACACGACATCATTGAAGTGCTTCGTGAATTTGAAGAAGGTTACCTGGACGCAAAAATGTTTGATTTGCTGTGCTGTAACGGATGTATCAATGGCCCGGGGATGAGCACCAGGAGTAAATTCTTCTATAAGCGGAAAAGTATTTCCAATTTTGCAAAGAGGCGTTTTGATAAAATAGATGTGGAGAACTGGCAAAAAAACCTTGATACCTACCTGAAACTTGACCTGGGCAGGAGTTTTGAGGCAGATGATCAGCGTTTTCCTCACTTGCCGGATGAAGAAGAAATCCGTAAGGTTCTTAAGAAGATCGGAAAGAATGAGCCGGCGGATGAACTGAACTGTGGAGCCTGTGGTTACGATACCTGTTATGAGCATGCCATTTCCATCATTCAGGGACTGGCCGAAACTGAGATGTGCCTGCCGCATACCATTGATCAGCTGCATGACTATATTCACGAACTGGATGTATCCAATAATAAACTGGCTTCAACCCAGGCTGCCCTGAAACAAAGTGAGAAGCTTGCCAACATGGGGCAGATGGCTGCAGGGATTGCCCATGAGGTGAATAACCCGCTGGGTGTGGTGATCATGTACAGCCACATCCTGCTGGATGAAATGGATCCGGAATCTCCCTTTTACAATGACCTGAAAATGATCGTAGAGCAGGCAGACCGCTGTAAGAACATCGTGGGCGGGCTGTTGAATTTTGCAAGAAAAACCAAGGTGGTTATTGACCAGGTTAATATTAAAAAGCTCATTGATAACGGGCTGAAGGCTTTTGTTATGCCAAAGAATATTGATCTGGATATACGGATCAATGCACAGAATCCGGTGATTGAATGTGACCAGAGCCAGATGGTTCAGGTTTTTTCCAACCTGTTTAAAAATTCGGTGGACGCCATGCCAATGGGTGGTGAACTGACTGTGAAAGTGGATGACAAAGAAGGTGAGGATGCCTTTTACATTCGCATACAGGATACAGGTACGGGTATTTCAAAGCAAAATATGGACAAAATGTTTGAACCCTTTTTTACCACCAAGGAAAAGGGGCAGGGAACAGGTCTCGGGCTACCGATCATCTACGGGATCGTGAAGATGCATCGTGGTACCATGAAAGTTGAATCCAATGCGGATCCAAAAGCCGGACCCACAGGAACCACATTTTACCTCACGCTTCCCAGGAGGGCTGAGAATATCAACAAGCAAACCGAAAATGTAGCAGACCAGGATTTAAATACCATTAAATAAGACCGTCATGTTGACAAAGGAAAAAAAGACCATTCTGATTGTTGATGATGACCCCGATTTTCTCTTTCAGATGAAGATGACCATCCAGGATCTCGGGTTCGAAGTAATATCGGCAGAAACACAAAAGGAAGCGGAAGATATCATTGAGAAAGAACGCCCCGATCTGGCAATTCTTGATCTGATGATGGAGAATCAGGACACTGGTTTCATCCTCTGCCATAAAATCAAGCAAAGGTACCCGGATCTTCCCATAATTATTGCTTCTGCGGTTACTGCTGAAACCGGAATGTTATTCGACGTGGATACGGAGGAAGGCCAGGAGTGGATCAAGGCCGACCTCTTTATGGACAAAGGGATACGAAAGGATCAATTGCAGAAGGAGATCAACAAGTTGCTTAAAATCTGAAACGTCAATTATTACTCCCATTCATGTCACCAAACCAGAATCCGGACTTACCGGGTAAAACCATTGAACGATTAAGCCAGTACAGGCGGATCCTTTATAACAGCATTCAGGAGGGAAAAACCAATATTTATTCGCATGAACTGGCTAAAATGATGAACCTTACCTCTGTGCAGGTCAGAAGGGATCTGATGCTGATCGGTTATTCAGGCAGCCAGAGCAAAGGCTATGTCATCAAGGATCTTGTGGCCCTCATTGGCAATATTATTGACACTTCCGGCGGCCAGCATATCATCATCGTGGGGATGGGTAACCTTGGACGGGCCATCACAAGCTATTTTGCCGGCAAGCGTGAGAAGCTTTCCATCGTGGCTGCTTTTGACAATGATCTGCAGAAAACAGACCGGATGATGGCCGGCATACCTTGCCATCATATCAATAAACTGAGCAGGGAATTCATTAAAGAATCAGGGGTTAGCATTGCTGTGCTGACTGTGGCTCCGGAAGCGACCCACGCTGTTGCAAAAAAACTGATGGATGCCGGAATCAGGGGTATCCTGAACTATACCTCAGTTCCACTTACCGTTCCGCCGGATGTTTACCTGGAAGAGTATGATATCGTTACTTCACTGGAGAAGCTTGCCTACCTTGTTAAAACACATTAAATGCACTAAAGCCCGGTTTTTCCCCATTTATTGGTAATTTTGTGCTGTCATGAATGTGTATTATCATACATCAGAAGCAAAAGGAAGGATCAAAAACCCGGTGGTTACGACCGGCTCTTTTGACGGGGTGCATAGCGGCCACCAGGTAATTATTGACCGGCTCAACAAAAGTGCCCGGAAAATTGGAGGTGAATCTGTGTTGATCACCTTTTACCCCCATCCCCGAAAGGTGCTGTACCCGGAACAGTCTGACCTGAAGATGATCAACCTGAAGGAGGAAAAAATTTCTCTTTTGCGTCAGGCCGGGCTTGATAACCTGATCATTATGCCGTTTTCTGTGGAGTTTTCGAAAACTTCACCCCATGATTTTGTTACCAAATACCTGATC
>Ga0207421_10003525_pt1 | contig 18614 bp, 14 predicted proteins | sample SodLakKL_010_SED_4_FD_187542 | JGI IMG/M metagenome (GOLD analysis project Ga0207421, IMG submission 187542) | Alkaline sediment microbial communities from Lake Tanatar, Kulunda Steppe, Russia - 8KL_010_SED (SPAdes) (version 2) | ecosystem: Environmental > Aquatic > Non-marine Saline and... | reverse complement strand
GGCGACGGCGGGCACGAGCAGCTGCTCGGCCCGGGCCAGCGCCATCGTCTCGCGCAGCGCGGCGTCGGCCTCCTCGGTGCCGTCACGGTTGAAGCCCCACTGGTTGCGGAAGAGCGCCACCTTGTTGAGGAAGCCCGCGATGTCGTCGAGCGCGAGGCCCCGGACGACACGGCTGCCCCAGAAGGGTGGCTCGGGCACGGCGACGTCGCGGGCGACCTCGGAGCGGGCGACCTCGCTGGTGTCCCCGCGACGGGAGCCCCCGCCGGAGGTCACCCGCGGCGGCACCGGCTCGCGGCCCCAGTCGTCGGGCCAGCCGTCGCGGAAGGCCGCGCCGTGGCGCTCCTTGTGCTCGGCGACGGCGTCCATGACCGCGAGGCCGGCGAAGGCGTCGCGGCAGTAGAACAGCGGGCCGGCGTAGCGCTGCCGCAGGTCCCACTCGACGTAGCTGCGGGTCAGCGCCGCGCCGCCGAGCAGCACCGGCCAGCCGTCGAGGCCGCGGCGGGACAGCTCGTCGAGATCGTCGCGCATGACGACCGTCGACTTCACGAGCAGGCCCGACAGGCCGATCGCGTCGGCCTTGAACTCCTCGGCCGCGTCGACGATCGCGTCGATCGGCTGCTTGATGCCGAGGTTGCGGACGTCGTAGCCGTTGTTCGACAGGATGATGTCGACGAGGTTCTTGCCGATGTCGTGGACGTCGCCGCGCACCGTCGCGAGGAGGATCCGGGCCTTGCCGCGGTCGTCGGTCGCCTCCAGGTGCGGCTCGAGGTGGGCCACCGCGGTCTTCATGCACTCGGCGGACTGCAGGACGAACGGCAGCTGCATCTGCCCCGCGCCGAAGAGGTCCCCGACGGTCTTCATGCCGGCGAGGAGCTGGGTGTTGATGATCTCGAGGGGCGCGTAGCCCTCGGCGAGGGCGGCGTCGAGGTCCTCACCGAGCCCGTCGGGGTCCCCGTCGACGATCCGGCGCTCGAGGCGCTCGGCGACCGGCAGCGCCGCGAGCTCCTCGGCGGAGGTGCCCGTGGCCTCGTAGCCCTCGAAGCGCGCCATGAGCTCGTGCAGGGGGTCGTAGCCCTCGCGCCGTCGGTCGTAGATGAGGTCGCGGCAGATCCCGGCGACCTCGTCGTCGATGCGGTGCAGCGGCAGGATGCGCCCGGCGTGGACGATCGCGGCGTCGAGCCCGCGGGCGTGCGCCTCGGCGAGGAACACCGAGTTCAGCGCCTGGCGCGCCGCCGCCGACAGCCCGAAGGAGACGTTGGAGACGCCGAGGATCGTGTGGCTGCCGGGGATCTCGGCCTTCACGCGCTCGATCGCCTCGAGGGTGGCCATCGCGTCGCCTCTGAGATCCTCCTGCCCCGAGCCCAGTGGGAAGGTGAGGGTGTCGAAGACGAGGTCGCCGGCCTCGAGGCCGTGCTCGTCGACGGCGAGGTCGGCGATGCGCTTGCAGACCTCGACCTTCCAGTCGGCGGTGCGGGCCTGCCCGGTCTCGTCGATCGCGAGGGCGACGACGGCGGCGCCCCAGCGCCGGGCCATCGGCAGGAGCCGGTCGGCCTTGACCCGGCCGTCCTCGAGGTTGACGGAGTTGACCATCGCCCGCCCACCGAGGCGCGAGAGCGCCGCCTCGACGACGTCGGGCTCGGTCGAGTCGACGACGAGCGGCAGCGTCGACTGCGTCGCGAGGCGCTCGACGGCCTCGACGACGTCGGGCACCCCGTCGCGGCCGACGTAGTCGACGCAGAGGTCGAGGGAGTGCGCGCCCTCGCGCACCTGCTCGCGCGCGAGCTGGACGACGGCGTCCCAGTCGCCCTCGAGGAGGTGCTCACGGAAGCGCTTCGAGCCGTTGGCGTTCATGCGCTCGCCGACGATGTGGAAGGTGTTGTCCTGCCGGATCGTCGAGGGCGCGTAGAGCGAGGCGAGGCTCGGCTCGTGCTCGGGCTCGCGGGGCGCGGGCGCCCGCCCGCCGACGGCCTCGACGACCGCGGCGAGGTGGGCCGGCGTCGTGCCGCAGCAGCCGCCGACGATGCCGACGCCGAGCTCGCCGACGAACTCCGCGTGCGCCGCCGCGAGCCCGGCGGGATCGAGCGGGTAGACCGTCTCGCCGTCCTCGAGGTGGGGGATCCCGGCGTTGGGGATGACGCTGATCGGCTTGCGCGAGTGCTGCGAGAGGTAGCGCACCTGCTCGCGCATGTCCTCCGGCCCCGTCGCGCAGTTCAGGCCGATGACGTCGACGTCGAGGGGGTCGAGCGCGGCGAGCGCCGCACCGATCTCGCTGCCGAGCAGCATCGTGTGGATCGTCGCCTCGATCGTCACCGAGACGAGCACCGGCACCCGCCGGCCCTCGGCGGCCATGGCCTCGTGGCAGCCGGCGATCGCCGCCTTGGCCTGCAGGAGGTCGAAGACCGTCTCGACGAGCAGCGCGTCGCAGCCGCCGGCGAGCAGGCCGCGCGCCTGGCGGGCGTAGCCGGCGATCATCGTCGGCGTGTCGATCCAGTCCGCCGGGGGGTCCTCGCCGGGGCGTCGCTTGCCCAGCGACAGCGTCGGCGACTTCGTCCCCGGCCCGATCGAGCCGAGCGCCCAGGGGCCCTCGGGGCGGTCGGCCTCGTCGCAGGCCTGCCGCGCGATCCGCGCGGCGGCTTCGCCCAGGGCCTCGGTCTCGGCGCCGAGACCGTACTCGTCGAGCACCCACGGCGCGCCGCCGAAGGTGTCGGTCTCGACGGCGTCGACGCCGACGGCGAGGAACGAGCGGTGGACCTCGGCGACGACGTCGGGCCGCGTGCGCACGAGCACCTCGTTGCAGCCGTCGAGCCCGCCGAAGTCGTCGGGGGTGAGCCCGGCGGTCTGCAGGGAGGTGCCCATGCCGCCGTCAACGACGACGACGCGACGGTTGACGGCCTCGAGGAACCCGCTCATGGCCGCCATGGTAGGCACGTCAGCCCCATGCCCGCGCGGGTGGCCCTTCCCATCGCCTCGGCGAGCGGTCATGCTGGGGTCGCCCCCCGAGGGAGGAGGCCGCCATGGTCACGGTGCCCGCCGAGGACCAGCTCTCCATCGTCCGCGACGACGTCATCTCCCTGGAGGACGACACGGCCCCGAGGGTCGATGACCGCGCTGAGCACGTCGCCGAGTCGCTGCGCGACGCCTTCGTCGACGCCTTCAACGCCCGCGACGTCGACGGGGCGCTCGCGGTGACCGCGCCCGACGTCGAGTGCGCCGAGAGCGCCGGGGACGGGGCGGCCGCCCTCAGCGCGTTCCTCGTCGGGGTCTGGGAGCGCCACCCCGGCGTCGTGCTCACCGCGGGCGAGCTCGACGGGGAGGCCTGCGCGGTGGCCTGGCTGCCCGACGAGGACGGCTGCTGGTCCCGCGCGGCGCTCGTCACCCTCGCCGTCGCCGACGGTCTCCTCGACGTCATCGCGCTGCCCGACGACGTCGACGGGCTCGACCGGGTCCTCGCCGTCGAGCCCGCCGGCGACGAGCTCGACGACTGGCTCGGCTGGCCGGAGTAGCGCCGGCATCGGCGCCCGCCCGGACGGCGCCGGTGCCGGGCCCGCCCGGCGTGACGGCGGCTCAGCCCACGCGGGGGCCGTCGGAGGCGAGGCCGCGCAGGGCGGCGAGGTCGCGCTTGACGGTGCGCTGGCTCACGCCGAGCCGCCGCGCGAGCTCGGCGACGTTGGGGCGCGCGAGCCCCTCGGCGGTCGTGCGGCTCATGATCTCGGCGAGCTCGGCGCGGCGCTGGGCGACGCCCTCCGGGGTGTGGGTGCGTCGCGGCGAGCGCTCCTCGGGCTGGGGCGTCGGTGGCTGCGGCAGGTCGAGGCGCAGCGTCTCGTCGGGGTCGGCGATGCCCCACTCCCGCACCGTGCGCACGAGCAGGCGCGTCGAGGGGTCGCGGGTGAGGACCGAGGGCCGGCGCGCCGGGTCGACCACGAGCAGCAGGTCGCGCAGCAGGCGCCAGGCGTGGACGACGTAGCGGCGGGCGTCGTCGGGGTAGCCGGACTCGGCGAGCACCATGCCGTGGATGTGGTGGAAGATCGCGACGTGGTCGTCCTCCGCGGTGCGCTCGAGGACGGTGAGGACGGCCTCCTCGGTGGCCGCGAGCGCCTCCTTCGAGCGGCCGAGCGCGGCAAGACACAGGCCCCGGGTCGCGAGTGCGCGCGGGATGAGCTCGGGCTCCCCGCGCGCCTCCCAGGAGGCGATCGCGCGGTCGGTGTCCTCGAGGCCGCCCGCGGCGTCGCCGGCGCCGTAGCGCAGGTAGCCCCGCAGGGTGAAGAGCGCGCCGGTCTCCCAGACGTCCTGGGCAAGGTTGCCGAGCAGGTCGAGGCCCTCGTGGGTGAGCGCGAGCGCGTCGGCGTGGCCGGTGTCGCCGGCGGCGGCCATCGCGTAGGCCCGCATGAGCCGCACCCGCGCCCGCACGACGGGGTGGCCGACGTCCTCGGCCAGTGACGCGGCGAGGTCGAGGGAGCCCAGCGCGGCACCGACGTCGCCGAGCTTGATCTGCGTCGAGGAGAGGTCGCAGAGCGCGATCGCCTCGTGGCGGTCGAGCGCGAGGTCGCGCCAGCGGGAGAGCTCGCGGACCTGCAGCTCCAGCGCCCGCTCGAGGTCGGCCTGGAGGTTGGCGAGAGTGCCGAGGCTGTGGTTGACGTGCGCGGCGAGGATCGCGAGGCCGTGCTGGTCGGCGATCGCGAGGGCGTCGTGCAGCAGCGGGCGGGCCTCGTCGTAGCGCGCCTGGCGGTGCAGCTCCGCGCCCTTGGCGTACAGCGCCCGGGCCACGCGCGCCGCTCCGCCGCCCGAGCGTGCGAGTGCGAGCGCGGCGTCGGTGGACTCGAGTGCCCGGCGGCTCAGTCCCGCCACCCCCCGCGAGCGCGCGAGCTCGTGGAGGGCGTCGAAGCGCAGGCGGTCGTCGTCGGTGAGGCCGGTGGCGAGCAGCGCCCGGGCGGCCAGGCCCGCCCCGGCCGCGCCGTCGGGCTCGAGGCGCAGCAGGCTCGCGCGCAGGAGCATGACCCGCGGGTCGTCGTCGTCGCAGGCTGACAGCCGCTCGCAGGCGAGGACGGCATCATCGCGGGCCAGCGCGAGGTGGGCCTCGGCGATGCGCAGGTCCTCGGCTGGCTCCCCGTCGCGTCGGGCCTCGCGCAACCGCTGCTCGGCATCGCGGAAGTCGCCCTTCCAGGCGGTCGCGGCGATGGCCTCCCAGAGCTCGCGGGGCGGCTGCGGGGAGGGGTCGATGCCCCCGGCGGCGTCCCCGGGGGGACGCCCCTCGCGCACGGCCGCGACGAGCCGGAGGGTGCGCTCACGCGGGCGGATCCCGACCTCCTCGGAGAGGTCGAGGAAGCCCTGGAGCACGGTGAGGGCCTCGTCGCGACGGCCGGTCGTGTCGAGCACCTCGGCGAGCAGCGCGAGGTCGTGCTCGGCGAGGGGGAACTCGTCGACGACCCGGCGCAGCAGGGCGACCGCCTCGTCGTGGCGGCGCCGCTCGAGCAGCCGCCGCGTCGTGTCCCGCGCGAGGGCGAGGAAGGTGTCCTCGTACTCCCGTCGCCGTTGGGCCGCCCACTCGCCGTCGACGCCGGCGAGGAACGGTCCGCGGTAGCGGGCGAGGGCGGCCAGCCGCGTCTCGAGGTCCTCCGAGCCGGCGGCGGCCTCGAGCTCGGCGACGTCGGTGCGGCAGCGCTCGGGGTCGAGACGGACCGCGTCGAGGTCGCTCGTCAGGGGCAGCTCGGGCAGGGCGCGCCGCAGCTGGAAGAGGCGTTGCGAGACCTGGCGCCGCGCATCGGCGATCGGCTCGTCGGGCAGCTGGGCGCACGCGAGGTCGTCACGCAGGACCGGGCCGCCGGCGAGGGCGAGCTGGGCGAGCAGGCCCTGGGTGCGCGGCGGAGGCTGGCGCACATCGGCTCCCGCGCTGACGACGCGGAACGAGCCCAGCAGGCGCAACTCGACCGTGGCAGTCACGGTGATCCTCTCTCCAGATCGTCGTCACGGTAGCACGGTGCCCCCGCCAGCATCGCGCTGACCTGCGGGTTGTCCCCCTCGGGGCCATCGCGACGGGACCCGTGCGACGGGGTGGTGCTTACCTCCCGGTGCGCCTCGCGCTCCCCGGGGGAGAGCGCGAGGCGTCTCCATGCGCTGGCCGGTGCCCGCGGGCCGGGTCCCGTCGCCCCGACGCGAGCAGCCCCGGCCTCGCGGCTGGCGGCGACCACCGCCACGCGTGCGCCCCGGGGCTGCCGGGAAGACTCCATGATCCCCGAAAGCGAAGGAGGGGTTGAGGACATGGCGACGACCGAAGAACGGATGAACGCCCTGCAGGAGGCCGTCGAGGCCCTCTACGAGGCCGTCGAGCACAGCCGGGTCATGCCCCCCGTGCCGTTCTCGAGCACCGGGACCGAGCCCGAGGAGCACGAGCCCGACGCGACCGACGCGGCGCTGGCGAAGGCTCGTGAGGCGCTCGACCGCGCGGCCTCGTAGCCCGCTCGCAGCTGGGGTGCGCTCCGCGGACGCGACACCCCCACGAGCTTGAGGCACCGGGGCCCTCCTCCCTAGGGTCGGCGCGCCCGCGCCGATCGAGGAGGGCTCGCCGTGCCCGGGGCCAGCGAGAGCACGCAGCAGGCCACCAAGCCGCTGCGCGCGGAGCAACGGATCGTCGCGCTCGACGTCGTGCGCGGCTTCGCGATCCTCGGGATCCTGCTCGTCAACATCACGATCTTCGCCGGCGGGGACTGGCTGCGCCCCGGCGCCTACGAGGGCGCCGACGCGGCGCTGCGGACCCTCATCGCCATCTTCGCCGAGACGAAGTTCATCACGATCTTCGCCCTGCTCTTCGGGCTCGGCCTCGCCTACCAGGTCGCGCGCGCCGATGAGCGGGGCCGTCCGGGCCTGCCACTCATCGTCCGCCGGCTCGCGGTGCTCGCGGTCATTGGCGCGGTGCACGCGGTGCTCATCTGGTCGGGCGACATCCTCCTGCCCTACGTCGTCCTCGGCATCGCGCTCCTGCCGTTCCTGCGTCGCCGGGCGCGCACCTGCGTGGTGTGGGCCGTCGTGCTCATCAGCCTCACCGGCGTGCTCATGCTCGCCGGTGGCGGGCTGCTCGCCCTCGGCCAGGCGGTCGGTGGCCCCGAGGTGCAGGCCGAGATCGACGCTGGCGTCGCCGAGGTCGAGGTCCTCGCCGACGCCAGCGAGCAGGCCTACACCTCGGGCAGCTACCCCGCGATGCTCCGCCAGCGCCTCGACGAGCTCGCGCTCATGTGGTCGAGTGTGGCCTTCATCCTGCCGATGCTCGTCGGCATGGGCCTGCTCGGCGTCGCGGTCGTGCGCAGTGGGATGCTCGCCGACCTCGAGGGCCGCATGGCGCTGCTGCGGCGCTGGACGGTCGTCGGGCTCGCTGTCGGCCTGCCGATCAACCTCGTCGGCGGCGTCGGCCTCGCCGGCGACGCCACGGCGACGACCCCGGCGAGCATCCTCGGCTGGGGCCTCATCGTCGTCGGCGGTCCCGTCCTCGCCCTCGGCTACGCCGCGATCGTCACGCGCGGCGCGCTCGCGCGGCCCGACGGGGCAGTGTCGCGCGCGCTCGGCAACGTCGGGCGCACGGCGCTGTCGAACTACCTCCTGCAGAGCGTCCTCGCGACCGGGCTGTTCTACGGCCTCGCGCTCTACGGCGAGCTCCCCCTCGTCGTGGCGTTCCTCGGCGTGCCGGCGATCTGGGCGGTGAACCTCGTGCTGAGCGCCTGGTGGACCGCGCGCTTCCGCTACGGGCCCGTCGAGTGGGTCTGGCGCCTCGGCACCTACGGCAGCGCTCCACCCCTGCGGCGTTGAGCGGCGCGCGGCTCACCGCGGCCCGGCGCGGGTGATCGTCGAGGCGGCGACGGCGAGGCCGCGCGGGCCGACGACCACGGGGTCGAGGTCGAGGGTCTCGACGTCGGGGACGACCTCGACGATGGCGCCGAGGTGCAGGAGCAGGTAGCCCACCTCCTCGAGGTCGGCGCCGTTGAGCCGCGGGTCGTGCCGCAGGCCCGCGAGGAGGTCCTCGACGTCGTGGCCGGCGAGCGGGTGCAGACCGACCCTGGACGCCTCCTCCTCCCCCGACGGGCCGACGGCGAGGATCGGCCCGACGTCCCGGTCGTGGTGCAGCCGCACCCGCAGCGCCGTGGCGTCGGCGGGGCCCTCCCCACCGGTCGTCGCGACCCCGGCGGCCTCGAGGAGCGCGCCCGTGGCGTGCGCGTCGAGGCTGGCCCGCGTGCGGTCGCCCACGGCGTCGTCGAGCACGGCGCGCAGCGCCTCGGCGTCGAGGTCGGCGGCGGTCGCGGCGCGCGCCGGCGCGCGGTCGCGCCAGCGGGCGTAGCGCGCGACGGCCGCGAGGGCGCGCGCAGCCTCCCGGGCCGAGGCGAACGCCGGTACCGCGGCGGTCTCGAGGCGCGAGGCGGCGCCCGCGCCGGTGCGCACGACGAGCGCCGGAACGGCCGGCTCGAGCCCCGCGGTCGCCTCGGTGAGCGCGGCGAGCAGGCCCTCCGGCGGTGCGTCGCCGAGCAGGGCGACGACGGCGTCGACGTCCTCGGCGAGGGCGCGCAGGGCCGCGGGCTCGGGGTGGGCGACGTGGGGCTCGAGGCCCTCGTCGCGCAGCGCCGCGGCGGCCTCGGTGGCCGCGTCGTCGTCGTCGGCGAGCACCGCGACGCCCTTGCCGCGCGGCAGCGGCTGCGCGGACAGCAGCCGCGCGACGTCGAGGAGCGTCGCGGCGCTGTCGACCCCGATGATCCCCGACTGTCGCAGCAGCGCGTCGACGAGCGCGCCGTCGCCCGGCTCGGGCCCGTCGCCGCGGTCGAGGGGGTCGGGGCCCTCGACGACGGCGACGATCGGCGTGGCCCGGGCCATGCGCCGGGCGATGCGCCCGAGCCGCCGGGGGTCGCGCAGGCCGTCGAGGGAGAGGCCGACGACGTCGACGGCCTCGTCGGCCTCCCAGTACTGCAGGAGGTCGATGACCCCGAGGTCGGCCTCGTCACCGACGCAGGTGAAGGCACGGACCCCGAGGCCACGCCGGGCGGCGGCCTCGAGGAGCGTGAGCCCGGCGGTGCCGGCGCGGCTGACCAGGGCGAGGCCGCCCGGCAGCGGCAGCGCCGGGGAGGCCGTGGCGTGCAGCCGCACGTCCTCGGCGTTGTGGAGGATCCCGGCGCTGTGCGGCCCGAGCAGCCGCAGGCCGTAGCGTCGGGCGACCTCGAGCGCGTCTTCGCTGGCGTCACGAGGCCGTTGCCCGGGGGCGAGCAGCACGAGGGCGCTCGCCCCGGCCTGCCCGGCCCGCTCGGCGAGGTCTGCGGAGGCGCTGGGCAGCCCGCAGGCGACGACGAGCTCGGGCGGCCCCCGCAGGTCGTCGAGGCCCCAGGAGACCCTGCCGGGGAAGCCGCTGGCGCGCAGCCGCGCGAGCAGGAGGTCGCAGCGCGTGCGCTCGTCGGCGTCGACGACGGCGATCGAGCCTGGCCGCAGCGCCGAGGTGACCGCGGCGACCGCGGAGATGCGCTGCTGCTCGTCGAGGCTGAGGAGGTAGGACGCCGACGGGGCGGCGCGGAAGCTCGTCGCGACGACGTCGCCGGTGTCGCGGTAGGACGGCTCGAGGCCGGCGTCGCGCATGACCCGCAGCATCGCCTCGTTCTCGCGCAGCACGTCGCCGGTGAGGCCGCGCACGCCGAGACGCTCGGCGGCGCGCACGAGGGCGCGCAGCAGTGCGGTCCCGATGCCGCGGCCCTGCTCGGCGTCCTCGACGGCGACGGCGAACTCCGCGGTCGAGGGATCCTCGGGCAGCCGGTCGAAGCGGACGACCCCGACGATGCGCCCCGCGGACTCGGCCACCGCGGCGAAGCGCCGGTCCTGGTCGACCTCGACGAAGTAGCGCATCTCCTCGCGGCTCATCGTCCTCGGCGCGAAGAAGCGCATGCGGATCGTCTCCTCCGACAGCCGCGACCACAGCGCCATCATCCGGTCGAGGTCGTCGTCGCGCATGAGCCGGATCCGCACGGTGCGCCCGTCGCGCAGCACGGCGTCGTGGTCGAAGGCCTCGAGGTCCTCGCGCGTCATGCCCTCTCCTCACGGGCCCGCGCGGGGTGGGCGGGCCGGCACCGGCGCGACCGCGTGCGGCCGATGACGAGCGGCCGGGCGGCAGCCGGCTGAGGGTACGCTGCACCGCGGTGATGCTGCGACGCAAGGCCCTGCCCGCCGAGCTGTCCGCCGCGCACGAGGCGTTCGCCGCACAGGCGCAGCGCGTCGAGGAGGCGCGGCAGGCGCTGCTGTCCTGCCTGCCGGACGGGCGTGGACGCGCCCGCGCGCCCCTCGAGGTCGGCATCGAGCTCCTCGCCGACGAGATCGACGCGGTCCGTCCGCAGATGCCCGCCTGGCGCGTCGCCGAGCTCGAGGAGGCCTGGCGGGACTGCGCGTCGGCGATGGACTACGCCCGCGGCCGTGTCGATCGCGCGCTCTCGATCGTCGGCGCCACCGACGAGCTCCACGACCTCGTCGCCGAGGTCGCCGCGCTCGTGCAGCCCCTCGAGGCCTGGGCCGATGCCGAGGAGCGCTGGCGCGCGCTGCGCCGCCGGGCGCCGCGCTAGACCGCCTGCGCCGCTGGGCGCCGCGCGAGACCGCCTGCGCCGCTGGGCGCCCCGCGAGACCGCCTGCGCCGCCGGGCGCCCCGCGAGACCGCCTGCGCCGCCGGGCGCCGCGCGAGACCGCCTGCGCCGCCGGGCGGCACTCAGCCCTGCGGACGGCGCCGCAGGCGCTTGGTCTGCCCCCGGGCGCGCTTGTCCTCGAGGCGGCGCTGCCGCGCCCGGCGACTCGGCCGGCTCGGCCTGCGCGGCGGTGGGGGAGGTGCGAGGCCCTCGGCGAGCAGCGCGGCGAGGCGGGCGCGGACCGCCTCGCGGTTGCGCGTCTGCGAGCGGTGCTCGCTCGCCGCGAGGATGAGCTCGCCCTCGGCGGTCAGGCGCGGGCCGAGGCGCTCGCGCACCCGGGCGCGCTGGGTCTCCGAGAGGGCGTCGCTGCCCGCGACGTCGAAGCGCAGGACGACCTTCGTCGCCGAGGTGTTCGCATGCTGGCCCCCGGGCCCGCCGCTGCGCGCGAAGGACTCCCGCAGCTCCTCGGCTGGGATGACGACGCCTGGGGCGACCTCGAGAGGGTCCATGCCGCGAGCCTGCCCGCCCGACCTGCGGGGTATCCGCCGGGCCGTGGCCGCGCGGCGCCGTCCGCGGCGTGTGGCGAGCGTGCCCCCGCCGGCCGCCGGGGCCGGCGAGTCGCTAGGGTGCGTCGGGGCCACGACCGTCGGGGCCCGGTCCGGAGGTCCGCGCATGCTCGAGCTGTCGGCGCTCGGCCGTCGCTACGGCGACGTCGTCGCCCTCGACGGGCTCTCCTTCGCCGTCGAGCCCGGGCAGGTCCACGGCTTCGTCGGGGCCAACGGGGCGGGCAAGACCACGGCGATGCGGATCGTCATGGGCGTCGAGCGCGCCGACGCCGGGAGCGTGCGCTGGCGCGGGGCGCCGATCGACGCCGCGGCGCGCCGACGCTTCGGCTACATGCCCGAGGAGCGCGGCCTCTACCCGAAGATGCCCTGCGCACGCCAGCTCGCCTACCTCGCGCGGCTCCACGGCATGCCGAAGGCAGTGGCGCGTGAGCGGGCCGGCGCCTGGCTCGCGCGCTTCGGGCTCGCCGAGCGCGCCGGCGACAAGGTCGAGGACCTCTCCCTGGGCAACCAGCAGCGCGTCCAGCTCGCCGCCGCGCTCGTCCACGAGCCCGACCTCCTCGTCCTCGACGAGCCGTTCAGCGGCCTCGACCCGATCGGCACCGACGTCATGGTCGAGGTCCTCCTCGAGCAGGCCGGCCGCGGCGTGCCAGTGCTCTTCTCCAGCCACCAGCTCGAGCTCGTCGAGCGCGTCTGCGACGCGGTGGCGATCATCGACGCCGGGCGGCTCGTCGCCCACGGCGCGGTCGAGTCGCTGCGGCGTGGCGACGGGCCCGACCTCGTCCGCGTCGACGTCGACGCGTCGGCCCCGTCCTGGTGGCAGGGCCTGCCGGGCGTGGGCCTGCACCGCGCCGAGGACGGGCGCGTGCTCCTCGAGCTCGGCCCGGAGGCCGATCCCGACGCCGTCCTCGACGCCGCGAGGGCCGCCGGCTCGGTGCGCCACTTCGGCCTCGTCGAGCGCAGCCTCGCCGAGCGCTACCGCGAGGTCGTCGGCGATCCCCGCGAGGCCGTCGGGCAGGGCCGCTGATGGGCGCGGTCGGTCTCGTCGCGCTGCGCGAGCTCATCGAGCGGGGGCGCTCGAAGGCGTTCCTCATCGCCAACGTCGTCATCGTCCTCGCGATCGCCCTCGGCGTGCTCGCGAGCCAGCTCCTCGGAGACCCGGGGCCGACCCGGCTCGCCGTCGCCGACGAGGAGGCCGACGCGCTGGCCCGGGTCCTCGAGCAGCAGCTGGCCGTGGTCGGCGGCGCTCCCGTCGAAGTGCTCGAGGCCGCCGACGCCGGGGCCGCCGAGGCGCTCGTGCGCGAGGGGGAGGCCGACCTCGCGCTCGTGGGCGACGGAGAGGTGCTCGCCGACGGAGGCGTGCCGCGCGCGCTCGAGCCGCTGCTCGGGCTCGCCGCGCAGTCGCTGGCCCTGCAGGACGCCGTCGCCGACCTCGGGGTGCCCTCCTACCTCCAGCCGCGCCTGCTCGAGGGCTCGCTGACGGTGACGAACGTCGGCGAGGACGACGAGGCACCCGACGAGGCCTCGGCGCTCGTGGCCTTCGGGGCGGTCGTCGCCCTCTACGCCCTGCTCATCATCTACGGGCAGTGGGTCGCCCAGGGCATCGTCGAGGAGAAGCAGAGCCGGGTCGTCGAGGTCGTCGTCTCGACGGTCACCCCGACGCAGCTGCTCGCCGGCAAGGTCCTCGGCATCGGCCTGCTCGGCCTGTTCCAGGTGCTCCTCATCGCCGGGGCGGGCGTGGCCGGCCTGCTCGCGGCCACCGACGTCGCGCCGCCCGCGGGCCTCGGTGGGGTCGTCGCCCTCGTCCTCGCCTGGTACGTCCTCGGCTACGCGCTCTACGCGATGCTCTTCGCCGCCACCGGTGCGGTCGTCTCGCGGGTCGAGGACCTCCAGAGCGCCGCCACCCCGGTCATCGTCGTGATCCTCGCGGCCTTCTTCGCCTCGCAGTTCGCCCTGCAGGACCCCGCGTCGACCGCCGCGGAGGTCATGGCGCTCGTGCCGCTGACCGCCCCGCTCGTCCAGCCGATCCGTGGGGCGGCCGGGCTCGGCTCGCCCCTGGAGGTCCTCGCCGGCGTGGCGCTCGCCCTCGCCGCGCTCGGCCTGCTCCTGCCGGTCGTCGCGCGGGTGTACGCCGGCGCGGTCCTGCGCACCCGCGGGCGGCTGTCGCTGCGCGAGGCCTACCGCTCCGGGAGCGACGCACCCAGCGGGTAGGGCGCGCCGCCATGGACCGCGACCTGCCCACCGGCGACCGCAACGGGGGCTTCGACGACGGGGTCCTCGTAGCCGACGTCAGCCTGCGCGCCCCCACGACACCGCGCTCGGGCGCCCCGTGACCCCGCTCAGCGCGCGAGGCGGGCCATGAGCGCCTCGAGGTCGGCCGACAGCGTCGCCGGCGCGGTCCACGCCCGCGACAGCGGGACGCGCACGACCCGCCCGGCCCGCTCGCCGAGCAGCACGCGATCCTCGCCGTCGACGAGCGCGTCGACCGCGGCGTCGCCGAGCACCGAGCCGAGGAGGCGGTCGCGCATCGTCGGCGCCGCGCCGCGCTGGAGCTGGCCGAGGACGGTCACCCGGGTCTCGACGTCGTCGAGCTCGGCATCGAGGCGCTCGGCGAGCTCGTAGACGCCGCCGGGGCGGGTGCCCTCGGCGACGACGACGAGGCAGAAGGCCTTGCCGCGGTCGAAGGCGCCGCGCACGTCGGCGCGCAGCGCCGCGAGGTCGACCGCCCGCTCGGGAACGACGACGTGGCTCGCCCCGCCGGTGAGCCCCGCGAGCAGGCTCACCCACCCGGCGTGACGCCCGGCGACCTCGACGAGGAAGACCCGTCCGTCGCTCGAGGCGCTGTCGCGGATCTGGTCGATCGCGGTGAGCGCGCTGTTGACCGCCGAGTCGAGCCCCAGGCTCCAGTCGGTCCCGCCGACGTCGTTGTCGATCGTGCCGGGCACGCCGGCCACGCGCACCGGGGTCTCGCGCGACAGCGCCTCGGCCCCGCGCAGCGAGCCGACCCCCCCGATGACGACGAGACCGTCGACCTCGGCCACGGCGAGGTGCTTGCCACCCTCACGACGGGCCTCGGAGCTGCGGAACGCCGGGCAGCGTCCGGTGCCGAGCAGCGTGCCCGGGCGCTGGAGGATCCCCGAGACCGACCGGGCGTCGAGGGGGCGCAGCCGCCCGTCGACGAGGCCGGCGAAGCCCCCCTCGACGCCGACCACGGGGACCCCCGCGGCGTCGCAGGCCCGCACGACCGCGCGCACCGCGGCGTTCATCCCGGGGCTGTCGCCCCCGCTCGTCACCACGGCGATGCGTCGCATGCCCGCGCCTCCTGCTCGGGGCGTCGAGGCTAGCGGACCCGCCGTGCCGCTCGCTCGGCGAGCGCCTCGAGGCGCTCGGTGGCGCGTCGGCGCAGCGGCGGGCCGTGACCGGGGCCGACGACGCCGGGGGCGAGCGCGGCGAGTCGCGCGAGCGTGGCGGGGACCGCGTCGAGGTCGGCGGTCAGCGCGCGCGGTCCCGTCCACACCCAGGGCGTGGTGAAGACCGCGTCGCCGGCGAGCAGGGCGCCGCGCTCGGGCAGCCAGAGCGCCGCGTGCCCGGCGGTGTGCCCCGGGGCGGCGACGACGACGAGGCCGCCGTCGAGCCGCGCACCGTCGGCGAGCGCGGTCGTCGGCGCCGGCGCGGGCCGGCGGCCCACCCCCGCGAGCGCCCGCGCGAGCAGCGTGCGGCGGCCGGCGGCCGGCTCGGCGGTGCCGGCGATGACCTCGGCGTCGGGGGACAGCGCGGCGAGCGAGGGCGCGCTCGGGCCGAGGGCGAGGCGGGTCGCGCCGCCAGCGTGGTCGGCGTGCCAGTGGGTGCAGACGACCTCGTCGACCGCGCGGGGGTCGAGGCCGAGCAGGCGGATGCTGCGCACGAGCCGCGGTGGCGCCGCCCGCGTGCCGGCGTCGACGAGGATGAGACCGTCAGTGTCGCCGACCGCGTCGCGGGCGACGACGTAGGCGTTCGTGAGGGTGGCGATCTCGAGGCGCCAGACGCCCGGGGCGATCGGCTCGGTGCGGTTGTCCACGCCCCCGCTACGAGCCCACGAGCTCGTCGAGCCGCTCGGTGAGCTCGCCGAGGTCGGCCACCGAGACCCCGCCGGCGGCCTCGGCGCGCTCGGGATCGTGGGCCTGACCGCCGAAGACGACGAGCGTCCGTCCGTTCGCGCGGCGGGAGGCGGCCACGAGCGCCTCGTAGACGCCGGCGTCGGTGGCCGGGTTCGTGATCGACACGCAGAGCACGTCGGTGGGCACGACCTCGAGGAAGAGGCGCAGGTCCTCGACCGGCACGTTCGGGCCGAGGTGGTGGACGTCGAAGCCACCCGCCCTCAGGAAGTCGGCGACCATCGTCGCGGCGAGCGCGTGCTGGTCGCCCGGCGGGGTCAGCGTCACCGCCGTGCCACGGCTCGGGCCGCGGCGTCGGAAGAACTCCCCGAGCCGGGCCATGATCGCCGTCGCGATCTCCGTCGCACGGTGCTCGACCGGCACCGAGAGACGGCCAGCGGCCCACTCTTCGCCGATGCGGTGCAGCACCGGGGCGAGCAGGTGGAGGTAGACGTCCCCCGCCGGCGCCCCGTCGGCGACGACCTTGCGGACGAGGCTGCCGGCCTCGACGCCCTCACCGGCCGTGAGGTGGCCGTAGAGCCGGTCGACGTGGACGTCCCAGTCGGTGTGCTGCTCGCCCTTCGACGGCGACACGACGTCGACCTGGCGCCCGTGGAGGAACGCGTCGAGGTCGGACTGGCGCACGCGCAGGCGCCCGCCGGCCTTGAACGCCGGCAGGTCGCCCTTGCGTACCCAGCGGTACGCCGTCATGTAGTGGACCTTCAGCCGGTCCGCGGCCTCCTGCAGCGTCAGGAGCTCGCGGTCGGCCTCGCTGGGGTCCGTGGTCTCGGTCACCGATGCCCCTCTCGACGGCGTCATCGTAGCAAGGCGCCTGTTCGTGAGGTCGACGCGTGAACAACGCGAAGAAAAAACTGCGAAGGCTAAGGTTTGATAAAAGGCGGGTGGGGCCATGCTAGGGGCGTGCAAGATGAGCGCCATCGCCGAGAGGCGAAGGACTCGACAGCCGCAGGCAGCACTCACGAACGACCCCTCCGCCGTGCTGCCTGCGGCTCTTGCACCCCACGAGCTCGCGCTCGCCGCCCGACCCCTCCGCGGCGAGCGCGTGCTCGCATGCGTGCCTACGGCACGGCGAGCGACTCGGCGAGGAGATCGGTGAGCTCGCGAGCTGCGGCGAGCCCCTCCCAGGGGCCGCGGCCGAGCACGGCGAGGTCGTGGGACGGCGCGCCCTCGACATGGGCGACGAGCGCGGTCACGTCGCGCAGGCGCCCGGTCTTGCCCCGGATCCGGCCCTCGCCCTCGGTGTCGACCCACCGTCGCCGCAGCGTCCCCGACTCCCCGGCCACGGCCATGAGCGCGTCCCACGCCGCCCCCTCGCGCTCGCGGAGGGCGCGGTCGAGCGCGACGAGCTGGGCCGCCGAGAGGCGGTTGTCCCGCGACAGCCCGCTGCCGTCGCGCAGCGTCGCCCCGGTCCAGTCGACGTCGAGCCCGGCGAGCGCGGCGATGGCCGCGGCCTCACTGCCCGCCCACGTGCCGTCGCCGGTCGCCACGCCGAGGCTGCGGTAGATCGCGTCGGCCATGGCGTTGTCGCTGCGCTGCACGACGTGGGTGAGCAGCTCCTCGAGCGGAGGGCTCTGCACGCGGGCGACCTCGACCGCGCCGAGCGGCACGCTGCCCCGCGCCGGGGTGCCCGCGACGTCGACGCCGGCCTCCTCGAGTAGGCGCGACAGCACCGTCGCGGCCTCGAGCGCGGGATCCTCGGCGAGCTCGGCGACGGTGACCCCGGAGCGCTCGAGCAGGCGCCGCCCCCCGTCGACGGTGAGCCCGGCGGTGAGCGTGGCGTCGAGCGAGGTGAGGTAGCGCTCCGGCCACCCTTCCGCGGCGGGCTCGTCGGCGAAGCCCCCGACGTCGGCGCGGACCCGGCCTGCCACCTCCTCCACGCCGGCGTCGGCGACGGCCTCGGCGAGGTCGGCGAGGAGGGTGTGGGGCCGGGCGGGGAAGACCTCCTCGGCGTAGACCGGGCTCACGAGCGCGGGGTCGCCGGAGCCGGCGACGACGAGGTCGCCGTCGAGGACGCCGTCGTCGATCCCGCCGGTGGCGTGGACGCGGGTGACGTAGCGGTGGTCGGGGCCGAGCAGCCGCCAGGCCGCCGCCGCGGTGACGAGCTTCGCCGTCGACGCCGGCAGCCGGGCCTCGTCGGCGTCGAGGTCGACGACGGCGCGTCCCCCCTCGTCGACGACGAGCACCGACAGCTCCTCGAGCTCGCCGAGGCCTTCGTAGAGCGCCTCGGCGCGCTCCTCGTCGTCGACCCAGGTGACGAGGATCCCGGCGAGGGCGCTGTCGGAGGTGGCGAGCGCGCCCTCCGCGTCGTCGTCCTCGTCGGCCCCCGCCGGCGGGGCGGCGAGCAGGGCGGCGCACAGGGCGAGCGCGGCGAGCGCGCCGACGGGGCGGCGCGCCGGGGTGCTCACGGCCGGCTCGACGGCTCGAAGGTCGCGACGACCTCGACGTGGGCGGTGTGGGTGAACTGGTCGACGGGCACCGCCCGCACGAGCTCCCAGCCGGCCTCGGCGAGGACCCGGGCGTCGCGGGCGAGCGCGGCGGGGTCGCAGGCGACGTAGACGATGCGCCAGCGCGCGACCGTCGCGATCGCCGCGGTGAGCTCGGCGCCGGCTCCGCGGCGAGGTGGGTCGAGCACGACGACGTCGGCCCGCGCGCCGGCCTCGACGAGGTCGGCCACGACGTCGTCGGCGTCGCCGAGCAGCACCTCGGCGTCGAGGTCGGCGAGGTTGACCGCGGCGTCCTCGGCCGCGGCGGGATCGGCCTCGACGGCGGTGACCGCGGCGCCACCGGCGCCGAGGACGCCGGCGAGCAGCCCGACGCCGCAGAACAGGTCGAGGGCCGTCTCGCCCTCCTGGAGGTCGGCGGCGTCGGCCACGAGCGCGGCGATGGCCTCCGCACCGGCGCGGCTCGGCTGGAAGAAGCTCGTCGCCGAGACCTGCCAGGAGCGCCCGGCGGCCTCCTCGCGCAGGGTCGGCTCGCCGCGCAGCGCCACGGCCCCGTCGGTGCCGACGACGGCCACCGGCGTGTCGCCCGGCGGCAGCGGCGGCAGCGGCCCAGGACCCGGGTGGACCTCGAGGCTCGCGCGTCCGTCGGCGTCGCCGCGCACGACGACCTCGGCCACCCCCGGCCAGGCGTCGCCGGCGGCATCGCGGGCCGCCGCCGCGCCGGCGTCGAGCAGCGGGCACTGGGCGATCGGCTCGACGTCGTGGCTGCCGCGCCGGCGCAGGCCGAGCCGGCCCTGCTCGTCGGGGGCGAAGCGTGCCTGGTTGCGGTAG
>Ga0207421_10003524_pt1 | contig 18615 bp, 24 predicted proteins | sample SodLakKL_010_SED_4_FD_187542 | JGI IMG/M metagenome (GOLD analysis project Ga0207421, IMG submission 187542) | Alkaline sediment microbial communities from Lake Tanatar, Kulunda Steppe, Russia - 8KL_010_SED (SPAdes) (version 2) | ecosystem: Environmental > Aquatic > Non-marine Saline and... | reverse complement strand
ACCCTGTACGTATTTCAATGCGTCTTGAATATGTTCAGATGCATGAAAGCCATTCTCACACATCCTCAATTCACCTTCGACCTCATACCACTCATCTTTTTTCCAGTCATGACTGCCGTTCTCGCTTTTCATACCATTTAAGAATTTGTATAGCTTCTTAACCATCCTGCTCAGTCCTCCAGAAGATTATCTCGGACAAATGCAGAGGACATTCTCTCCTTCCTCTGCAACCCCAACTTCTTTTCTATTTCGTCAATTCTCTTTTTTTCCTCAAAGGAGATTTTGCCTTTGAGAAGCCTCCTTCTTTCTTCTAACAGTTCCTGCCTTTCGGCTTCGGTCTCGGCTTTGTTTTGGACTCCTTTGGACTTTTTCTTCTTTTTCATCTTTTTCACCTTCTTTTATTCGCCTCGTAAGGATTTGAACCCTTTGAGACGTTTATGAAATAAAAAATAAAAATTAAAAGGTTTTTAGTTTCCTTTTGAACAATCTTTTCAATCGTTCAAGGCTACATCTTCTTACATCCTTCTTATCAGATGTTTCATCAAATTTTGCCCCTTAAAGGTCACTTTTAATAATCCTTAAGAATCAAATTCTTAAGATTTACTCATCAAAAATTTTCAATCCATCAAATTCTTCTTTCCTTTCCCTATAAGGCATTAAATTTTCTGTCCAATTACTTGGTAAATGTGGTCATCATTCCATACCCACTGTAGTATAGTATTTCTTGTTCAAAAATTGTAATAATGTTGTATTAGCATCTCATGTATCAGTACAAAAGTTGATTTATCTATACCCTAACAAGTCAGTTTTATCCGACCAGATTAGGTCACAATAAACACTCAACAACCCATCTCTCATAATAGGTTGTGGTTAACCTTGCACCCTTGACTAGTCCAGGGCGAAAAGTTTAGGCGTATGGCAGATGGCAACTGTCACCTTGCCACCTTCTAACACCCTATACATTTACCCCTTTATAAATTTTTTTAATTTTTAAATTCTAAATAATAGTAAATAAAAATGTATAATGATTCATTTCTTATAACTCCTATATTTAGATAGAAACTTAAAGAATTGTGGATATTGTGCGTTGGAGGCACCTGTAAATTGAATTAAATCATATACATATTTCCAACTTCTATAATCATTTCGTGGTGTCTTTCCTAGAATTCTATCAAGAACAACTATTAAACCTGGACTTCCACCATTATCGAAACACCATTTAAGTAAATCATCAGGCTTAATATTAGAATATCCTTTCCTTGTTCCTTCAAAAAGTTGATTTATTTCTTCATACAAACCCAAATCTGTTCTTGCTTCTTTCGTAGGCTCTACTCCCATAGATGCTAATTGTGTATTTTTAGCTACAGCTCGAAAGGATTTAGATACATTTATAATTTTTTTCTTTTGTTCAAAATCTAATGTTTTTTCTTCTTTGGATAATATATACTCCATATAATCCTGTTTTTCTTTCTTATTTGGAAATTTAAAATCTAAATTAGTTAAACTGGTTCTAACATTTTTGTTCATTTGATATTTATCATTTGTAATTATTATAGAATTTGTGAACTCTATCACATCCGATAAATCAGTTCTTATAGATTCAGCTTCATCCAAAACCACTATAGATTTCTTCTTACCCAACGGTTTCATAGCTCCTGCTGATATGTATTTTTGAACATCTCTTTTCTTACTTTCATCTGAAGCATTCTTGTAAATCATAGGAATATCAAATACCTCCTTTAGAACAAATACAAGTGCTGTTTTACCGGTTCCGGGTGACCCATGATATAATAATCCTTTTGAAATTGGGTTTCCTTTCAAAACTGAATTAATCCAATTAACAGAGATACGTACTATGTCTTGATTACCAAAGTAAGTATCTAAACTATTAGGTCTATATTTTTCATGCCACATATTCATTTGATATCACCTAAACCTCTTTGAACTCTTCCATCTAAAAACATCTTCATATCAAAGTCTCCTTTCGTAACCTGACTCAAAAATGGTTTTATTTTCTTAACAACATTCCTTTTCCACATTCTATCATAATCAATAGATGCTGTTTTTGGTATTTCTTCTTCAAGCAAAGGTATAGCTTTTACATCATCCTTTTTTCTTCTATCATACCACCATAAAAATGGGTCTCTTATGCCAACATCATATCCATTTCTTTTCATCCATTTCCATGCACGAAGATGCGCTGAATCATTACCATATTCTAAAGGGTCTTTAGTAATCACTGCTTCAGTCATTAAATCAAAATCCCTTTTTCCGTTGAAAACATCATCCCTTAACCCTTTAAGATATTTCTTAGCACCAGTTATATCATTCTTCTCTAACATATACTTAAGAACTTCTTTCTGCACTTCAGTTGTTATACTTGCAGTATTTGAACGACGTATTTCAAAACCACGAACATATAATTTATCATCAAAATCCTTATCTCTCATATCTACATCTTTCCACTCTAGTAAACCAACATATCTCTTTTTTGCACCACATTGAATCCAACTCTTAAAGATTTGGTCTAGTTCTATCTTTAGGTATTCATGGTCAGCATTTAATTTTTCTTTACAAAAATCATCATAGGATTTATTTAATTTCTTGCATAGTTCATTACATTCTTCTAAACGGCCTTCATAAGTATTTGATTTCAATTGAACAAATTGAGAATCAGTATCATCATAAAGAACTTCATAACCCATTTCTTCAAGTTGTTTCTGTGTATATTTAATATGTTCTCTCGCAGTCTTTGTGATATCCTCCCCGCATTGTTTATTAATAAGTCTAAATACATTCTTAGAACTTGAAACTAATCCATAAAATGAATTCATTAATTCTTTTAGAGCTCTTTGTGAATTATTGAATCTATTATATTCTTCCATATTATCTTTGGATTTAGCTTCCTTCATTTTTGCCTTTATAGCATCTCTTTCTTCTAGTAATTCTTTTAGTATCTTTGGTATCATTCCTTCAACGTTCTTTCTGTAATGACTACCGTAAGGTGTCACATAGTATTCTTCATTGTCTTTAGGATTTTCAACATATGTTTCTGGACTTATATTGCCTTCCATGATTATCAATGGATATTCCGACTTAAAATCCAGTACTGCAACATGCTCTTTAACGCCTTTTGTTGCATTTCCAACATGTCCACCTTTTATACCTCCTCCACTTGTTTCTATACAATCTAAAGAGGGTAAACGTGCAACACCTTGTAATCTATGAAGAATATATGCATCAACCATATCTTTTTGATAAAAACAATTATCAATATCAACACCACACCATAATGATAACATTGAAAAGAAATTAATTATGCCTTGAACATCATTGATTTCTTTGGTTAGGATAACATCAATTAGATTGTACGCTACTAATTTTTCCATATTATTTCTATACATTTCATGTATAGATGGTGTTTTTAACTTTCCAATGTCAAGTAATCTTTTTGCTTGAACATTTAATTTATTTCTTATAGTAGATTCTTCCATCTTTTCATTGCCAGCCATAATATCAAATATTGCATAAGAATCCAAATCAACATCCTCATTTAATTTTTTTATTCTATGTTTGAGATATCTATAATCATAATCTAAAAAATTCCACCCGGCTACTATATCTGGTTTTGTTTTCTCAAACCATTTATCCAATTTTCTTAACAATTCTCTTTCACTCGAAACAGTAATGACCTTCCCATTCCATGATATATCCCTATTGGCTTCTCTTACCTTTTGTTCAATAATTAATTTATGTCTTCTTGAATTATATGAGCCATTAAGGATGCAGCAATATTTATCCGCATAAGAATCGTATAAAGATATAGAAATAATTTCTTCAGAAGCTTCTTCTGCATCTAGTGCTTTTTCACCATGCTCATCCCAAACTTCAATATCCATAATGCAATATCTTGGTTCAATATTTTGATTCAATGTAATTGGTATAATATCTTCTTCATAAACATCATTTCTACTAGGTATTCTAATTCCCGCTTTCCATCCATTATCATATCTAACTCTATTTCTATACAAAACATCAGCTTCATAATGCATTCTAAAATCATTTCTATACTTTGGTACTTCGTGTGGATATCTCGTTTCTATTTTCCATAGGTCTTTGTTTTGTAGCGTTTTATCTTCCATTCTAATATTTAGATGCTTAGGAAGATTAAAAGGTTTCTCTTCGACACAGAAATAAGGCGTTGTTCCATGAACCTTCAAATGAAATTTTTCTTTATTTTCATCTCTTCCATGTATATGAAATATTAGTTCTCCATCATCAATTGTATATCTAGTTTTATAAATTCTTCCAACTGTCATTCTAACAATCCTCCAACCTTTTCTTTTATTGCTTTCTTCCGTGCTTTTTTGAAAAGATTATCAATCCTTTCTTTATATTTTTTCAATCTTTTGGCTTCTTTATGTTCAGCCTTATTCTTGCCAAGATTCTTTTTCCATTCATCAATAGAATCAACAGTAAAACTAAGACCCTTTCTACTTATAAAAATTAAATCCTTATCACGTTTTACTATTTCTTCCAAAAGGATACCTTTTATCTCAGATATATTTGCTTTTAAAGCTATTGGTTTTTTTACTGAATATAATTCTAATGATTTATCTCTTTCAATTATTACATATTTTTTGCCACGTGTTTTGATAATCCAAGTTTTATCTCCTTGTTTCTTGACTCTTGTAACAGGTTTAAATGAAACATAAGAACCATTTAGAATTTCTAAGTCTTCATCCTTTAAATTTCCATAATTTTCATCTATAGCTCTCTGAAGATTATCCTTAAAATTTTTTGGTATTGAAAATAAAAATCCTTTCTCTAATTTCTTTCTAACATCAATAAATATATTTTTTAAATCTTCTTTTCCAAGCGCAGGATTCGGTTTATACATAAGTTACCCTCTTTATTCATATATTATATTCTTTCTAATTTCTTTCTCTGTTAAGACCTGATTACATCCGTCACAATTAATATAATAACGTTTTGAATCATAATCCTCTACTATTGTTTCTATTACTCCCGTTTTTTCACAACCTATCGAATTCTTATCAACAAATCTAACAGTATCACCGACACGTAAATTCATCTTTATCAACCTGCCCTCTGTATTATCCAAGCCATGAAACATCTTAGTTGTAATAAAGGATTGGCACCTTGACTTATATTTGAATCAATATCCCCTATTTTTGCAAGTGTTTTTACCATTTCCGGTTGATTATTTAAAATATAATTATAGAATTCAACAAGAATATCTCTAGCACCAACACCAGATTGATATAGTTTAGCTATCTCTCTGTCAACTTTACTCATTTTATCATCTTTTGGATATGGACTTTTTAAAATGGTATATATTGACCTTATCTCATCTTTTGTTATAGTTGAAAGCTGGTCTTCAACCCATTCTATTGTTATTTCTCCGAGTGTCGCCAAAGCTTGTAATTCTTGCAAAGCATTTCTAACTTTTCCATTTGTTTTTTCTGCTAGTAAATCAATAGCACCATCTTCATATGCAATACCTTCATTATCACATATATATTTTAGGTGTTTTGATAATACATCTTTACCCACTGGACTAAATGTTCTTTCAACGCATCTACCTCTTATAGCATCTAATAATTTCGATGGGTGATTACAACATAGGATAAATTTAGTAAATTCTGAATAATCTTCCATTGTTCTTCTTAATGCTCTTTGAGCATCATCAGTCATAGAATCAACTTCATCCAAAAATATGATTTTAAATGATGTACTTGAAATACCTCTTTGTTTTGCATATTGTTTTATTTCATTTCTTACAGTATCAATGCCTCTTTCATCACTTGCATTGAAATCAATCCAATTACTTCGCCAATCATCTCCCCATAAATCCTTAGCAAATGCAATTGAAGTTGCAGTTTTACCGACACCTGTAGTGCCACTAAAAAGAAAGTGTGGCAACTCATGAATACCTTGTTCTTCTTGTTCTATAAAAGCTTTCATCATATTAACAACATTTTCTTGTCCGATTACTTCATCCAACGTATCTGGCCTATATTTTTCTACCCATTGCGTCATATTTATTCACATCCATAATACATTTCTCTAACTGTGCTTACATCTAAATATGTAATATCATCCATTGCCATAGTATATGATATATAAAATTGTATTGAATTTTGCTGATTTTGTATAACTATTCCTGACATCTTATCATTTTCAATAAAATTATTTATCTTCCAAAATTAAAATTGGATACTTACCATCTGTAGTTATTTTCATATCTTTGTTTTTGATAATCTTTTTGATGTCTTCTAACTGTTTATCGTTATAATTCTTAAGAATTACTTCAAATACCGATTCATGATTTGAATCGAAGGGACAATTTAAATTTTCTAATATTTCTCTAAATTGTCCTTCATTAATTATGCGCTTTAGTGTTTCAAACTTTTTTTCCCATTCCAAACCATCATCTATTATACAACGATATGATTTACTACATATACAACATCTGTATTTCATTTTTCTTTCTCTCCTTTATTTCTTTAAAACCTTTTAGAAGTTTAAAAACCTTAATAACCTTTACAAGATTGATATCCGCAATTTCTACAGATAAAACATCCTGACCTCGGGATTAATTTTGTGTTACAATATGGACATTTCATAAATTTCGCCCTGACTTTATTATATTTAATCTATTTCTAATATGGTCACTGCAACTTTTACAAAATCTACCTATTTCAATTTTTCTATCAATAATTCTTAATTGTTCAGATTTTTTAGTTGATAATTCTTTTCGACAAAATGGACATTTATTTGAAATTTTTTCTAATCCATAATCTTCAATTTTATCATCCAAATATTCTCTTTTAACTTCTTGTCGTCTCTTTTGTCTTTCTCTTTGTTCCTTATCAGGAACATTTGGTAAACTATTTGTCATATTTATCATTTCTCCTCATCTTCATTGATAACTTCTATAATCTCTTCTGCTATCGTTTTACCTATTCCTTCTACTTCAGTTAATTGATTAACAGATGCCACCATAACATCCTTAACAGAACCAAAATACTCTAATAAACGTTTAGCCAAAACCTCTCCTACGTGAGGTAATCCACAAAGAACATGAATCTTCCAATCATGTGTCGTAGGTTCCGGTCTAATAGGTTGAAATTTTTCTCTTTTCTTGCTATCAGATATTTTATCAAACATCTTCAACATAATCCTAACCATATTTTCTTTATCCGAGCAGAATATAGGATATACACCTCTAGCTGCCAAAGATGCTGTTAATCCTCTAATGGATGATATCTTATTTCCTCCTCTTCTTTTATTATTTATAATTATATCTTCTAAATTGCATGATATTAATACAAATGGATATTTAAATCCCCGTTTCAATTCATCTGCTTTCGTTAATACATCGTTAATATCTTCATAATCACTTTCCTTTCGTTCAATGCCAACATTTCTAAAAGAATAATCACCTGTTTTCATAATAGCTCTTTCTGCAATCATATCAAATTCCGGTGCTATTTTTTGTACTAATTCAAACATTGATTTAGGTTCTCTAACATCAACTTTGATTACTCTTTTATCTATATCTTCGAATTCATTCAAAAAATTTACTAACTCCATTCTTATCCCTCAAAATTTTAAAGATTTCTTTCCATCTACTATCATCATATAGTAAATTTTCTATTTTTTTGATGAACTTTGGTAATGGAATACCAGAATCATATTTGAATATCCCATCATACCATATTGGACTGAAAACCTCTTTTTTGTATATCTTATCTAATCCTCTTAAATCATTGATATTTTTCCATCGAATAATATAAATTGTTGGAAAATTATTATATAAATAATCTACTAAATCTTTATGCTGTTCCGAATTATTAGATGTATAATATGTTTTGCCTTTATTTGATTTCACTTCAGCCCAGAAATATATTCCACTCGGTGAAAATAAAGACACATCATATAATCCAGAACTGCCAGAACTTCTATTTGCTTCCCAATCAGTTTTATTCATTATATCATTAACTAATTCTCTTTCATACTGTGCTCCATTCATGATAATCACCCCAAAAAATCATGAATTGTTGTTTGTTTATCATCGTTTTTTGCTATAAGTAAACCAACTGACCGACAAAGCTTCTTATCAATTTCATCTATTGGATTTTCATCGATTGTATATGAAAATTTATAATGATTTTCATTTTTTTTAATGACATATTGTTTTCGATTGTCAAAAATTCGACGATACTGTATTGCACCTTTTTGATATTTTAGATATTCATGCAGTTTCGTCACATTTTTAGGTAACGATGACCACTCCAAAAATCCCAAATCTTCGAAATCTATTTTTTTACTCATTTTCTTTCCTCCTTTTTTAATCTCTTTTCTAATCGTTTTTTTCTTGCTAAACATAATCCTCTTTTCCACTCTGATTCAGATTCATTTTGTAAAATTCTATCCGAACGATTTTTAATCTGTTCTAACTTTTCTTTTTTGTATACAATAAAAAGAAAATCCTCTATACCAAGAACATAAGGATAGAATACTATAAACCATAGTTTTACTAGTTTTGTTTTTGTATTCATAATATCATTTCTCCGATACTCTTATATATGGATTTGAATATGAATGGTTTGCATACTTTTCAATTTCATTCAAATCTTTATCATCTAAATCTTTCAATTTCGATTTATTAACTTTAAATATATTATCTATATTTTCTTCATTAATAAATTCAAGAACTTTTGATGGTTTATAATTAACATAATGTCGTTGAGTTTTTCTAACAGTCATCTTATCATTTTCAAATTCTTCCATTTTATTATCAGACATTTTTCCTGTAATCATATCTTTAAGCATATCCTTTTCATCATTTATTACCTTCTCTTTTGCTCTAATTTGCTGATATTTTTCAGTTAATTCATCCATAGATAAATCTGATAAATTATGAAATTCTAGTTGTTCTTGTATTTTTTTGCATTTATGAGTATAACCACACCAAGCACAATGTCTTCCAGGTCTTGCTTCATGTTCTGTATCTATTTTAATTTTATTCTGTATAGATATTACATATTTTATGAAATTTCTTAGTTCTTCTTTTGAATATTGAATAAATTCAGGTGCTTCATATCTAACCTGGTCAAAGGCAACTTCTATATTATCTACATCATAGATTTCCATAGCGGCTAATGTATATAATTTTAATTGAGTACTATTTTTTGTTTCATTTATATCTTTAAAATAATAACCAGTCTTATAATCACGAACTCTAATACTGTTAGAATCTATTTTTTCGACAACATCCATTATTCCTGTAATGTAGAAATCTCTTAAAGGTACCTTAAATCTTTTTTCAACATCCAAAACTTCTAAACTAATGTCTCGTGTTCTAAACCAATTCTTTACTAAATTTATCATTTCTTCGAATTCATTATCATTAAGAGTATAATCTTTGTAATTTTTATTGATTTGCATGATTACATCAGAAATATCTTGATGTTCTGGATTTCGTCTTATTGTTTCCAAAACTTCATGCATTATAGAGCCATAATGCATACTAGAATTATCAGTTAAATCTCTCGGTTCTATATCAGTATGTCTATCATAGTAGTATTCTGATGGACATCTTGTATATTGACTTATTCTGGATGATGATATTTTCTTTGCTTTCATATTTTGCACCTCATTTCTTCTATTAATTTATCCATTTTTTCAGAATCTGGTATTTTCATTATTTCCATGTCATCGAATAATAATGTTATCATGGTTGCCCATTCCTTTAATCCATTTGATTTAAGGCAAGAACATTCATCAATAATTTCAAATTCATCTTTTTTATAGATAAGTTCAGTTAAATCTTCGCATTTTGGACATACCATTAAAATTGTATCTCCACTATTCATTATTTTCCTCCAATTCATTATAATAACGACAACTCTTTCCAACACAATAACCTTCTTCTCTAATTCTTTTGCACTGTGGTAATTTGTAATTTCTATTGAATATATGTCTTATATTATAGACTCTCGTATTTCTGTTGGTTTTATCTATCCAATTACATTTATCAGATAACATATCAAAAAATTTAACTGCTTTATCTTGAGGATAAAGTCTTTTTATTTTAATGCAAGCACTGACACGAATAAAATGTGGCGGATTGGATGTAAAAAGAGCATTTCTTATACAAGGCCTAAAAAATTCCCCTATTAACTGCAAGAAATTTGATTCAGGTGGCTCATAATTAGTAAAAGAATATAGTTCTTCATCAGGTACTTCATGTAATTCTATTGACCATTCATCAATTAATTCATTTATTGTAAATGTTTCATTGTTCCTAACATAATCATCTGATTTTATTTCTTTCTTTGACCGTTCATACATTTCTTCTTTATTCGTTGGTATTTCTTCATCATTTGATATAGGATAACATTTTCTTTTAGTAATTTTGTTTTCTTTAATATATTTTGTGCCTGGTATTCTGCATAATCGTTTTGGTTCAGCGCACCTTTGGTCTAATGATTTTAAATTTAATTGTTTATTTAGAAATGCGTACAAACCTCTGTATTTTAGATTTAATCCATTTTCTAAATTTTCAATGCTTGGTTTTGTATGCAAAAAAATATGATATCCAGAATTACCCGAAAATGATATCGTATGCTGTATATTCCATTCGGATAAAAAATCAGTTACTAATTGGACATCTCGTGCAACTTTTCTAAATGTTAAACCATTTTTCTCATCTTTATCAAAATCTAAAAAAATATTTCTAATTTTTATTGTTTTAGGAGTCCTATCTTTGAAATCAACATATGAATTATGAGAAGTATAACAAGTTGACCTGCCATTGTTTCGTTTAAGCCATAGTAAATATTGCTTAGGCTTGATAACGATATGTTGTCTTGGATTTCCTACGAAACGAGGAGTTCTATCCAATCTAAACTGTTTAAGCAGGTCAATTTGTTGACTTGTCATTCAATCACATCTACAGAGGCAAGTGTATATACGACTTTATAATCCTCCGTTTTATCAAATACTGATAATACAGTATTTTCTGCAAAATGTATGTCTATTTCACCAGATAATACACCTACAATTTCAGCAAAACCAAACGCAATTTCTATGGATTCATTATTTGTTTTCTGAATTTCACCGTCTATATTATAATCTCTGCTATGATATTTTGCTTTCTTCATGTCTCCAACTATACCTTTGATATTGTTATCGGTAACATCCAATTTAATGTAATTCACACCGATTATATCTCTTCTAGACATCAATTCTCTCAATTCTTGGATTTTTACTTTGAAGTTCGTTGTTAATTCTTTATCTCTAAAGTAAATTGAATCTTTTTTTGTTTTGAAAGGAATATCAGTCATTGGTATCGTTTGTCCAACTCGTTCTTCATCTAATTTAAAATTTACAGTTTCTTTACTATTAGAAATTCTCAGTATATTATCTATCTTTTCCATAACAAAATCAGAATTACCTGACATAGGTTTCAACTGTTCCATTAAATCAGTGGCATTCACTATTAATTTTTCGTCTTTTTCTGCTTCAATGTCTAAAGCATTAAACTTGCCCAAAAATGCTACCAACTGTCCTTCGGCATACATCTTTGTTATTATTTGACCATCTTTAAATTCATATGTGATAGGGTCAAAAATACCATTGCAACTTGATTTCTGTAGGATATTTACTAAATCCTTTACTTTACCTTCTAATTTCATTTTATCTTCTCCTTAGAATCCATCTAACCAATCTTCATTTTCATTTTCAGAATCTTCATCATCAACAATTTCTTTTTCTGATTCCTGTTGTTTCTCTAAATCCTCTTCTGGTTCCTGTTCTTCTGGTTCCTGTTCTTCGTTTTCTGGTTCTTGTTCTTCATCTACAGTCTCAGTATCTTCTTTTGATTCATCACCATCAACGTTTTCAAATGCTTTTTCCATTTCTTTATCGGCTTCTTGATTTTTCTTTTTAATCTCTTTTTTCTCTTCTTCTCGTTCACGTTCTCTTTTTTGATATTTTCGTATCTTTGGTATTAATCCATGCCATGTATAATCAGCCTCATTCGTTGTAATATCAACTTTGGTTCTCAATACTTCTATCTTTTTTTCTTCCATATTGATATCCCCTTTCCATTTTTCAACATTTCCAACAAATCTTTTTATTGTATAATTGCCTCTGCTTTCAATTTTTTTCTCCATACGAACTATTTGATATAATTCATCACCTGTTGATTGTCTTGTTCCATTGTGCCAATTTGCACCCTTATCAACTTCTTGACCAGATTCAAAATCCTCACGGATATCTTTATGTGCTGTTATTATGCTAGCCACAGGTAATTTCTTTAGCCAATTCAGAATTCTGTAATATCGTTGATTTCTTTTGCCCCATTTCCAACCAACATTGGAATTATGAACATCCACATCACCCATATCAATAGCTTTCATTACATATTCACACCATTTAAGGAATGTATCAATGCCATCTATAGCTACATATCCTATATTTTGTTCTTCTATATTTTCTTCAAGCCAACCCATAATTGCTACCACTTTCCGATAAGAAGCAACGTAACTAACATCTCTTTCTGTTCCTTTACCGATGCTGACTACAGGGTCAAATATTCTTATGTTCGGGTCACAATTATGATAACTTTCCCACAATGGTCTACAAGATTCATCAATATCAATGATTGCAACTTTTACACCATTTTTTATTTCTTCATCTGTCCTTATGTCCATCAAAGCTCCGGATTTTGCTGTTCCCTCTTCTCCATAAATACCCATCATCCATTTTGATTTTGTTTGTTTTATTGTATTCTTCCATTCATGTTCTATGTCAGAAGAGGAGAATTGAATATCCTCCTCTTCTTCATTGCCATTTTCTAACATCTGTTCCATTCTTGATTTTGCCATTGACAATCACCATCATTCTATATAAATTCACCGAATTCATCATTTGCATCTTCAACTTCTGATTCATCAGTTGTAGCATCATTTGCATCTTCAACAGTTATTGTTTCTTCATCAATATTGGATAAATCAGGTTCATGTGGTATACCCAATATATCTGCTATTCCAGCTGCAAACATTCCTGGACCATATTGTTCTGAATTATTAATTGTTCCAACGAAACAAACTTCAGAATCAGGACCGAATTGAGCCATTTCAGCTGGCATCATTACAGTAAATAAACCTGTTTCACCGATATCTTTTGTCGGAATGCTCCCATCATAAATACTATATCTTGCTAATCTTTTACCTGTTTTTGCCATTGTTATATTAATGTCTTCAATGATTCCCTTTACCATCTTATAGTCATTTGGATTTTTGCTTACATTCTCTGTTGCTTCTGCTATCTTTACATGTGGGAAAAATTGTTTCAGTAATTTTGGAATGTTATCAGGTTCGAAATCTATCTCTTCTACTTCAGTATGGGATTCAAAATTATAACTGAAACTGTCACCTTGTTTATTCTGTCTGCTAACATTCAAACTATATCCTTTTCCGTATTCAATTTGGTTTACTTTTTTAGCTTGTTCTCCCCATCCAGTTACATTTATTTTTTTCAATGAATCCGAACTGGGCACTGCTCCGATACCAAATACTGAACCAACAGTAAAGGTCGAACCATCATCCCTTTCATTAGTTCGTGGTGGTTCAATACCTAAAACATATAATTCAATTTTTTCGGTTGGTGTAGCCATTTCATTTGCAATTCTACCATGAATTACTTTCATAGCCCATTGTATACGTCTTTCGTCATCATCGCCAAACGCTTCTTTCGCTTGCTCCATACCATATACTTCACAGAATTCATCAACAAGTTCTTTGACCTCTTTATTTGATTCCTTTGCCCATTGTTTTATGGTATCCTTATGCTCTTCCGTTAATTTCTCTACTATTTCTTTTTTATTCATATTTTATCCCTCATGAGATTTAGATAAATCAAATTTATAAGTTATTTCTAGAAAATTTTCTTCTTCATCCAACTTGAAATAAGCTATTGGATTTAAAAGATTTTCCACTTTCATATTATACGCATTCTTTAATTTTTTACGAACCTGCTTTGGTGCCTTAAGATAACCATATCCCATAGTTCGTATGATTAATTCCTCTTCGGTTTTTTCCATTTCAGATTCGTTTTCTTGTTTTTCTTTACTCATTTAACCACTTCCTTTTCTTTTTTCTTTCATTACATTACTTTAAATCTTTTAGATGTTTAAAAACTTTTTATATTATCTCTTAATTTCAACATCTTACCACCTGCATTTGTTCTTCTAATGTGAAACAAAGCAATATGTGTTTCTAAACGATGTCGAGCAGCTTCATCTGATATCTTCCATTTTTTCATTAAAGCTTTTGTAAGATATATCTTTTTTATCCATGGCTTCTTTTTATCAGATTTTTCTTCGAATTGTTTATAAACATTAATTATATCTTTCGATTGTGAATCAGTTTTTAATTTTTGTCTTGAATCAACAACATACTCATTTTCCATGAAACCAATTAATTTTCTGAAGATTGGAAGAAAAACTTTTTTTGCATATGCTACATCTGAAATTTCTATTTTTTCAGATAATCTCGTCATGGCATGATGCCATGCTAGTTTATATAATAATACTTGATATCTTGTAGTGAATTTCTTAACTTCATGTCTTGTATTCGTTTCCAATTGTATCAATGGTTTGTAGATGTATGGTAAAACACCTTTTAGAAAACCCTTTCTTGCTTTTTCTGTAAATTTTAATCTATCAATACCAGAATAAAAATTATTAATATATCTTAGAGCTCCAACTACGTTCTTAATATCAGAGTGATTTTTATCATCAGCTCCAAGTAATTCAAGATGTTTCTTTCCTACTTTCCATTTATCCTCTAATGTAATTGGATTATAAAGTAATACTAATCTTTGTAAAAAACCTGTTTGAGTCATTGTTTGAAATAATCTTGTTGGTTTAAAAGTTGTTAGATATAACGATACATCAGTGTTGAATGATATTTTTTCATTTGATATTCCTGTTTCTTTGGATATTACATTATCTGCTGTATTCATTCTATTCATTGCTTTTTGGAGATTTAAAATAGCATTTTTATCAAAATAATTATTTCTAGTATCAATTAATTGCGAAGCCTCACTAGAAGCTACTATATTCACTCCTTCCCCGTCATTGTAACGAGGGTCAAGAATGCCATGCTTCAAATCGGTGTTACCTTTTTCATCAACACTCATACTACCTGCAAGAGCTGAATTAGTTAAGTCACCAACCGAGTGAAAATTCAAACCTAATCTTTCAGCGATATCATTTACGAAAGAAAATCCACCACCCTTTCCACTACCACTTTCTTGAAGTAATAACATATGTACTCTACAATCTTCAAAATTATTACCTATTTTAATTTTGATATTCTTTATATTTGGTAATTGACCCATGAGTACATGAAATGAGATAATTGCAAAGTGTGGTACAAACCAACATTTTGTTTCGAATTGTTTCTTAAATTCGTTAATTAAAGAACTACCGAAATATTTACGTTTTTCAATTTCAGTTGGTGGAATATTGAAGTCAACTAAACTATCATTGACCACACTTTGCAAATCTGTCTCAGTTACCATTTCTACCAATTGCCATTTAACATTGATAGGAATTTACTTTCTAAATTATCTTCCTCTGCAAAAATACCACGAACTGCTGATGTTTTCATGGTCGCATTTTGTTTTTCAATACCTCTCATTCTCATACACATATGTATTCCAGTAATATAAACAACAACACCTAATGGCTCGAGACAATCCCATATCGCATTTGCTATTTGATTCGTTAATCTTTCTTGTTGTTGTAATCTTCTTGCATACGCATCTACTGTTCTGGGTATTTTACTAATTCCAACAACCTTCTCATCAGGAATATAACCTACATTTACCTGTCCATAGAACGGCAACATATGATGTTCACACATCGAATAGAAATCGATGTTATCAACAATTACCATTTCATCATAATCCTCATGAAAAGTAACGCTCAAATAATCTTTTGGATTTTCATCATATCCTTTTAACAATGTATTTTCCATCATTTCTCTAACTCTTCTCGGTGTCTCTTTTAGACCCTCTCTATCCGGGTCTCTTTTGCATTCCATGAGCAAAGCTCTAACTACTTTTTCTATTTTTTTATTTTTTTCCATATTTATCATTCCTCTTTTTACATTTCTTACATCTTTCTAATAATTCACTTAATGATTTATCTTTATCTATTGGATTTTTCTTTTTTATATTAATTTCAATGGGAGAATTATGATTAAACCCTCTATTTTTCATTTCCTCCACTAGTTCATTATGTCTTTTTTTTATTTCTGAAGGATTTATTAACCCTTTATCTATATATCCTTGAATGCTAATCCCCTTCTTAACTGTACCTTCAAACATATGCATCTCAACATGCTCTCCAAGAAGATGTTGACGACATAAAATCTTTGGATTTATATTCCACATTCTCATAATATCACTATAATTCGTCAAGGGATTTAATACCTGATTTTGAACCTTTTGCAACATCATCAACACCTTTTTCCATACATTCATCAAACATATCTACCATCTCTTCGGAATGTTTATGATTTAAGAATTTCTTATAAAGTTTTTTATCTCCTCTTAGAAAATCCAATTGACGACATAACATTATTCTTTGATAAATATTATGTAATTCATATAATCTATTACTACTTCCAGGCATTTCTTTATCTATTGTAATATTTTTACAAATAGGACAAGTGCAAGGAAATCTTTTCTTTGTTATATTTTCATTCCTTTTTTCTGTCCCTAAACTTACACGAACATTAAAATTATATGGCATACGAAGTTGCCAGTGTCTATAACCTGCTGGCTCAGAACAATCAAATGTAATGTTATCAAACCAATTCTTTGCATACATAATAACTGCCATAGAAGGCATTCCCCCTCTACCTAGTATATGAACATTTTTTGCTCCTTTCTGTGCTAGAAAAGCTAAACCAAAAACCAAAGATTGCATTTCGGATGCCGGTTTTACTGCAAGACACCAACCATCTAAATCTATATCACTAACTATTTTGTACCACTCTTTACCTTGATTAAATCTCTTTCCTATCTGTAGAATATTATACAGATTGACATCTGGATTAACTTTTGCCATCTTTTCAAGATTATCAAGTGTATTATGTGCCATTTCTCGAAATTTATGAAGACTATTAAACGTTCCAACTACAGCATTAATATCTGCATCGATAGCAACAGGAATATCATCCAATCCAATTCCAATTTTTATTGATTCATTAGCATCATAAAATTTTGCTACTTCAGTTGGATTAATCTCTGCCTTTCTACTTTTTACTTGTATTGCTCCACTATCACAAATCACTGAATTCGTATCCGAGCGTTCAATTTCATCAAATTTATTTTTCCAGTAGTCATATGATGTTAATACACCCGGATAAAAATATAAACTTTCATCTTTGTGTATCGTAGATGCTCTAATACCATCAACCATTTGACCAGAATCAACTATCACTGGAGTAAAAAATATATCTTTATCGTTGAAATACTTTCTTGGTTTTTTCATGATTAATATCCCCTTTCGTTTCCATATAATATAGTGTGAAGTTGAGGTAATACTCGAATATCGTAAACAACAGAATGTGAATTTTCAATAAAATAATCAGTTAGTTTTCTTGTTTTATTAATTAAATCCGTTGTTGTATCATTTGACTCTGCTTTAGGTTGATAAATAATTGTAAGATATTCAGGAAGAATTATTTCACTCATCAAATGCATTGTTTCATCTACATCTTCTTCTATATTATTTGTGTCTATGACAAACTTTAATTGGTAATTATAAAATCCCATTTCACTCAATGATTTCATATTTCTATCTAACATCTTTTTATCATACTTAGTACCACTGTTGGATAACTTTGGTGATATACTGAAAAAGATTGAATATTTTTTATCCTTAATCAAATCTTCTGGTATTGGATAAGCTCCATGTGTTTCAATTGTAATTTTTAAACGATTTGATAATATTTCAAATAATTCCTTCAGACCTTTAGATTGAAGTAAAGGTTCTCCACCAGTAATAACAATAGAATCAATACCTTTTTTAGAACCAATTTCTATAATCTTTACTGCTAATTCATGAACATCCCATTCTTTACCTTCTTCTTCTTGTGCATATTTGGTATCACACCATTCACAATTTAAATTACATCCACTTAATCTAACAAAAATAGATTGTTCTCCTATGAAATATCCTTCTCCTTGGATACCACTGAATATTTCATTTACTTGTAAAGACATTTAATATCACTCTGCCGTTGCTGATAAATTTCTGGATTCTTCTACTGTAACTTTAATCTTAGATGTCGATGGAATTACTATTTCATGTAATTTAGCTTTAATCATCTGAGCAACTAATTCTGAGGTAACAGCTTCAATAGGCACACTAATGACATCAGAAACAGGTATTCTATATTCTTTATCATTATTAATTATATTACAATATTCATCTTCTTGACTTTCTATTAAATTGTTAGGCACAATTAATTTATGGTCAAGTTGGTCAATAATATTATC
>Ga0207421_10003522_pt1 | contig 18620 bp, 13 predicted proteins | sample SodLakKL_010_SED_4_FD_187542 | JGI IMG/M metagenome (GOLD analysis project Ga0207421, IMG submission 187542) | Alkaline sediment microbial communities from Lake Tanatar, Kulunda Steppe, Russia - 8KL_010_SED (SPAdes) (version 2) | ecosystem: Environmental > Aquatic > Non-marine Saline and... | reverse complement strand
ACGATTACCTGGGCCAGAGATTGCTCTCCATTATTGCGGTCATTTGCAACACGGTATCGAGAAACCACGCCGTTCGACGGCCGTTCGATCGCCGTGTCGGCTCCGCTTACCCCCCACACTGGTCTCTTCGTCGAGACCCTCCGCGAAGGCGGCGCGTCGGTCGCCGTCACCGGTGAACTGGGAAGTACCCACCAGGACGTCGTCACCGAACTCGAGTCCCGAGATGGGATCACCACGTATGCCCACCAGGGGATGACCGCCGAGGAGCTGGTGGAGGGACAGCGGACGCTCCTCGAGTCGGGCCCCGACCTGATCGCCGACGACGGCTGTTATCTGGTGAGCAGGGTCCACGACGAGTTCCCGGATGCCGCCACGGAGGTAATCGGGGCCTGTGAACAGACGACCGGCGGTGTCACCCGTCTTCGGGCGATGGACGACACGGGCGTGCTGGCGTTTCCGGTCTACAACGTGAACAACACGCCGATGAAGAATCACTTCGACAACGTCCACGGAACCGCAGAGAGTACACTCACGTCGATCACCTCGATCACGAACACGATGCTCGCCGGTTCGGTCGCCGTTGTCGCGGGTTACGGCCATTGCGGTCGGGGTCTCGCGAACAAACTCAACTCCCTCGGTGCGCGGACGATCGTCACCGAAATCGACCCGCGCCGTGCGCTCGAGGCACTGGCAGACGGCCACCAGGTTACCTCGATGGAAGCGGCCGTCACCGACGCTGACTATCTCATCACGACGACTGGTAAGTATCGTGTCGTGCGTCGGGAACACTTCGAATCCATGGCCGATGACGTCATCATCGCCTCAGCCGGGAGTGCGATCGAGATCGATGTCGATGCACTCACCTCGCTTGCACAGGACGTTCGACGCCCAAAACCGGGGCTCGAACGCTACGTGCTCCCCGATGGCCGACGGGTGAACCTGCTGACTGCGGGCCAGGTCGTCAACCTGTCGGCACCGGACAGTGCTGGGAATCCAAGTGACGTGATGGATATGACGTTCGCGATGATGGCTCGGAGTCTCGAAGAACTGGCAAACGGTGTCGAGCTCCCACCAGGACTGCACCCGGTTCCGGATCGTGTCGACCGGGCAGTCGCACACGAAAAACTCGAGGCGATGGGTGTCGACATCGACGCGGTGACGGACGAACAGGCCGCGTATCTCGATCGCTGGGAACGACACGGGAGCCTCGACGAGACAGACGAAACCTGAGTGGCTTGCCGATCAGGACCGATCGCCGAGACTGACCTGGTTGAACTTCTGGCTGTGTTGGCTTCCGAACATGTTGAGGTTTTCGACCCACTCGTAGGCATACCGCTCGTAAATCGGGTGATAGAGCGGCAGTTGCGTCATGTCCTCCCAGTTAGCCTGTTCGATCGTCTGGTAGGCCTCTTCACGCACGGCGCGGTCATCGTCGCTGGGCAGTCGGTGGTCCTCGTAGCGCTCCCAGGCTTCTGCGGCCGTCTCGGCGGCCTCACTCATCTCGTCACCCTGGCCCCACTGCGTCCAGGTGAACGGGTTCGGATAGGCGAACTGTAGGGTCGCGTCAGCCTCTGCCCACTCGAGTTCGTTCCACGTCGCGAAGATTTCGATGTTCCCCTCGATCGCCTGGTTGGTCAGCGTCGTCGATGGGGCTTCGCTCACCGAGAGGTCGATGTAGGCACTCTCTGCCTGGTCACGTAGGACACTCGCGATCTCTCCCCACTCGGAGGCCTGTGAGTCAGACGGGTGCTCTAAGGTCACTTCGTAGCGATTGTCCGGGCCGTACCCGGCGTCTTCCATCACCTGTTGTGCTCCCTCGATATCGCTCTCGCCGTAGCCGTACGGATAGTCCGATTCGGCGAGTTCGTCGTACGCTTCGACGCCGCCGGGGAACGCCGCTGGCGGTGTCAGGAAGTACGCCGGGGTCCCCTGTCCCCGAACGGCTTGCTCGGTGATGTTCTCCTGGTTGATCAGATACGCAATCGCCTGCCTGACCGGCCGATCGACCTCGAGCGTGTTGAACAGGAGGTACTGCGTTCTGAGCGACGTCACATCGGCGTACTCGAGCATCACGTCGTCCTGCACCGGACCGTAGGTTCCGTACCGCCGGCCATCATCGTCTTCGTCCTCGATCTCGAGGAGGTCCGGATCGAACTGCGAACGGGGTAACTCGAAGATATCCGCTTCCTGATTCATCGCCCGGTTGTACACCGCGTTCGGATCTTCGAGTTCTTGCCACCGGACACCATCGAGTTCGGCCACCTCGCCGTGGTAGTCGTCGAAGCGTTCGACCTTGATGAAGTTCCCACGATCCCACTCCTCGAGGACGAACGGCCCGGTGCCGTACGGGCGTGCAGTCGAGAACTCGTCGTACTCCATCTCGCCGTCGTAGCCCTCGATGTCGCCGACGATCCCCTCCGGGACGATCGAGAACCGGGGATCTGCGAGATTCCCCAGCGTCCCGTGGAACGGTGTCTCGAGGGTCATCTCGACGGTGTATTCGTCTACCGCTTCGACGGCGAGTGAATCCGGAACGATGTTTTCGTCGTCGTCGACCTCGTGTTCGACGGACATGACGCCCCCAACGATCCGATTTTCGTGACCGCTGTTGTTCTCGGACTCGGCGAGTCGTCGCCACGAGTACACCACGTCATCTGCCGTCAGTTCGCTGCCGTCGTGAAACGTCACTCCCTGCTTCAGTTCGAAGGTGTACGTTAGCGCGTCATCGGAGATGTCGTAGTCCTCGGCCAGTTCGCCCGTGACTGGAAACGTCCCGTTTTCGTACGTGAACAGCTGCTCGTGCATCTGCCACTTCGACCGCGCTGAGGCCGGCCCAGCGGTGGTAATCGGGTCCAACGACGACTCGGCGATCTGAATCGACTGCAGCACCTGCTCGTCGACCTCTGTCGTGTCATCGTCTCCGACCTCCCCTGGGTCGTCACCTTCTTCGACTGGATCGTCGGCGCTCGTACAGCCGGCCAGCGCCACTGACGTCACCGCACCCATCCCCACTAAAAACTCTCGTCGATCTGAATGTCCGCTCATGTGCGTTCTCTGCAGTCGACCCACTAAAGCCTATTGCGAGCCCGTCTTCTTGCCGGTTCGTCGCCCGTCGACCCCTCGAGTATCTTCGTTCGAGGTTTGGGTGCTCTACCCGGGAGCGGACGCCATCGACTCCAGTCGGGGAGTCACCTTTTTCCACGCCGGTACGTATCCTCGACCGTGACCGATACTGGACGCACACGCGGAGCTGAGGGAAACGACGATCGCTCACCATGGGGTCGCCTCTTGGACGAGATGGACCGTCTCGCCGCTGCCCTCGAGGCTGAGGGATGGACGACCCTTGCTCTCCCGGCGGGGGAGGCGGTAGCAAAGCCACTCACTGGACGCCACAGCCACCGCTCGACGGCTGACGCGCCGACATCTCCATCCGACCCGGGATCGGCGGACGAGTCGACGGACCCGGGTGGAACCGATCAGTTCGGGTTCACCTACGTGGTGTCGAAAAGCGGGGCCGAACGGTTCGACGAGCTCTTCGTTCCGGAGGGATTCCCGAAAACGGCGGTTTATCAGGCGACGACGGCAACACACCTGTATCTGCTGACGGTTGCCAAAGACCTCGAGACCTCGGTTGCCATCTTGATCGCAGGCGTCTTCGATCGGGCCTCTTTGACCGGTTGTGAACGGGTGGCGAACGAGCGAGGCGTGATGTATACACACGTACAGAAGATCGACGGGACCCACCTGGGCTCGTTCGCTCACGACGACCCATCGCCGTTTTTTCCAGCCACGAACACCTCCCGGTGATGAATCACCCGGGGGTCGAATTCCGGTTGCCGGTCCCAGAACCAATATATGTGCTTAGTTCAATGGGGCTGAGTGTGAAGTGGTAGTGAATCTTCCCCCGCTTTCCGGTGTCTCAATGGTGTCCGGCTCTCCGGTCGATCTGACATGAGTCGGTGGCAGTACTTCTTGCGTCGGCTTTTCCTTTCGATTCCAGTGTTAGTTCTTGGAGCTACAGCGACGTTCGTTATCTTCCGGTTCGGGCCAATCGACCCGGCTGCCGCGATCGTCGGCGAGGCCGCAACCGAATCCTCTCGAGAGGCATACGAGCGGGTTCGGGAACAACTCGGCCTCACCCAACCCGTCGGCACGCACTATCGCGAGTACATGACCGACTTGTTCACGTTGAACCTGGGTCAGTCCTGGGTGATCGCTCCCGGAACGGACACACTCGATCTGTTGCTCATCTACGCCCCTCGAACGCTCTGGTTGGCGTTCTGGGCCGTGCTGATACCGATATTCATCGGCATTCCACTCGGGATCTACGCCGGCCTTCGTGCGAACACGGCGGCTGACTATTCGATCTCGGTGTTCGGGATCGTCTGGCGGGCGATGCCGAACTTCTGGCTCGCGATTATTCTCCTTGGCGTCCTCTCACAGTCGAGTTCGCTCATCGGTATCGACTGGTCCTCACTCATCGTCGACACGCCGGTAACCGGTCCACCCGATCTGTCGAACCTCAGCTCTCCGTCCGGCTTCCTCGCGGCGACGAAACAGATTCTCCCGGCGGCGATCGTCCTCGGCTCGGCCTCGATGGGCAGTGAGCTTCGGATCGCTCGGACGGCCGTGCTCGAGACGATCAACTCACCCTACGTCGAAGCGGCGAAGGCAAACGGAGTCACCCAGCGCTCGCTCGTCTGGAAACACGTCCTCAGAAACGCGCTCGTCCCGCTGGTTCCGACGATCACGAACGAGGCGTTCCTCCTCATCGGCGGCTCGGTCATCGTCGAAGTCGTCTTCGGTATCAACGGCTTGGGCTGGCTGTTTTTCACGGCGGCGACGAACGGTGACATCCCGGTCGTCACCGCACTCGTGTTCGTCTTTATTCTCGTCGTCGTGGCGATGAACCTCATCCAGGACCTCCTCTACGTCCTGATCGACCCCCGGGTCGGGTACGAAGGAAACTAACGACTATGGATTCACCCTCACTCACCGACCGATTACGCGACAACCCAACCCCGGCAGTCGTCTGGGTGCTCGGGCTCTGTCTCTTACTCGGAGCCGAGCTCAGTTCGATCGCTGGGGCGCTCGTGGATGCCGGTGGAAGCGTCGCCAACGGACTCGACTCGGTGTTCGGAGCCATCACTGTGGACGCCGTCACCGCCGGCGATCCGACCGCGCTTTTGATACTGGGCACGCTGGCTCTCCTCTTTCTCGGCGTTGGCCTGGCCGTTGTGCCTCGAGTGCCGTTCTCGCTCTCTCGTCGCATCGGTGAGCACCTCTCGTACGAACGCAGGATGTTACTCGACGCGGTGATCGTTGCCGTAGCGCTCGGGCTCGTCGCGACCGTGTCGATCTGGGCCGGTCTCGTCGACCTGCTTCGTGTCGGTGGCTCTCCGCTCTGGACGGGACTCGAGTGGCTCGCCGAGCGGCCGAACCTGACGTCTCGAGAGCTGATCCCAAACGAGGGGTACCAGGTAGCTGACGGAACGTGGCACGGGACGTTCCTCGGCCTCTCACCCGCCGTTGCGTGGACGCTCCGGGTCCTCGTCGTGTTTGCCTACGTTGGGCTCTGGCTCGGGTGGCTCTGGGCCGGGTACTGGTGGTATCGGACACACTACCGACAGGCCGACTGGACACCCCGTGACGACATGGTCCAGCGGCTTCGAACGCACCGATGGGGGCAGTTTGGGATGGTCGTCGTGTGTCTATTCCTGACGATGGCGGTGTTCGCCCCGTCGCTCGGAACGACAACCGCCGAGGCGGACATCTACGCCCCGTTCTCACACACGATCGAGTACTTCGACGACTCGAGCGGTGAGGTGGAGACGATCACCGTCGGCGAAGCGAACCAGCAAACGCGGTCTGTCGGCTACGAAGCTGAGAACGTTGGCCCGTTGAGCTACGATCAGTTCGATCGGTTCCATCCGTTCGGCACGTTGACCGACGGAAAAGACCTGCTCACCTTCCTGGTTCACGGCGCTCGCGTCTCGTTGCTGATCGGTCTGTTGAGCGTTGGACTGAGTGCCGCGTTCGCCACGATGTTTGCCCTGATCTCCGCGTACTACCGTGGACTCGCCGACCTCGTGTTGGTCATCACGGGCGATACCATCATGGGCGTTCCACGGCTCCTGTTGCTCATCCTCCTGACCGTCCTCTTTGCGGAGACGTGGTTGGGGTCGATCTACGACGGGGGGGTTCTCCTGGCGGTCATCCTCGCGGGAACTGGCTGGCCCTATCTGTGGCGTTCGTTCCGTGGACCCACGTTACAGATTTCCGAAGAGGAGTGGGTCGACGCCGCACGAAGCTACGGCCAGACGCCGATCGGCATCATGCGATTGCATATGCTTCCCTATCTCGTTGGCTACCTCTTGATTTACAGCTCGCTCGTCCTCGGCGGCGTTATCCTCGCCATCGCCGGCCTGTCGTTTCTCGGGCTCGGGATCACCGCACCGACACCCGAGTGGGGACGCGCAGTGGACCTCGGCCGGGAGTACGTCGCCACGACGTCCTGGCATATCTCGTTGATCCCGGGCCTTCTCATCACGCTCGTGGTCACGGGGTTCAACGCACTCGGTGATGGGCTTCGTGACGCGATCGATCCCAAAGCGGATGGCGACATCGCGACCGATACGGAGAGTCAGTCTCGAGGTGGTGGTGTATGACCGACCCGATCCTGTCGATCGAGAACCTCCAAACGACCTTCCACACGGATAAGGAGACGATCAGAGCTGTGGACGGGGTTTCGTTTTCCGTCGGCCCCAAAGAGACGCTCGGAATCGTCGGCGAGAGTGGCTCCGGAAAGAGCGTGACCGCGCGGTCGATTCTCGGCCTGGTCGACGGTCCCGGTCGGGTACATCCGGACAGCTCGATCCGGTACCACGATCCGGCGTTCGTCCAACGGATTGCCCGACGCCATCCCGACGCTGTCCGATACCTCGAGGACGACCGAGACGACGGTGACGCGTACGTGTTCCTCGAGGATGCCTCGAAAACGGGCCAGGACCTCGAGGTCGCGTCGGGGTGGGTCGACCTCGTTCGGGCCCCCGAATCCGTCATCGAAGCGGCTCGCGGGAGTGAGATCGCGATGGTGTTTCAGGACGCTCTCTCGAGTCTCAACCCGGTATTCACGGTCGGGAACCAGCTCAAGGAGTTGCTTCGCATCCACCGAGGGGTGACTGGTGGGGAGGCGACGACTGTCGCCGCGGAGTTACTGGAGAGCGTGGGCATTCCCGATCCGAGACGACGGTTGAAGGAATTCCCCCACCAGTTCAGCGGCGGGATGCGTCAGCGGGCCGTGATCGCGATGGCACTCGCGTGCGATCCGACCGTGTTACTCTGTGACGAGCCGACGACCGCACTCGACGTCACGATCCAGGCGCAGATCATCGAACTGCTCGAGCGGCTCCAGCGTGAACGCGACCTTTCGATCGTGTTCATCACCCACGACATGGGTGTGATCGCCCAGATCGCCGATTCGGTCGCGGTAATGTACGCCGGAGAGATCGTCGAGCGAGCCCCGGTCGATGTGCTTTTCGAGTCACCAGCGCACCCATACACCAGCGGCCTCCTCGAGAGCATTCCCGGGCTCGCTCATGGCAGGGACCGGTTGCCGACTATCGAGGGGAGCGTTCCCACCCCGAACGAACCACCAGTCCAGTGTCGGTACGCACCCCGATGTCCCAAGGCGTTCGAACAGTGTCGGCGCGTCCACCCCCAATCGGTGCCGGTCGACGTGTCGCCGGAACAGGGGCTGGACTCACACTTCGGTGACGCAGAGGGGGTAAGTGGCGGGAGCGATCACGACGACCACCGCGTCTCGTGTCTGTTGTACCCAGAGTCACTCCCGGAAGCCGACCGACTCGAACTCCATAGAGCGAGAAGCGACGATCGGGCTGTGTCAGCAATCGAGACAGCAACCGGAGGGGAATCCGATGAGTGACGAACTGACGGCGACACCGAGAAACCAGCAGCGACAGACGCGTGATGACCTGGACACCTCGAGCGCTGACAGTGACCCACTCGTCGTCGTCGACGGCTTGCGAACGTACTACGAGAGTGACGCACTCATTGGGGGCTCGCCGGTCAAAGCCGTCGACGGTGTCTCTTTCGACATCGAACGCGGTGAGACGCTCGGTATCGTCGGCGAGAGCGGATGCGGGAAAACCACGCTCGGTCGCAGTATCCTCCGACTGGAAGAGCCCACTGAGGGGCGTGTCCTCTTCGACGGCACCGACTTGACGACACTCCAAGGGCGTCAGTTGCAGCAGTGGCGACAGCACGCCCAGATCGTGTTACAAAACCCGACGTCGAGTATCAACGAGCGAATGACGGTCGGTCGAATCGTTCGGGAGCCACTCGACGTTCACAACTGGCAATCACCATCGGAGCGTCGCGAACGCGTCTTCGACCTCCTCGAAACGGTCGGTCTCGAGTCCGAACACTACTACCGGTACCCACACCAGTTTTCGGGTGGCCAACGACAGCGTGTGGGCATCGCTCGTGCCCTCGCGTTACAACCGGAGTTCCTCGTCCTGGACGAACCCGTGAGCGCACTCGACGTGAGCGTGCAGGCGAAGATCCTCAACCTCTTGATGGATTTACAAGCGGAGTTCGATCTTACGTACTTGCTCATCGCCCACGACCTCAGCGTGGTTCGACACGTCTGTGATCGCGTCGGCGTGATGTACCTCGGCAAGATCATGGAACTCGGACCGACCGAAGACCTCTTTCAGTCTCCAGCAAACCCGTATACGCACTCGTTACTGTCGGCAATCCCGCAGCCTGATCCGTCGGCCGGCACGAACCGGATCACGCTTCGGGGTACCCCACCGAGTCCCCGACACCCGCCGACAGGATGTGTCTTCTCGACTCGCTGCCCCTTCAAAATCCGACCGGCGGAACACGACGACATCGGGGACCAGGAGTGGGAACGGATCGAGGCGTTCAGGGACATCTTGCGTGAACGCGATCAGGCTGACATCACGGTCGTCGAACGACTCAAGGGTCGACTCGGGTTGGAGACCCGATTCACCCCACTCGAGGAGGTCGTCTCGGAACTGTTCGAGGACGTTTCCTATGCCGCGCCGATCGAAGACGACCTCGAAGAGGCGACGACACTCGCTTGTGCCGGTGACATCTCCGAGGCCAGAGCAAGCCTCACCAGGGCGTTCGGCTCCGTCTGTGAAACGGACCGACCGACGCCCCACGCCGTCGCCGATCAGCGGGTGAGCCGCTGTCATCGACATCTCGAGGAGTACGCCGATCCAGACGACGTCCTCGAGCACGAGCACGAGCACGAGCAGCCGTAGATCACGATACCGATCACTGGCCAGCGACGTGTCGGGAGTTATCTCGCTGATTTGTACCGGGGTTGATTAGGGAACCTTCTCGAGGCGCGTCCGTGGGAAGACGTACACACGCAGAGACTTGGGTACAGGACCGTTTCTCGCTACGGTGGCGTGGGGATAGACCGCACCGACGACTGGCACGTCCGGGTCGTATCGGCTGTTGGTGGCGTAGTCAGCGACGGTCGTCTCGGCCGACCGGATACGGACTGCATCGGCTCGTCGCTCGGAGACATCGACGACGGTGAGTCGATCGCCAGTCTCACGATCACGGACACGATCACCTGGAGAGATGGTGTGGTTCGGACAGTAAGACGGTTTAGCACGCTTCGCTTCGGGGGCGTCTTCGTCGACGAATACCGGTTCGGCGCAATCGAAACAGGGGACGTCGATTTTTCCCGGCGGAGGCGAACGCTTTTCGGTGATCTCGATGGCAACCCGTCGGACGTGCTTACATCGGGCGTTCCGGAAGACGTGATCCGGACAGGTACACCGACCTGCGGGAAGGTCGATCAGATAGGTACTCCCGCTCGCGGTTTCGACCTCGTAGAGGCCGCCGCCGAGGGGCAGGACCGACATCGGTTCGACTCGAGCGCGGACCGAGCGGTCCTCGAGGCGGGCGGTAGCAGGCAGTGGCAGTGACGTGGGTGGTGACGCTGTTGTGTTCATGGGTGCGTCGGATGGGGTGGGCGGTCGGGAGGCGATTCGAATATAATACGGGCTCGAGGCTCCTAAGTGACTCGCCAGTCACGCAGGCGACTATACATGGCGAAAGAAATGAACTCCCTCAGGCCCGAACCCGCTCGGTCGTCAACGTTTCGAGGGTGGCTTCGTACTCGTGGTCGGGTCCCTCGAGCGAGAGCCGTGTGTCCTCGTCGATGTCGGCAAACCGGACGAGCAGAGTGAACGTGCCGTCGTCTTCGACCTGGGTGATCTCTGTCTGGCGGCCGTCCGCGGTGGTGAGCCAGACGTACGCGCCGGCGTTGGCCGGGTCGCTCTCACCCACGATTTCGTGCCCTTCGAGTGCGGCCGTCTCATCCTCGACGACTGGATACTCGGCGTCTTTCCAGGCCGGAAAGCCATCGTCCAGTGCGTACACCCGGTCGTAACCCGCTTCTTTGTACTGACTGGCACGCATCACCGCGAGGGAGTGGGGACAATCACAGTAGGTGACGATCCGGGTATCCGTCCCCCACTCGCTCACTGGATCGTTTTCGAGGGTGGCGTCGTCCGTCGGTGGGCTCGAGACAGCCCCCTCGATGTGGGCCGTTTCGTACTGGCCGGGGCCACGGGTATCGACGAACCGGGCGTCATCGGCTTCGAACCACTCGTATACGGTCTCGAGTGGGGCCAATGGGACCTCCCGGCCGTCGTACTGGCCAGTCTCGAAGTCCTCCTCCCCGTCGCCCGAAAGCGCGTCCAGACACCCGCTGAGGCTGGCACTCGAGAGGATTCCCACCGTTGCGATGAACGAACGCCGCTGCATAGGGGTGTGCAGGGTGTCGGACGGCCTAAACGTTCTGGTGCTCGTCACCGACAGCGGTGGGTGTGTAGAACCCCTTCATTTCCACTGGAGACCGGTAACGGGCGCTCGAGGATTGCTCGAGATGAAAAGTAGACCCACCAGGATTCGAACCTGGGTCGAAGCCCCCAGAAGGCTTCAGGATTGGCCGCTACCCCATGGGTCTGTGCGCAACACGAATTTTGTCTGGGGTCTATTTATGACTGTCGGGTTTCGACGCCGATACCCACTGCTTCGGGCATCTGTCGATGTTTCGGAGCTGCTTCTCAAATGTGGTCCGAACGTGCGTATACCGACACCTATTTTCCCTCGAGATACGCACGAACGCGTATGTACGTTGGACGATTCGTCGTCGTCGGCCCCGACTTCGGCGCCTATCGCGTCTCCTCCAGATCGTTCCCGAACCGTCAGATCACCGCCCGTGATGACGCCCTGACCGTGGGCCCGACGCCCGACGCCCCGGAAACGGACAACCCATACGTGGCATACAACTGTTTGCGGACGGTCCAGACGCCGGCGGGCGAGACGGTGGCCTTCGGCAACGGCTCACACGTCGATCCGATCGCCGAAAAACTCGAACTCGGCTATCCCGCTCGAGACGCGCTCGCGAACACCCTGCTGGCCCTCGACTTCGAGAAAGACGCGTACGACACGCCACGGATCGCCGCGACCATCGATGCTGACGGAACCGCCATGATCGGCACCGTCCGCCGGGATGCCCTCATCGTCGACACCGTCGACGAACCGACGATGGTGGCGACCTACGAAACGGACAGCCCCGAACCCTACGAGTGGGGCCCGGAGCATGCTGAAGACGCCGCGACGACGGCACTCGAGGCGTCCTTCGAACACCCGGTCTGTGCGGTCGGCGTCGCCCGGACGGCGGATGGCTTCGTGACGGCGATCGACAACGGCGACGCGTCGTGAGAGGTCCCTGGCTGTGTGATTGACTCTGGTATCGTAGCCTCAGCGCGGGGGCGATTCCGTTGCCCCATCAGAAGCCGCCGTATCGACTCCCTCGAGTGCCACCGCACACTGTTTGTAGTTCGGTTCGTTCGACCGTGGATCGACGGCGGGCACGGTCAGTTCGTTCGTCGCCGGATGGTGAATCGGCAGCCAGACGACGCCCTCGGGGATGTGTGTCTCACTCTCGAGTCGCACCACGACGGTTCCGCGCCGGGAGCGAACCCGGGCCTGTAGCGGTGTCTCGTCTGCGTCATCCGTCTCGGTGGTTGCCCGCTCGGGTAGCTCGCCGACCGCTGCCCGAACGGTTTCCGGATTGACACGGGCGACAACGGTGGCTTCCCGACCTCTGACACCCGTGTTGTACGAGTCCGGCTGACGAGCCGTCGTGAGAGTCAACGGATAGCGGTCGTCAGTCGGCTCCGGAAGGGCAGCAGTCGTCGAGACTGCCTGTGAGAACCGTGCGGTTCCGGTTGGGGTGGGGAAGGTCCACGACGGGCCCTCACTCGAGTCACTGTCGGAGTTCTCGACCTCACTCGAGTCACTGGCCTCCTCGTAGTATCGATAGCCGCCGGCTGCCTGTTCGTCCGGTGCCGGCCAGCGGACGGCCAGCTCCGCGTCCAGGCGCTCGTAACTGAGTCCCGAACAATCCGCCGGCGTCCCCGCAGTCAGGCCGACGAACTCGTCGAACATCGCTTCGGGCGCCGGTTTCGTGTCGAACAGGCCGGGGGCAATCTGGGTTGCGATCTCGCCGATGATCTCGAGGTCGGACTTCACTCCCGGTGGAGGCGCCGTCGCCGGGCGCACCCGCGAAACGGTGCGTTCCATGTTCATCACCGTCCCGTTCGACTCACCCCACGTCGCCGCGGGGAGGACGACGTCGGCGTACGCGACGGTCTCGCTGTGAAACGCATCCTGCACCACGAGGAAGGCATCCTCGAGGCGCGCTCGAGCACGCGAGGCGTCGGGCATCCCGGCAGCAGGGTTCGTCGCGACGGCGTAAATCGCCTCGACGTCGGTCTCGACGGCCTCGAGGATCCCTACGGGTCCTGGGCCGGTCTCCTCGGGCAGGTCACTCGGCGACATTCCCCAGGTTTCTGCCACCACCTCCCGATGGGTCGGGTCCTCGAACGGCCTGTGACCCGGCCAGGTCCCCTTCGACGAACAGACGCGCGTCCCCATCGAATTCGCCTGTCCCGTGAGTGAGAACGGCCCCGACCCGGGCTCGAGGTTCCCCGTCGCGAGACAGCAGTCGATCAACGCCCCGGCGGCGGCTGTGCCAGCGACCGACTGGTTGATACCCATCCCCCAGTACACCAGCGTCGGTTGGTGGAAGGCGTCTGCTAACTGGTCGACTGCCTCGAGAGAGACGTCTGCCGCCGTCGCGGCCGCCTGGACGTCGGGGAGGTTCGACCGTAGACGTTCGAACCCGGACGTGTTCGCCTCGATGAACGCCCCGTCACACTCCCCACGTTCACAGAGCCGGGCGAGGACGGCTCGAGCGAGCGCCAGGTCTGTGCCGGGTGCTGGGGCGATGTGGTTATCGGCCACCGCAGCGGTCTCGCTTTCGACCGGGTCGACGACCAGGAGCGTCGATCCGTCCTCGGCTGCACTCTGTCGGATCCACTGAAACACCACGGGGTGAGCGACGGCGGGGTTCGCTCCCCAGATGATGTGTGTTTCCGCCTTCGAGATATCGTCGTACGTCGTCGGCGGTGCATCGCTCCCGAAGGCATCGTAGTATGCCGTCACCGCACTCGCCATACACAGCGTGGTGTTGGCGTCGTAGTAACGGGTTCTCAACCCGCCGCGGGCGAGTTTGCCAAGCGCGTAGGCGGCTTCGTTCGTCTGCTGGCCACTGCCGAGGACGGCGACGGCATCCCTGTCGCGCTCGAGTGCGGCTCCGAGGCCGCGTGTCGCGCGCTCGAGGGCTTCCGCCCACGTCACGGTCACCAGTTCGTCGCCACGACGGACCAGTGGGTCGGTGAGTCGGTTTTCCTCCAGTGCGGCCGTCTCACGAAGTCCGCGACGACACGCCATGCCCTGTGTCGTTGGATGTGCTCGATCGCCAGTAACGCGCTCGAGGCCGCCGCTCGCGTCGGCCCCGTACTGGACTAGTCCACAGCCGACGGCACACCGCAAACACGTCGTCGGAACGGGAACGGGATCTACCACGACCGATCACCCGCGGCGATGCCGGACTCCAGATTGGGATCGAGCGTCTGCACATCCACGCGTGCCACTCCGTACTGCTGACTCGTTTCGATCCATACACAGATTCACGTATCGGTGAGAGGGGCCTCCACGGCAAAACGCTTCTCGATCATACGGGGAGGTTCAGTACGTATTCCAGGTATCACTCGGGTGACGGGGTGAACGGTACCGAAACTCGACTCCCTCGAGCGACCGTCGTTATTCCTGTCCGGCCCACTTGAGCAACAGGAGCGTCCCCTCGAAGAGGATGATCATGACGATTCCGACGATGATGGGGGCCATGAGCGTCGGGTCGACGGTGAACATGAACGAGAGGCCGAAGAAGGCCGCCCAGAAGTAGAGGCGTTTCTCGGTAAGCCACGTACGCGTCGTGACGCCCATCAATACCGCGAGGATGACAAACAGCGGAATCTGGAAGACGACCGCCAGGAAGCCGGTCAACGTGATGATGAGGTTAAACGTCTCACCGAGGGCGTAGGCGATGTCGGCGCTTCCCTCGGAGTAGAATGTGAAATACTCGAACAGAATCGGGAGGACGACAATGAACGAAAAGAGCATCCCGATGCCCGCGAGGACGACGCTCGTCGGCACTGCTGCCAGGTAGTACTTGCGTTCGTGTGGGTACAACCCCGGTCGCATGAACAGATAACACTGATAGACGAGCATGGGAATCGCCACCATGATTCCTGCCAGGGCGGCGACTTTGATCCGGGTCAACCACAGCTCGAGGGGGCCGTACACGTGGGGTGGTTGCTCGACACCCGAGGGGAAGACGTTGTCCCAGATGACGGTGATGCCTTGTGAGGAGCCGAGGAGGGCAATCGCGGTTGCCGCCGAGCCAACCAGTAAGACCACTGCCAGCCGCATGATCATCTCCTCGATGTGATCGGTCAGTGGCATCTCCTCGTCGTCCGGCGGTGTCGAGATGCCGCCGACGTCTTCGTCCGGATCCGGATAGGTAGGCTCCTGTTTCTCCTGGCTCGAGTCAGGGTGACCGTGCCCGTCGGTTTTGGCCTCGGGGGTAGCGGTTTCGGTGGCGTTTACGCCGTCTTCGTCGTCCGGTTCCGTCGTTTCATTTTCGTCTTCGTCGGCTTCATCTTCTCCCTCGGTCTCGTCTCCGTCTTCGTCGGCTTCATCTTCGTCTTCGTCGTCCGTCTCTTCGCTCTCTGCGTCGTCGCCGTCCTCACCGGCTCCTCGAGCGTCCGCATCGTCATCCACTTCCTGACCGTCCTCGTCGTCAGTCGGCGCTGTCTCATCGTCCTCGCTCGAGTCTGCTCTTTCACCTGTCGGTGAGGGGTGCTCACGCGGTGGCTTCGGCCCAAACGTGGGACGATCTCCGAGTGGGACGTCTTCGAAGTGGTCGGCGTCCGATGAGTCGTCGTCACTCGTTTTTGTGAGCCCGCCGTCGGCCCCTCCGTCGCCGTCTTCTCGGGTCTGGGTATCTGCGTCGGTCTCGTCGTCCCCGCCAGCGTCGCCTCCGTCCGTGACGTCTCTTCCAGCGCTGTCTCCGTCCGCGTCGTCATCACTGGCTGGGTCTTCGTCGGCCACTGCAGCCGTCTCCGCCGATCCAGTGGACTCATTCGCTGCCGTCTCCTCGTCGTCCTCTCTCCCCTCCGCAACCGCCTCTGAGCCGTCGTCGGCCTCGGGCACATCGCTCGGCTCGCTCGAGGGCGGGTCCTGTGGCTCGTTACCCTCGTCGCTCTCCGCACCCGACTCCGGCTCGTCCCGCATCTATCGGGATATAGATAGGCCGCTGGTTATAGGCCTTTTTCTTACGTGTTGTGCCAGCAGTCGGAGTAACCGGTTGCTACCCGTCGCCAGCTACTGATTGACTCGAAAGGTTGATAACTGGATAAAAGCTACAGTGGCACACTCAATGAGTGCCATCGACGAGGACACCGCTCAGACCATTAACGCGGGCCGTGACACACTCGGGGCGATGTTCTCGAGTGCTCAGGCCAACCTCCAGAAGGTCTTTATCGTCTTCGTCATCGGCTTTCTTGGCACATTCTACGTGCTTCGACTCTGGGTCTGGGACTTCCTCGAGGCGACGGCAAAAGCCGAGATGGCGGCGCACGTCGCCGATCAGACGGACATCATTACGCGGACGCCGTTCGAGGTCATCCTGTTACAGGCGAAAATCGGGATGATCATCGGTATCCTGATCGCCATCCCGGCGCTGTTGTATCTCTCGCGACAAAAACTCCGCGAGCGCGGCGTCCAGAGCGTCGTTCCGCTCTCGCGCACCTACCTGTTCATGTTCGGGATGCTCTCGGTGGTGCTGTTCTGGATCGGGCTCTTTTATGCCTACACGATTTTCTTCCCCTACGCGTTCGACTTCCTGGCGGCCAACGCCGTCAATATGGGGATCAAGCCCAGTTTCGGGATCACCGAGTTCACCGAGTTCATCGCCCTGTTGACCCTCTCGTTCGGGTTAGCCGCGCAGTTACCGCTGTTCATGAGCGCCCTCTCGTACACCGAAATCGTCCCGTATGAGACGTTCCGTGAGAAGTGGCGACACGCCATCGTCGGCATCACCGTCTTCGGGGCGCTCTTTTCGCCGCCGGACCCGTTCACCCTGGTCATGTGGGCGACGCCGATGGTCGTTCTCTACGTGTTCAGTCTTGGCCTCGCCAAACTCGTCACCAACATTCGGCGACGAGGGGCGGCTGAACTCGACGGCGGTGCGGCCCTCGTCAAAAAGCGCATCGGTCAGTTCGGTGTCGCCGTCTTTGCACTCGCTGCACTCTTCGCCACCGCGATCAGCTACGGTGGGTTTCAGTACCTCGAGGATGAGGTCTACCCCTCGTTGCCCGCGTGGCTCCAGCCCGGCGGCGGTTCGCTAATCGAAACCCTCCCCGAGACCTACGGCATCCTCGGGGCGGCCGCCTCCGGACTGCTGCTCGCGTTCGTGCTCGCGTTCGGGGTCTTGATCCTCTATACGTTCAAAGTCCTCCAGGCCCCGGTCTATCCACGTGAGTCGGCCCTGCGCACGGCGACCGACCCCTCCGAAATCGACCTCCAGGTACTCGAGGCCGACGCCATCTGGCAAGCCCCGCCACAGGTCTTCACCAAGATGAGTGAGGACGAAGCGCTCGAGGAAGCCCGGAAGGCGATGTACGAGGACGAGAAAGAGAAAGCACAGGCCATTTTGGATCGGTTCGATACCCTGAACGCCGAGCCCGAACCCGAAACGGACGCCGACGGTGAGGGTGATGACAGCGCTGGGACGGAGGCGGACGGAGACGTTGACGCCGACGACGAGGGCGGCCTCCTCTCGAGTACGGCCGCCGGGATGCTCGACCCGTTCACCGAGGACGAAACCACCGAAGACGACATTGGCGGCTACGCCTACGACCTGGTGTTCATCTTCAACAGCCTCACCTCGAAGATGTTCCGCCTGGTCGGGCTGTTCATGATCGTCATGGCCGGGACGTTCTTCTGGCTCTACCAGGGCGGGGTCGGAGACACCCTGACGCTGTTTCTCGACCGTGTGCCCCAGGACGTCCTCGATACGATCGCCATCGAGAACGACGCCGAAGCCGGCATGGACGCCGCGGGCTTGCTCGAGCACACCGATATCGTCATCGCGCTCCACCCGGTCGAGGTGCTGATCTTCGCGGTCAAGGTGAGCGTGCTCGCAGGCATCGTGGCCGTGCTCCCGCTGTTGCTGTACTACGCGTGGCCGGCGGCTCGCGAACGGGGGCTGGTCCGCGGTGACGAACGCGTCTTCCTCGTGTGGGGTGGCGTCCTTGCGTTCGGCTTCGCCGTCGGAACCTACCTCGGGTTCTTCTGGATTGCGCCTGCGGTCATCTCGTATCTGGTAGCCGATGCCATCGCGAACCAGGTCATCGTGTCTTACCGGATCAAGAGCTTCTTCTGGCTCGTGATCTTCACGACCGTCGGTATCGGCTTGCTGTTCAACATCATCGTCACGATGGCGATGTTCCACGTTGGCAACATCGTGAGTTACCGAACGATGCTCGCCCGATGGCGGCCGGTCGTCGTCGGAATCTTCACCTTCGCGGCGTTTGCCAGTCCACGAGGTATCCTGACCATGATTCTCATCGCCCTGCCGCTCGCGCTCACGTACCTGCTCGGCCTGGCCGTCCTCTATCTCTTGACCGGCGGTGGTCGGTTCTTCGGCGGTGGTGGCGGCAGCACCGACCCAGGTCCCGAGGCGGAACCGGAAGCGGCTGACTGAGTCTTTTCTCTCGAGCTGTCCGATTCCTTATATGCCGTGCAGACGAACGCTCGCGTATGCCGAAAATCAGCGTCGAAATTCCACAGGAACTGCTCGACGACCTCGACGAACACGTCGGGGACGATGGAAAATTCGTCAACCGGAGTGATGCGATTCGAGCCTCGATCCGGAAGACACTCGATCTGCTGGACGAAATCGACGCGAGACACGACCGTCTCGAGGACGAGCCGTAGTCCACTCGCGTGTCCACACGCGGCACCGGCGCCGCGATGTTCACTCGTCCGGACGTGACGCCGCGTTAGACGACGTCGACCGTCCGTGAGACGACCGTCGGCAGGAGTGGCTGGTCGGGGAACACGACACTGAT
>Ga0207421_10003521_pt1 | contig 18620 bp, 14 predicted proteins | sample SodLakKL_010_SED_4_FD_187542 | JGI IMG/M metagenome (GOLD analysis project Ga0207421, IMG submission 187542) | Alkaline sediment microbial communities from Lake Tanatar, Kulunda Steppe, Russia - 8KL_010_SED (SPAdes) (version 2) | ecosystem: Environmental > Aquatic > Non-marine Saline and... | reverse complement strand
CAGAAGCCGAAGCCTGGAGCCTTCGGAAGTGCTGGCACAGGCCGGGCGCTTCATGGATCACGGCTACAGGGAACTGGTTCTCACGGGCATTCATCTGGGACAGTGGGGCAAAGACCTCACCCCGCCAAAGGAACTGGCAGACCTCCTGCACAGAATGCATGAGGGGAAAAGGCCGGAGCGTATTCGGCTGAGCTCCCTGGAACCCGGGGAGTGGACCCCTCGCCTCCTGAGTGCCATGCCAAATTGGGAGTGGCTCTGTTCGCACTTTCATGTTCCCCTGCAGAGCGGCAGCGATGAAATCCTTCAGCTCATGGAACGCCCCTACAAAAGGGGCGAATACGCCCAATTGATACACACCCTGCGGTCTCTTTTCCCCCATTGCGCCCTGGGCGCCGATGTGCTCGCGGGATTTCCCGGCGAAACACCCGAACACTTTGGGGAAACACTGGAGTTCATCGAGAGCCTTCCTCTCACCTATCTCCATGTATTTCCCTTTTCTCCCCGCCCGGGCACCAAGGCATTTTCAAGGAAAAACCGGGCGACAGGCCCCGAACTCAAAAGAAGAGCCAAAGCCCTTCAAAAGGTAAGCCGCCTGAAACGGAGCCGTTTTCAGGAGAGCTTCCTGGGAAAATGGGTGGACGTCCTCGTGGAGTCACCCGTGGAAAAGGGATGGTGGCGAGGCACCTCCACCAATTACCTGCAGCTGGTTTTCCAGGGCTCCCGGAACGTGAGGCCGGGCTCCACGGTAAAGGTCCGCCTGTCCCACCAAAAAGACGGTGTTTTGACGGGAACCGTCTGAAGGGGGTCTAAGCAGTAAAAAGAAAGAATTTGACAAATTGAGGATCGGGGACGTTGTCTTCAGAAAAACCCTCCATCTCCCGATCATATTCGTCCAGCAAAGACTTCAGGTAAATTTCCACCCGTGATGCATCCTTGGGATCGGGCACGAGGTGGCGGTGCCATTCTTTCACGGCCCTTTTCACCCTGGAGCCCGTCAAAAGGGGAAAAATGTCTTCCCAGGCTTTGACTTCCAGAGGAAAAGGAGCCCATGTTCCCCTGGTGATGAATCCTGCGGCGGCGGTGAGCACGAGCACTCCCAGTGTGACATCCTGCACTTCACGGATTTGTCCTTCGGGCCAGAGAATCAACTCCAGTTCCTCCCATGAAATGTGAAAATCGCTCTGGAGAGGTTCCAGGGCCTGGAGCACCTTGATGAGCCGAAGGGAGCGGCGAACGTCCTTTTGCGTCCGAAGGAAATCCGTTTCCAAAATGGAACCATCGGGGGACTGCCTGCGGGGCACACGGGGCGTTTTGCCCAAAAGGAGCTCGGCCTTCTCCCGCCATGGAAAATCCAGGCACTGAAGCCCCGAAGGCCAACGGGAAATCCATCCTTTTTCCACCAGTTCCTTCAGCTTGCGCTGTAACAGCACGGCCTGAGAATGCCCCACACGGAACAGATCTTCCAGCATGATTTCTTTCACACCGCCGGCAGCTTCCTGGTGATTCCCCCTGGAGTAAAGCTCAAGGCCCAGGTTCACGGTGGCAATGGCCTTTCCCACGGCATGTCTCAGGGATTCGGCGTTTTCCGGGGGCAACTGATCAGCCACCAGCACCTTGTTGGACAGAGCGGCCAACTCCAGTTGAAGACCGTTGGCCAGAGAGGAATCTTTCACCCTTCCAAGAGCTTCCCCAAGAAAATCCCCCTGGGGGACCAGAGCCAGGGCAAAGGAAGGGGGCTGAGGGTCTTCCCCTTCCCCCGCATGGATCCCGCGCTTTTCACGTGTGTGGAGGTGAGTGAGGGGACGATAGATTTCGAGGGCGTCGTAGAAATCGGGAATGGCGTTGTCTTCCAGTCTTCCCCGGTGATATCGGTAGGCGTCTTCTTCCACCTCCACATCCACCGCATAGAGGATGTGATCCATGAGTTCCCGGTAGAAGCTTTGGTTGACTTCAAAAAGCATCCCCAGAAGGTTTCTCACAAAATCTTCATACTGGGGGTAGTGGATCTCCCAGTAATAGGTGTCGTCCAGGGTGTTCAGGGGAAGCCTGTCCCGCACCTCGAGGGCATCTTCGTCTTCTTTCGCCACATGCACGCTCATCCATTTTTTGAAAAGCATGACCAGAAGTTCGAAGTCCGCATGGTGAAGCCATTGCAGAAGCCTGCTTTCACTGGCACGGGCCAGGCGGTCGAGCGACTCCACCGCCTTGGAAGGCACAATGGAGTCCTTCTGCCACCACTCCACGTCAAAAAGGTGATTGATCTGCTCAAGGCCGGCGAGGGCCAGCAGGGGCAGTGCGTCCTCTGAACCGAGTTCCTGAACGGAAAAATAAAAATCCTGCACCGCAAACCCTTGCACCACGGATTCGGCGTCAACTCTTTCCAGTATGGCATTGAGCCTCTCCCTGGCGGGCAAGCTCATGAGCTGGCGCGAAAGATCCTGGCCTGGCATGATCTCCAACGATTTGTTCCCTTCCTCTAAACTCAATGTCTGTCTCCTCGATCGGGATGAAGAAGAACCGAAATCCCATGCAAAGCGCCTCCTCAAAAGAGGCCTGCACACTTCCCCTTTCCCTCGCCTGGGGCCGTTTCATCATAATCCGTGGCAGCGCCGAATCACACGAGGGAAGAATTTCCGTTAACCTCCAATGGGTTTGACTTCCTGGAAGAGCCCTTTTATTGTGAAGTGTAATCATTGCGTCACCGGAGGCAAAGAAGTGGGCGGGCAATCCACTTGCTATGGTAAAGGGAAGTCATTATAGAACTTTTCAAAGGCATGATACACCAAATCACAAAGGGCACGAACCAGGACCGTTTCCTGTCAAACCCGTCCATTGTGACACATTGAGCGAAAACCTCATCTGATCGCGAAGGAGTACTCCTATGCTTCTTATCGAGGATCTGCAAGTGGAACTTGCAGGAAACATCATTCTCCAGCACATCGACCTCGAAATAAAACCGGGGGAGACACATGCGCTTTTTGGACCCAACGGCTCGGGCAAGACGTCCCTGCTCATGACCATCATGGGCTATCCGCAATACAGGATAACCAATGGCAGAATCGTTTTCAAAGGCGTTGACATCACTGACAAGCCCATCGATGAACGGGCCCGCCTGGGCATTGGCATGTCCTACCAGAGACCCCCCACCATCCATGGTCTCAAGACCCGACAGATGATTCAGTTCTGCAGCAGCAAGGAGATCAACGTGGACGACCTCGCCAAAAGAGTGAACTTCAGCGACCTTTTGGACCGGGACGTCAATTCGGGCTTTTCGGGAGGAGAAATCAAGCGGTCTGAATTGCTGCAGCTCATGGCCCAGGATGCGGACCTGCTCCTCTTTGACGAGCCCGAATCAGGCGTGGACATGGAAAACATCAGCCTGGTGGGGAACACCATTGCAAAACTTCTTCAGAAAGACTGTGAAGCCCTGCAAAACAAATCGAGGCTTCAGCAAAAGCAGGAAAGAACCAAAATGGGACTCATCATCACCCATACGGGGTACATTTTGGACTATATTCCGGTAGACAAGGGACAGGTTCTGTACGAAGGCGTGTTGAGCTGCAGCACCAACCCCCGTGAAATTCTCCAATGCATCAGTGACTTCGGATATGAGGAGTGCTTGCGATGTACGATAAAGACGCACTGAAAGAAAAAGCGGCCAAGGCTGCTCAAAAAAAGTCGGCCATCGGTCCCGATATCGATCTGGACTCATTCCAGAGAACCCCCGTGGAGCACGAATACCTGGATGACGAAAAACTGCTGAAAATATCGGATGAAGAGAAACGGCAGTTTTTGATGGCGGGGGTCGATGTCACCAAAAAAGAGAGAATGGGCACCTATTTGCAGATGGACACCTCCGTGGTCCATTGCGACACCAAGCAGGAAGGCATCGAAGTCATTCCCATCAAAACAGCCCTCGAAAAATACGACTGGGTTCACGAATATTACTGGAAACTGGCCACTGTCGATCAGGACAAGTACACCGCATCCGCCGCCATGGATCTTCACAACGGGTATGTGATTCGGGCCCTTCCGGGCGTGAAGTCCACCTATCCCATTCAAGCCTGCCTCTACATGGGGAAGGAAAATCTTCAGCAAAATGTGCACAACATCATCATTGCCGAAGAGGATTCAGAGCTGCACATCATCACGGGATGCTCCACCTCTCCCCACCTCAAAAAGGGAGTGCACGTGGGCATCTCCGAGTTTTTTATCAAGAAAAACGCGAAGATCAGCTTCACCATGATCCACAACTGGGCTGAAGACATGATGGTTCGACCGCGGTCTGTGGCTCAGGTGGAGGAAAACGGCCTCTTCATCAACAACTACATCTGCATGAAAGCCGTTCGATCCCTGCAGATGTATCCCACCACCCACCTGGTGGGAGACAATGCAGTGGCGCGCCTCTACAGCATCATCGTGGGCAGCCCCGAATCGGAATATGACGTGGGAGGTCGAGTTTTTCTCAAGAAACCCGGAAATAAAGCCGAAGTAGTGGCACGAACCATCAGCAATGGGGGCCGGATCATTTCGCGGGGCCACCTCATCGGGGAAGTGCCCGATATCAAGGCTCACCTGGAATGCAAGGGGCTGATTATAAATGGCGGCCTTCTTTACGCGGTTCCCGAACTGGAAGGACATGTGGATGGGGTGGAAATGTCTCATGAAGCGGCGGTGGGGAAAATCGCCCAGGAAGAGATTTTCTACCTCATGTCCCGTGGTATGAGTGAAGAAGAGGCGACGTCCACCATCGTTCGAGGCTTTTTGAGTGTGGACATTCCCGGACTGCCTTCCCAGCTGCAGGCGGAAGTGGACAAGGCCATCGAACTGAGTGACAAAGACGTCATGTGACAAGAGATGATTCCTCATGATCTTTAAAGAAGGGGGCGGCCATGAAGAGAACCATAACCTGCATCATTCTCCTTTTGTCCTTTATCCTGGTGCACTCAGCTCCAGCGCTGGCACAGAACGGGTCTCCTCCCCCTTCTCCTTTCAATCACTCCCAGACCCTCTCCGAGCGGCACACCATGCTCCATGACACCATACTGGAAGAAGAGGCACCTCCCGGTGAGTTTGTGCTTCTGGACGCACTCGTCATGAGGCCGCTGGGGCTTGCCGCACTGGGAGTGGGCCTTGCAGGAAGCATCGTGATTCTTCCCTTCACGGCTTTCACGGACAGTGGATCGATTGTGGGAGAATCTCTCATCAAAAAGCCCTTCGATTATACCTTTCGCCGCCAACTGGGCGACATCGACATGCAAGTGAACCGGTGAACAGGATTCGGGAGACCACAAAGGAAACTGAAGGTCACCCCTTTTCTCCATCGCTGAAAATGAAGGTGGGGAAAGGGGGGAGCACTTTCACAACGGTCCATGCATGAGCCGTCAAAAGATCGCCATAACAGGAGGAATCGCCACGGGCAAAAGCACTGTGGCTTCCATGTTCTCCCGGTTGGGGGCCATCATTCTCGACGCGGACCAGGTGGCCAGAGAAGCGGTGGAACCCTCAAGCCCCTGCCACCCGGCCCTTCGGGCGCTTTTGGGGCCTTCCTATTTTGATGAAAACCATCGGCTCCTTCGGCAAAAGCTGCGCGAAGGGATCATTCAGAACCCGGAGCTGCGCGAGGAGGTCAACGCCCTGCTGCACCCCTTCATTTTGTCTTCCATGGACGAAAAGTGGAGAGCTCTCGGGAACAAAGAACCTCAGCGCCTCGTCCTCTTCGATATTCCCCTTCTCTTCGAGATTCATTTTGAAAGCCACTTCCACATGATCCTTCTGGCCTATGTCCCCCCCCACGTCCAGATACAGCGGCTCATGGAAAGAGATGGCCTGACGCATGAGGCAGCCGAGAAAACCCTTTCCATGCAATGGCCCATCGAGAGCAAAAGGAAGAAGTCTCACGTGGTCATCGACAACAGCGGGTCCCTGGAAAACACGTGGAATCAGGTACGGCACACCTGGAAAAAATTGACGGGAAAAGAAGCGTGCGAGGGCAAAGCTGGGCAGGAACCAGGGATCCTCGCCTCTGAAGGACAGGAAAGGGTGCCCCCATGAGAGGGGGCCGCCCTTTCCCTGCATGCACCGGGGAAACCCTGGCCGATGGGGATACCCGAAGGCTCTAGGCTGAGCCGGGGAAGAGACCGTCTTTTGACTCCATTTTGAATCGGGGAGACACGGAAGACGGCAATGCTTTGCGTTCGGACTTTCTCCCTCAAAGTGAAAGCCCCTTGGGCGTCATTCCCTGTCTCAAATGGCGCCCACGATTTCAATCCTGGCCCTGTCGCGCTGCTGCTCCATCCAGGCATTCCAGAGGGCTGCCTGTTTCTCTTGAAGAAGGCCCTCGGACACGGCCTCCCGCTTTTCCTGATCATCCAGGTCGGGAGCTTTCCGGTCCAGGAGTTCCGCCACAAGGTACTGTCCTTCCAGGGAGAAAGGTTCCGATGGAAAAGGACGTTCCTTCTCCAGTTGGAAAAGTGCATCGAGAGCGGCACCCCTCAAGGGGGAAAGTTCCCGGGGGGGAACACTGCGCGAAAACCATCCGCTCCTGTTCATCTCCAGGTTTCTTTCCTGGGCGGCTCTTTCAAGACTCCCCATATTTCGGGCGTTTTCAAGAAAAGAAGACGCCTCCTCCCGTGCAAGGTTTGCCGCTTCACTTCTTCGAAAATCCAAAACCACCTGATCCCGGACCTCCTGAAGGGAAGGGGTCTGCGGCGGGCGCACACCGTCCACGGAAGCCACGAGGTATCCTTCGGGCGCCTCCATGACCCGGGTCACTTCCTGTTCGCTCACGGAAAAAAGTTCCTGCATCACTTCCGAAGGCACCATATCCAGGTCAGGCAGTGAGTCTTCCCGGGAAACCCAGAGGTCCCTCTGGGCCAGCGTATATCCCTGAATCCCGGCGGCTGTTTCCAGATCCTGCAGGCCGTAAGCCGTATCGCTGAAAGTGAGAGCCCTTCTGTAAGCCACGTCCCGGGCTCTTTCCTCCTTGATGGAAGCTTCCAGGCGATCTTTCACCTCCTCAAAGGACTGGGTTTTCTCTTCGCGCATCCCCAGCACCTGTATGATGTGAAACCCGAAAGGAGTCCTCACCAGATCGCTGATTTCACCCTCTTCCAGGGAGAAAGCCACCTCAGCGAACCGGGGAATCATCTGGTCACGGCTGAACCAGCCCAAATCTCCTTCATTGTCCTCCACCGTGGGATCTTCCGAGTGCTTTCGTGCCAGCTGGGCGAAATCTTCACCCCGTCTCGCTTCCAGCAAAACCTTTTCCGCTTCGGCGCGAACCTGAGCCACCTCCTCTTCCGGGGCCGCTTCATGCACTCTGAAGAGGATATGACGCGCGTGAACCTGAGCAGGATGATGATAATCCAGAATGCGCGCCTCGTAAGTGCGCCGCAATTCCTCTTCCGTCACCTCTATCTCATGAAAAAAGTCCTCGGGCCTGAAAAGAACATAAGACAGCCGGCGCTGTTCCGGTTCTCTGTAGTGGCTCGAATTTTCATTGAAAAAAGCTTCCAAATCCTCCTCCATCACAGAGACCTCCCCCTCCAGAGTTGAAGGGTCAAACAGCACATAAGCGATCTCGATGGGGGAGTGGTTGAACCTGATCTCCGCATCAACCTCTTCCTCGGTCACCAGTGCACGGCGCTTGATGAAATCTTCAACCTTCATGAGGGAAAGATCGTGCCCCAGCTGCTGCTCGAAGGACTCGGGTGTCATGCGGTTTTGCTGCAGCACGAGCCGGTATTGCTGCTCGTCGAACCTTCCGTTGGTCTGAAACACCGGGTATTGAAGGATCTGCCTTCGTATCTCTTCCTCGGTGGCTGCAAGGCCAAGCTCATGGGCAGCCTTCAGCAGAAGATACCGTTCGATGAGCATGTCCATGGCCTGCTGCCGAAGATTGAACTGACGAATCATGTCCGCGGAAAAAGCATCTCCCAATTGCTGGCGGTACATTTCAATCAGCTGGTCATAAGCGCGATTGAATTCCCCTACGGTGATGACATGATCATCCACCTTGGCCACTGTGTCACGGTCGCGGTCGTGATAGGTGAACCCTCCCCAAAAAATGAAAACGATGACGATGAGGAGAAGCAAAAACTTGATGATCCAGGATCTGGCATGTTTTCGAAGAAGATTGAGCATGTGTTCCGAGTGCCTCCCTAGAAAGATTTATCCATGCATTTCAATAGGCTCTGTGTGACGTCGCCCAAACAGAATGTAAAGGACAGCACCTATACACGGCAAGGTCGAAACGGTCACAAACCAGAGAATTTTGCCTTTCGGCGTGGTGAAGCGGCGTTTGGGAATGTCCAGAATGGCCCAGAATGTGGGAATCATGGGTATGGCCAAAAGAACGAGCAAAATGATGATTTGAGATGTCATGAATCCACCCTCAGTGTTCTGTGTTTCTAAGATTTTTCAAAGTATCCAGGCGAGCCTGGATTTCTTTTTCGTGCTCATTCAGGTCTTCGAGAAGCAGGTCAAATTCACGCTCCCAGAGCTGAAACATCTCCGATTTCAGAGAAGCTATAAACTTTTGAGTGCGGCGCTGCAACATTTTCTTGTATTTTCCATAGAATCTGAATCCCACAAAGAGCTGCAGGAGCAGAAAGCTGCCAAGGGCTGCCAGGCCGAAGGGGCTGAAAATGTGGTTCAGAATGGTCAGCAGCACATCGGTGAGGTCCTGGCGATTGGGGTTTTGCACAAAAGCCGTCCATCCCTCCACGCCGCCCAGTGCCAGGAAGAAAAGAATCCACAGGCTGGAATAGACAAGGAACTGCAGAGATCGAAATGTCCTGAAGGATCTGCTGCGAAACCGCACGGCTCTCTCCTCCAGGAAAATCCTCATGGTATCGGTCACACGCCGCCACCTTTCGCCCGCATCCACGGAACTCAGGGACTCGCTGAAAGGAATGGTGCGAAAGTTGGCCTGAAGGATGCGCCTTTTGAAACGGCTGTCGATTCGTTCCAGCTGATGCTGAATGGCGCAAAGGGTGCCGGGATCCGAAGTGATTTGAGCCAGAGAACAGGAGGGCTCGGGAGTGGACCGCCAATGGCGCCCCTCCCTCATGACGGAAGCCAGGAGGTAGCCGGGCCCCATGAGGGCGGAAATATCGGCCAGAAGGCGGGAGGCTTCCATTTTAAACTCTCCCTCCAGCCACACATCCATGGCCTTTCGGCCGTTTTCCGTCCAGTTGGGCCGCTCCCCTTCCAGCTCCGTGCGCAGCTGGACGATCAGGTTGAGATAGTCCCTGAGAAGAACCACTTCCTTTTTCAGGGCGGAGGCGAGCAGGGCGATTTCCTTGTCCAGGTTGGCGGCCTTGATGGCCACGATCTCCTTGAGATCCCGCTGTTTGAAAATCTGGGTGCGAAAGAGAAAAAACTGATTCCATGGGGACTGGTTCTCCTGAGCCATGGCTTCGGCAGCGGACACGGCAAAGACCATGGGGTTGGTGAGCCCCTTTCCTCTCAGGTGCTGCTGAAAGACTCCCAGCACTCTTCCGAGGCTGGCGTGGCCTCCACCCGCTTCATTTTCCTCATTCTCCCCAAAGAACAAGTCCACCTTGTTGAAAACAAAATAAAAATTCTGTTCAGACTTGGGGACCTCCTCCAGAAAGCTGTAGAATCGTCCATCGGCATATTTCTCCGGGGACACAACCCACACCAGAACGTCGAGGTGTTCGAGAAATCTGAGCACCTCCTGGCGATTGGTGTCCCGAATGCTGTCAAAATCGGGCAGGTCGCAAAGGAGAATGCTTTTGACGTGCTCCACATCATGCAAAAACTCGTGATACTGCATGGAAGACTGCAAGAGGCGCTCGGGAATGGGAGCCTCCCGAAAACGGTAAATGAGCACCCTGTCCGTCTGGGGGCGCCGATGACTGGTCGTGGCGATGGAAGCCCCCGTGAGGGCGTTGAGCACCGTGGACTTCCCAACCCCCGTCCCCCCCAGCAAACCCACCGTGAGGCTGCTCATTTCGAGACTCTCTATGCGCGACTGAATCTTTTCAGCGCTCCCGAGAAAGGCATGACGCTCTTCGTCCGTGAGAGTGATCCAGTCCCGATGAGCCAGCAGCGCCTGAATGTCGCTGACTTCGCTGCGGTATTTTTCCAGGGGATTTTGCATCATGCATCCAGATGGGAAAGAGACTGTTCCATTTCCTTGAGGGTCTCATCATCCACCAGAAGAGAGCGCACACACTCTTCATAACGTGCGCGCTGATGGCTGACGACAGACACCAGACCTTCATGATAGCGCTGCCTGAGTTCCCGGGCCACTTTCTTCAATTCCTGATGGGCGAAGAGTTCCACCGCACCTTTCGTGAGGAAGGGCGCCAGGGCGGAATTGAGGACCGCCTCCAGAATGGTGATTCCCCCCATGAAAAGGGTTTCCAGGGAAATGATGATGGCGCCCCAGACGATGTACACGGAATGGATGCCCACCTGCTTGCTCTTGGGAATGCCTTCCGCCATCTTGTGGAAGGTTTCTTCCAGCCATGCGATGAGCTTGTCCTGTTCCTTGTGCACCAGTTCGCGGATTTCATCCCGCGTGAGCACCAGCTCCTTTTGGCGAAGACTTCTGAACAGGGGGGAGGCGGGATCTTCCGGTGAGAGCTTCTCCAGCACTTCACGATTGAAAGACTCTATGGTCGCCTCCAGGGGTGACAGATCCATTCGATCCCGAATTCTGGCCAGGGCCTCCTCGTGGGACTCTTCGCGCCTTTTTCCCACCAGGCCGAGAAACATGAGGGGCGCCCTCACGGCGTCCGCAATGAAACGCCGCGGTTTCCTCAGAATATCGTAACGGCTGAAGTGCTTTCGAATCTGCCTGTGTATGTACTGCCGGCTTTCCAGGCTCATGCGCTCCTGCTGCTGCTGTTGCTGAGCCAGCCGCGCGCATGCCCCCTGAAAGGAGGCGTGAAGGCTCTGAAGCCATTGCTGCGAAGCCTCCTTTTCCGCCTGCAGACACTCCTGCAGGCGCCTCCATTCAGCCCTTATCACCTCCTTGTCCCGCTTGCGGGCCTCCCCGCGAATCTTCTGCAGCTTTCGGCCGGAAAACAACTGTGTCAGCCGGTCATAAAAAAAGGCAAACTGGGGCGTCTCCCTCAACCGGTGACCGGGATCTCCGGAAAGATAGGGCAGCAAAAGCACCTGATCTTCCCTGCAGGAAATGCCCTGGCTTTCAAAAGCGTCGGCCGCCTCCTTCCAGTCGAACTCCGGTTGAGCCTTGTTCAACACCAGGAAGTGTTTCTTTCCCTCCCCATGATACTTCTTGAAATAGCGGAAGGGCACTTCATCCGCATACTTCTCCTGGCTGGAGACGAAAAGCACCACATCGGAGAGGCGCATGAGCTCTTCCACGATCTGTCGGTTTTTCACTTCCAGGCTGTCCAGGTCAGGAGTATCCACCAGCACGAGAGGGGCAAGGGAATCTTCTGCATGCTCCACAAGCACCATGAGCCCTTCGCCGCCCAGGGTGCCGGTGATGGACTGGTGCAAAAGGGTCCCCCTTGCGATGCGTTCAATGCGCACTTCCCGGAGAGGAAAGCCCTCTTCAACGGCGGCGTTTTCGTGGGCAAAGGCAATGGGGCCACTGGTTTTGGGTCTTTCAATCCCCGCCTGGCTCAGGGTGTCGCCACACAGGGCATTGAAAATCGTCGATTTGCCCGTTCCCGTTCCTCCAATGAGCATGAGCCACAGGAGACCCGTTTTTTGTTTGTATTCATGGGCCTCCAGTCTCTGGGGAATGGAGCGCTTCAGGCGAAAGACATCCCTCGCTTCGTGTGACAGGCCGGGGCATTGCACTTTCTGCCAAACCGATTCACGGTCTTCTTTCCATTGCCCCATCTGTCTCTTCCTCAATGCGGGAGTCAGTACATCGCCTCTTCAAGCTCGTTGGCACCGGTGAGATTAAAAGGCAACGCTTTGAAAAGCGGTTGATAAACATAAAGCAGCAAATCTCCACGGGATGTCCTCAGGAGCCATTTGCCCAGGAGGAATCCAGGATATCTTTTGTGTTGTTCAATGTCATGGACGGGCAGAAACTGTCGCTGAATGCGAAACCATCTTTTGAAGAGGAAATGCACCCCGCGATTGGTGACCACCACGTGAATGGCGGAAAATTTGGGAATGCCCGTCACCCGCACTGCATGGGCGCGGCCCGCCCAAAGAATTCTCTCGTCTTTTTCCCGCACTTGATCGAACACGCGATCCAGTGCATAGGGAAGATGGCGCGACGTGGTCCAGGCCATCTCCCTCACGAAAAGACAGCGGATGCGAAACCATATGGCTCCAAAGAGCATCCTGATGGTCCTGAAAATGAGCGGCATGCAGCAGAAGATGAGGAACAGGCACAAGAGGGTGATGAAAAAGGCCGCTACGGGATGAGCCATCGTCAGGTAAACAAAGCCGATGGCTCCCACATCCTCCAGGAGGCTCACCAAAATGTTGGAGAAGGGTTCCGGGCTGGTGTTGATGATCAGCCGGGTGCCCGCTTTGGCCACATGGGCCACGGAAGCCATGCTTGCCCCCAGCATGAACACGACCACCTCCATGACGGGTGTGGCTTCACCCACCTGAATGAGGGCCAGCATGGCTCCCCCGAGAGGGCGGATGAAGGTGTGAAGGGAGTCCCACAGGGTGTCCAGGCCCGGAATCTTGTCCATGAAGAACTCGAGTCCGTAGAGCGCAACGGCCACAAGGATCACCAGGTCATTGCCCAACACCTGGAACTCCGGAGGCAATCCCTCGATGAGACCGTACCTGGTGCAAAGACCCGTGACAGCCACCGTCGCATAGAGATTGATTCCCGATATGAAGGACAAGCCCAGTATTGATCCAAGTTGCGCAATGATTTCCATAGAGTAACCTCATCTTGGCGACCAACTCACTATTTTAGAGAATTTTCCTCCCATTTACAAGGGAAGCACCGGGTTTCCCTTCACCGGGTGATGCCACCACCCCCTCTGTTTTCCTGAAAAATGTCAGTTTGACACATTTCATCACTCTATAATATAGGATATGGTTTGTACTTGGAATTTCAGGTCTCCCGGCGGTCACCGCACGGAAGACCCGATGCTTTGCGCTCAGGCTTCTCGCAGCCCATCAGTTATCATGGAAAAGAGAACGTGTCCAAGGTTCTGATCTCAGACATAAAACCCGGCCAGGATGTGAACACGAGCTTCGTGGTGCAGGAGAAGGAACTCAGGAAGACCCGGAACGGCAAACCCTTTCTCTCCCTGAAGCTGGTGGACAAGTCCGGCGTCATGGTGGGCCGCATATGGAGCGGAGCCGAGGAAATGGCCGGGTCCATTCCCTGCCAGGGGGTTGTGGCTGTGCAGGGACGTGCGGAACTCTTTCGCGATGAACTGCAGCTGCACGTTCAGACCATCCATTCCCTTTCCCTGCAGGACATCGAGCCTCAGGACTTCATGCCCGCCTCCCCCCATGACACGGGAGTGCTGTTTCAGGAACTCAGACAAATCCTGAAAACGTTCAAGCGAAAGCCCCTTCAACTGCTCGTGAAGCACATGCTCGCAGACCTTCAGCTCATGGAAAAATTCCGGAGGGCTCCCGCCGCCAAGGCCATGCACCATGCCTACCTGGGAGGGCTTCTGGAGCACACCCTTGGGGTCTGCAGGGTCGTTTCAACCATGGCGGACCATTACTCGTTCCTGGACCGGGAGATGCTCCTGGCGGGGGCATTCCTTCACGACATGGGCAAGGTGGACGAATTTTCCTACGAGCTGTTCATCGATTATTCCCATGCGGGCCGGCTCGTGGGACACATGGTTCTCGGCGTTCAGATTCTGGAAGAAAAAATAAGGAACATCAAAAACTTTCCCCAGCAGGATGCTCTGCTCCTCAAGCACCTGGTGCTCAGCCATCATGGGGAAACGGCCCTGGGAGCCGTGAAGCTTCCCATGACGCGGGAAGCCCTGGTCCTTCATTTCGCCGATGACCTGGATGCCAAGATGAACAGCGTCTCCCGCATACTGGATGACGACAAAGGGGGCAACGAACACTGGACAAGTTATCAACCCCTCTTCGAACGGTTCTTTCTGAGGGAACTGCCTGCCCACTCCCCTGCCCACTCCCATGTTTCAGCACTCGCAGACACAAAAACGGGCGGTGACAAAGGCGGGGAAAATGCGGTGCAGCTCCACTTGTGGAAAGACATCAAAAACCATTGAAAATCCGGTCCCACACATGAAACGTGGCTCATGTCCATGAAAAACCTGCCCGGACAAGACCGGGCCAAAAGATTTTTACAGCAGCTGCACCGCAGGGACCTGATTCCCCATGCCCTGCTTTTCAGCGGCCTGGCGGGAGTGGGCAAGAAAGCCATGGCCCACCAGTTCGCCAAGCTCCTGAACTGTCTCGATCCCCAGGACCATGACTGCTGCGACCGATGCAATGCCTGCAGAAAGATCGATGCGAACGTCCATCCCGACATGATCCGGGTCCTGCGTGAAGGGGCTTTCATCAGAATCAGCCAGATCCGCGAGCTGCGGCATCAATTGAAATTCGCCCCCTTTGAGGGAATCCGGCGGGTGATCATTCTCGAAGACGCCCACAAACTCAACGAGGAAGCCTCCAACGCCCTTCTCAAAATCCTGGAAGAACCTCCCCGGAACAACATCTTCATCCTCAACACACCGGAACCCCGAATGCTGCTTCAAACCCTCCTCTCCCGCTGTTGCCACGTTCGTTTTCAACCCCTGGAAAGCACCTGGATCCTTGAAAACCTGGTCCAGCGGGAAGGCATTGAACCCTTTTCAGCGCAAAAAGCAGCCCGTTTGTCCCTGGGAAGCAACGACCGTGCGCAGCAGCTTTCCCGGGAAACCCTTTCCCAGTGGCAGGAGTTGACCTCACAGCTGGGAAGCCTCCCCACCCTTTCCATGTCCGGACTTTTCCGCTTTGTCTCCGGCTGGGTCAAAAAGACGGAAGACTTGGAAGAGGACCTTCAGTGCATTAAATTCTGGATGCGGGATATGGTTTTTTCCGTCCTGCTGGCGGACTATGAGCCCATTTTTGAGCTGGATCCTCATATCCTCCATTCGCTGAACAGGTTGCCGGCAGAAGATCTTTTTGAATTGTACGACCACGTGGAAGCAGCGGCGCACCACCTCACCCTCAATGCCAACAAGCAGCTGATGGCGGAGGGGCTGTGCCTCACCATAAGGAACATTGTTCATGGAAAAAGTCATAGGAATCCGATTTCGCAAGTGCGGCAAGGTTTACCACTTTGATCCGGGTGAAGTGCCCGTGAAGCGGGGCGATTTCGTGATGGTGAAAACGGAGCAGGGAGTGGGCCTGGGAGAAGTGGCCGAGGGGCCCTACCCCAGAGACCACCGGGTGCACCCTTCAGAAATCAAGAAAATCAACCGCCTGGCCACCGAGGAAGAGGTCCGGAAGCACCTTCGCAATCTTTCCGTGGAACAGGAAGCCAGAAACTACTGCCTGGAAAGAATCCTGGGGCACAAACTGGACATGAACCTGGTGGACGTGGAGTACTTCTACGATGGAAGCCGCATCATCTTTTACTTCACCTCAGAGGGCCGCGTGGACTTCCGGGAGCTCCTCAAGGACCTCGTTCGAAGGCTCAGGACCCGCGTGGAACTCAGGCAGATCGGCATTCGCAACCAGGCGAAAATGGTGGGGGGACTGGGCAGCTGCGGCCGGGCCCTTTGCTGCTCCAGTTTTCTTCGGAACTTTCACGCCGTCTCCATCAAAATGGCCAAGGAGCAGAACCTCAGCCTCAACCCCACCAAGATTTCCGGTGCCTGCGGGCGGCTCATGTGCTGCCTTCAGTACGAATACGACACCTACAAGGAACTGAAAAAAGACATGCCCAAGCTGGGGAAAAAGATCGAGCTGGCCGAGGGACGGGGCAAAGTCATTCGCCAGAACATTTTCGACCGGACCATCACCGTGCTCCTGGAAGACGGGAAGGAACTGGAAAAGCAGCTGGAACCCAGACCCAGGGAAAAGGAATGAGAGGCCCACACCGCCGCCCTTTCATTTCCGTGTAAATCAACACAGGAAAAGGATGCCCATGGACCGATTCTACATCACCACTCCCATCTACTATGTCAATGCCGAACCCCACATAGGACATGCCTACACCACCATTGCGGCGGATGTCATGAATCGTTTTCAAAGGCTCATGGGCAGCGAAACCTTTTTCCTCACGGGGACCGACGAACACGGGGACAAGATTGTCCAGGCGGCGGAAGCCGCCGGGGTGGACCCCAAGTCCTACGCGGACAGGATCAGCGCCATGTTCCGGGAAACCTGGCCCAAACTCAACGTGAGCCACGACCGTTTCATCCGCACCACCGACCCGGAACACATGAAAGCGGTCCAGCACATCCTTCAAAAGGTGCACGATTCGGGAGACATCTATTTCAGCACCTACAAGGGCCTTTATTGCGTGGGGTGCGAGCGGTTCTACACGGAAAAGGAGCTGGTGGAGGGAAAATGCCCCGATCACGACAGGGAACCCGTCGAGCGTGAGGAGGCCAACTATTTTTTCCGCATGAGCAGGTACCAGGACTGGCTCCGTGATCACATTCAGTCCCACCCTGACTGCATCCGCCCCGAACGCTACCGCAACGAAGTCCTCTCCTTTCTCAAGGATCCCCTGGAAGACCTCTGCATCTCGAGACCCAAAGAGCGGTTGAGCTGGGGCATTCCTCTCCCCTTCGACGACCGGTATGTGACCTATGTGTGGTTCGACGCCCTCATCAATTACGTCTCGGCACTGGGCTATCCCGACGGCCCGCTCTTTCACCAGTTCTGGCCCGTGGCCCAGCACACCATCGCCAAGGACATTCTCAAGCCTCACGGCATCTACTGGCCCACCATGGCCAGGGCCGCCGGATTCCCTCCCTTTCGGCACCTCAACGTGCACGGTTACTGGAGGACGGAGGAGGGCAAGATGAGCAAGAGCCACGGGACGGTGGTGCGCCCTCTCGACCTGGCGCCCCTCTACGGCGTGGACGCATTCCGTTACTTTCTCATGCGGGAAATGGTCTTCGGCCTCGATGCCAATTTCAGTGAAGAGGCCCTGGTGCAGCGTCTCAACTCGGACCTGGCCAATGACCTGGGCAATCTCTTCAGCCGCACCACGGGCATGACGGACCGCTACTTTCAAGGAAAAATCCCTCCCTTCGGCTCGGAACCGGATGAACAGGACCGGTCGCTCATGGCCCGGATGGAATCCACCCTGGATCAATGGCGCACAGAAATGCCCAGGCTGGCCTTTCACAAGACGCTCATGGCCGTGTGGGAATGCATCAACGCCGCCAACAAGTACGTGGACCAGGCCGCCCCCTGGGCCCTGGCCAAGGACCCCGGTCAGCTTCCACGGCTGCAGACGGTCCTGCGCATGCTCCTGGAAATCAACAAGGGGGTGGCAGTGCTCATCAGCCCCTTCATGCCAGAAACCAGCGAAAAAATGCTGCAAAGGCTGGGGATGGAAAAAAAGGCGTTGGACCTGCGCCTGGAAGAAGACGGAAAATGGGGCACGCTGGAAGCGGGGAGTCCCGTGCACAAAGGGGAAGCCCTTTTTCCAAGGATTCAGAAAGAGGAACAGAAAAAAGACAAACCTTCCAAAACACCGGCCAAACCCAAACCTTCCGGGAATGCCTTCGAAAAACCTTCAACGGGGGAGGAGGCTCAAAGCATTTCCCTTGACCTCTTCAAACAGGTGGACCTGCGCACGGGCATCGTGAAAGAGGCGGAAAGAGTTCCCGGGTCGGACAGGCTTCTGCGCCTCCTGGTGGACATGGGAGAGGAAAGACAGGTGGTGGCGGGAATCGCTCAGACCCACAGCCCCGAGGACCTGGTGGGGAGGCAGGTCATTGTGGTGGCCAACCTCAAGCGGGCAAAAATCATGGGCGTGGAATCCCAAGGCATGGTGCTCGCCGTCAGGGACGGGGACACTCTGCAACTGGTCACCACAGAAAGCCCCCTTTCTCCCGGGCTGAAAGTCTCCTGACCCGAAGGGCCGCCCGTCAGGCCGTCCTTTTCCAGCGGGCCCCGAAAAATCCGTCCACGTCATGGTGATGGGGGCGGGTTTCCAGGAAAAACTCCCGCGTGAAGCCACGGCAGCGATCCTCCAGGAAAAGGGCGGCATCTTCCAGCTGGAAACGGGCGTTTTCCCTGGTGAACCCTTCAACCACCCCTTCGTTTTCCTCCCGAAAGACGGTGCAGGTGGCATAAACCAGCACCCCCCCTTTCCTCACAAATGCGGACGCCCGTTGAAGGAGCTGCTGCTGCAGCTGTGAAAACCGGTAGGGGTCTTTGGGGTGACGTCGCCATTTGATGTCGGGTTTTCTCCGAAGCGCTCCGAAACCGGAACAGGGAGCGTCCAGGAGCACCCGGTCAAAAGTGCCCGTCTCTTCCGGCGTGAGTTCCAGCACGTCCCGGGCAAGAGGGGCAATGATCCTCACCCCTTGCCTTTCCGCGTTTTCCCGGAGGCTCTCCAGCTTCCAGGCCGCATCGTCCACGGCCACAATTTCCCCTTCATTGGCCATGAGCTGAGCCAGGTGAGTGGACTTGCCTCCAAAGCCGGCGCAAAGATCGAGCACGCGTTCGCCGGGCTGGGGAGA
>Ga0207421_10003520_pt1 | contig 18621 bp, 16 predicted proteins | sample SodLakKL_010_SED_4_FD_187542 | JGI IMG/M metagenome (GOLD analysis project Ga0207421, IMG submission 187542) | Alkaline sediment microbial communities from Lake Tanatar, Kulunda Steppe, Russia - 8KL_010_SED (SPAdes) (version 2) | ecosystem: Environmental > Aquatic > Non-marine Saline and... | reverse complement strand
TTCAGAATCTGCGTTGCCACCTGCTCTTTACTGCCTGAAAACTCATGCTCACTATCGGGGCCAAGCAGATAGATCCTGTTATTATCCGAATTAAAACCTGACCCGATTTCAGAGATTGAATTGGCACAGATCCAGTCGAGGTTTTTACTCTCCAGCTTCTTTTTGGCATTTTGAAGCAGATTTTCGGTCTCCATGGCAAAGCCAATCAGAACCTGTCCCTTTTTCTTATTCTGGCCAAGCCATGCAAGCGAATCGGGGGTTTTTACCAGTTCAATCGAAAGTTCAGCACTCTCTTTTTTTGTCTTTTGATCGGAACGCCTGGCCGGCTTAAAGTCGGATACGGCGGCAGCTTTAATCACAACATCCGAATCGGCATGTTTTTGGATCAATTCAAAAAGTTCGTCTGCCGAAGTAAATCCTTTACCCTGCAGGCGGTGAGGCACAGGTACTGTAATCGGTCCGTGAAGGAGGGTAACTTCCCCGCCAAGAGACCGGGCTGCCTCGGCCATGGCAATCCCCATCTTTCCCGAGCTGGGGTTGGAGATAAACCGAATGGGGTCGAGAAACTCCCGGGTGGGGCCTGCGGTAACCAATATTTTTTTTCCGGTTAGCGGGCCCTGGATCCGGTGCTCTTTAATAATTTCAGCAGATCTGGAAAGAATGGACTCGGGCTCAGGTAATCGGCCCACTGCTTCAAGGCCACTGGCAAGATAACCGCTTTCAGGTTCCAAAATATAGAATCCAAGCTCTTTCGCTCTCTTCAGGTTAGCAGTTACAGAGGCGCTTTCATACATCTCGCCATCCATCGTAGGGCAGATCAGCACCGGGCAGCGCGCCGCAAGTACGGTGGATGTAAGCATGTTGTCGGACTGCCCGTGCACAATTTTGGCTAAGGTATTGGCTGTACAGGGAGCAATTACAAAAAGATCGGCCCATTCGCCCCAATGGATATGCTTGGTCCAGCTGTCGCCCGGATCGTTTTCGTTAAAAACATCGACAGCTACTTCATGACGGCTGAGAGAGGCAAACGTTTCAGAACCAATAAAACGGGTTGCAGAAGGGGTCATTATAACCCGGACAACGGCGCCCGCTTTTTGATATTCCCGTAAAAGATAGGCTGCTTTATAGGCGGCTATGCCACCGGTAACGCCCAGTAAGATGCGTTTACCGGAGAGCATATCTATTGCTCTTTGGTTGGATAGCGGTAGGTAATTTTTTCTTCAATCATCTCGGTGACCGATCGCTGAGTTGCATGCGGTAACTTTTCAAAAGCTTTTGAAATTCTCTCTTGCTCCTCATTAAATGTGAACTCATCTTCATCCTCAAAACCTTCAAAGTATTTCAGTTTTTCATCGAGTTCCATTTTTTCCTGGGCAGCAATTTGCCGGGCACGCTTCGACATCACAACAATTTTCTCATACTTATTGCTCGTCTTGTCGCCCAGTTTTTCTAAATCCAATGTTCTTATCGGCATGGTAATCTTTTATGATGTTATAAATGTTGAAACCTTCTGTTTGATTTTGCTGTAGGCTGTATCCAAATCGTTGTTTACAACAACAGTGTCAAACTGAGAGGCATAAGCCATCTCTTTTTCAGCGCGATCGAGCCGGGTTTTCATTGTTTGATCCGATTCGGTTCCGCGCTTCTTTAAACGCTCTTTTAGCACATCGAGTGATGGGGGGGAGATAAAAATAGCTAACGCTTCGTCGCCATAAATCTCTTTCACATTTTTTGCACCCAATACATCGATGTCTAACAGAATAAAATACCCTTTATTCAGATCATTTTCAACGACAGAACGCAGCGTACCGTAGAAGGTTCCGTTATAAAACTCTTCCCATTCAAGGAATTCATTATTTTTGATTCGTTCACGAAATTCATCTTTTGAGATGAAATAGTAGTGAACTCCATCTATCTCACCTTTTCTGGGTTTTCGTGTGGTTGCACTAACCGAAAACCGGATCTCTTCAAAGTCGTTCAGAAGACGCTGGGTCATGGTGGATTTACCCCCGCCGCTGGGAGATACAAGGATTAAAATTTTTCCGCGTTTGGGCATATTACTTTGAGAATCATTCTATATTCTGGACCTGTTCGCGAATCTGTTCCAGCTTCTCCTTGCCGAGAACGATGTGATGCGCAATCTTGGAGTCGCTGGCTTTCGAGCCAATGGTATTCAGTTCTCGATTAATTTCCTGGCACAGAAAATTGAGTCTTCGGCCAACGGGTTCATCGGCCTCAAGAGCTTCTATGAAAAATTTGAGATGCGACTGCAACCGGATCACCTCTTCATTGATATCCATTTTATCAACCAAAAGCGCAATTTCCATCTCCATTCTCTCCGGATCAAAAGTGTCTTCAGACACCATTTTTTTGATTCGTGAATGAAGTCTTTCACGAACTTCAGGTGCGCGCTGCTCAGAGAGTTTAGTTACCGTTTCAAGCATGTCGGATATTCCGTTGATCTGGTGGATCAGGTCTGTTTTAAGTTCAGCTCCCTCTTTATCCCTCATCCTGTTCAGATTATCAATTGCTGCCTCAAGGGCTTTCTGTGTACACTCCCAAATGGTTTCAACATCTTTTGGGTCCTCTTTTTTGGACTCAAATACATTATTGAACTGGAGAATATCTCTCAGCATAATCGGCTCAGTAATTTCGGCCACCTCTTTCAACTGGTTTAGAATATCCTTGTATCCTGCCACGATCTCACTGTTTAGTTTGAGATCGGTCTGTTTGGAAGCCGATTTTTCCACATTAACCATCAGCGACACTTTGCCGCGCGATAATCTCTTTTGGATAACCTCTTTCAAAACAAGCTCTTTGTCGAGAATAGATTGGGGTGTACGCACCGAGATGTCAAGGTATCGGCTATTGAGTGTTTTTATCTCAACGGTTACTGAGAAACCATTTGATGAGGATTCACCGCGGCCGAAGCCTGTCATGGAAGTAATCATACCGAATAAATTATTGATAATGTTAAAATGAGACCCAAAGATAGTAAAGCTAAATATTGAAAAGGCAAAAGTGAAAAAGCAATCTGTAATTTGTTTTTTCAGACTAAAAAAAGGCCTTGATAGACAAAACCGTTGCTTATTCGATCACGCTTCAATTACTGAAATAACCTCCCGGGCCAGTTTTTGAGCTTTTTCTGCCGTAGCGGCTTCGCTGTAAACCCGCACGATCGGTTCCGTGTTTGATTTGCGAAAATGGACCCATCCCTCTTCAAAATCAATTTTTACACCATCGGTGGTATTTGGGTTGTGATCAGCAAACTCTGTTTTCACCTTTTCGAGCAGATCATCAGCATCCACACCGAGATCTTTCAGCTCAATTTTTTGTTTACTCATTTCGTATTCGGGCAGAGTATCGCGATAGGCCGATGCTTTCAGATTGCGCTCTGCCAGAAGCTGCAAAATCATTGCTGTGCCAACCAGGGCATCGCGGCCGGGATGCAGGTCGGGATTGATCACTCCGCCATTTCCCTCACCGCTGATTACAGCACCATTTTGCTGCATCACCTTTACAACATTGATCTCACCAACTGCTGCCCTGTGGCAGGTTTTGCCGTATTTAGCGGTTATATCATCGGCCGCTCTTGAAGAGGAGAGGTTGGTTGCCGTATCGCCCGGTTTTTTGCTAAGCATCAGGTCGAATGCTGCCACCTGCGTGTACTCTTCACCGTACAGGCGGCCATTTTCATCGACCAGCGCGAGCCGGTCGCCATCAGGGTCAGTTACAACTCCAAGGTCGACATCGTTCTTTTTGATAAAGTCACAAATTTCGGTCAGATGAGCCGGCAGTGGTTCCGGGTTATGTGGAAAAATTCCGGTAGGTTCACAGTACAGGCGTTTCACGTTCACCCCGAGGGCTTCAAGCAGATTTGGCAGAGCGTAAGATCCGGCTCCGTTTACCGCATCTACGGCTACAGTGAATTTTTTGCTTCGAATCAACTCCACGTCGACGTAGGGCAGAGCAAGTACGGCTTCAATGTGGCTTTGAATAGATTGATCGTCTTCTGATATGGATCCAATCTCATCAAACAATTTGTAGGAAAAGTTGCCTTTTTCGGCAATGGCCAACACCTCACTTCCCTGGTCTGCATCCAGGAACTCACTTTTGCTATTCAGTAATTTCAGTGCGTTCCACTGTGCAGGATTATGGCTGGCGGTAAGAATAATACCTCCGGCTGCTTTGTGTTTCAGCACGCCCATGGCCACAGTTGGCGTTGGAGCGATTCCAACCTTTACAACATCGCAGCCCACACTCTGCAGGGTTGCGCATACGATATCCTCGCAAATCTGACCGGTAACTCTTGAATCGCGGCCAACCACAACGGTTCCGCCATCCAGCCAGGTGCCGTAGGCGGCAGTATACGTTACCAGGTTTTCAGGGGTAAGATGCGATCCGAAAATACCGCGAATACCGGACACGGAGATCATTAATGCCATTTGGAGAGGGTTATTGATTTAAATTATGAGTTCGACTGGTATTTAATTGAGGCAGCTGAAGAGTTCAGGTAATGATAAAAGCTGTGCTGCTGCTTGCTTTGATCTCACTTTCGGGATATCCATGGTGTTTCTTCAATTTTTGCTTCGCTGTTTTCATAACGTGCCATCACAAAAAGCAAATCAGATAGCCTGTTCAGATAGATAATGCATTCATCGGATATCGGCTCTTCCTGCTTCAGGGTTACTGTTTTTCGTTCTGCCCTGCGGCAAACCGTTCGTGCCATGTGCAGCGATGCCCCGGCGTGGGTGCCACCCGGAAGGATGAAATTCATAAGGGGCTGAAGTTTCTTATCGAGCTGGTCGATCCAGTTCTCAAGCTGTTCAATTTCACTATTGCCGATGCGCTCTATCTTTGCTTTTTTGGTTTGCTGCGTAGCCAGGTCGGCACCCAGTATAAAAAGCTGGTGCTGGATGTCCTGAAGAATCTTTTTTCCCACCTCAGTAAGCGGGTGTGTTAATACTACACCAATTACAGAGTTAAGTTCATCTACGGTGCCATATGCTTCAATTCGGGCTTCATTCTTCATCACCTTGGTGCCTCCAAAGAGTGATGTCTGCCCTTGGTCGCCTTTCTTTGTGTAAATTTTCATAAGATAAATTTTTTGATAAGGTAATAAGCTTCGGGATGAGATTCAGCCTATTAATTCATTTGGTTAATGTGATAGGAGTTATCCAGCTTCTCAAACTCATCAAACAGGTGAGTGTACGACTCCAGTACTTTTTCAAACCTCTTCTGCACATCAGTCGGGCATGCGATGCCAAGCTCTACTTTTTCGAGATACACCGAGTTCTGTTCAATCAAAGGGAAATCATTTTTTAATTTGTCGATGATTCCCTGATGGGGATAGTCATAGACAATTCGATATCGTGATATAGGGATGATGGATCTCAATTCAGCAAGTTGAATGCAAAGCCGTGCTGAGTTTCCATATGCCTCAATCAATCCGGATTTCCCCAGTTTGGTTCCACCAAAGTAGCGTACGGAGATTATGATGCAATTTATCATTTCAGAAGAGCGCAATGAGTTTAGAATAGGCAAGCCGGCTGTGCCTTTGGGTTCGCCGTCATCTTGCTCAAATTCAATCAGTTCATTTGGGTTTAAACGATATGCATAGCAGTGGTGTGAAGCTGTAGGGTGATTGCTTTTAACAGATTCCAGAACAGTATCGATCTCTTCCTGAGTAGTTGCCGGGTACAAATATCCCAGGAATTTTGACCCTTTAACACGATAATCGGAAATATATGGCTTGGTAACTGTTTGCAAGAAACGGGGTTTGTTATATTTGATGGCAGGCTGTCAATTTAGACCTTTTCTGAATAAGGCTGAAGTTAGATTCACGTCGTATCTACCTTGCCTTTTATAGCAAAAGAAGCGACATTTAATGATATATTTGAAACTGAAACTATTTGGTTTTTGTTAACTAACCTGATTTGTCTTCTCTGAAAACAATTAATAAATAATATCTACGGAATGCCAACACTACTACAAGCAGCTACTTCACAGGTTGGGCGCAAAGTATTGACCGGAGCAACCGGTATCTTTCTCGTCTTGTTCATCATTTTTCATCTTGGCGGGAATTTGGCCATTTTTGGGGAAGCGGATGCGATGAACCGATACTCACTTATTTTACACAATTTTGGCCCGTTACTCTGGATAGCCAGGATTGGATTACTGGTTGTTTTTGTAATTCATGCCTGGATTGGCATATCGATCTGGTTCAGAAAGCGAACAGCCAGGCCACAGAAATATGAGGTTTACAGCAGTAAAGGCGGTCCCAGCAAGCAGAGCCTGAGTTCAAGAAGTATGGCGTTTACCGGTGTGGTTCTTTTGATTTTTGTTGTGTTTCACATTAATACGTTCGCCCTCGGCGACACCGGAACCGTAATGATTGACGGCCAGGAAGCAACAGACATTAAGTCGCTTGTTATTGAAACGTTTCAAAATCCTTTCTACGCCTTCGGTTATGCATTTGTGATGCTTTTGCTGGGTGCCCACCTTGGCCATGGTGTTTGGAGTGCATTTATCTCTTTGGGATTGAGCGGTAAAAAAGCGTCAGCTATCCTCTACACAATCGGCGGTATAGCTGCAGTAGTTCTGGCAATTGGATTCCTGTTTATACCCATCTACATCTTTTTTGGCGGCGGTTGTGAAGCGGCCCTTATCTCCTGCGAATAACCATCTTTCAAATCGTTTAAGACTAACACTATGAAATTAGATTCAAAAGTACCCTCAGGACCTCTTGAAGAGAAATGGAACCGCCATCTTAAAGATATTAAGCTGGTTTCTCCAAACAACAAGCGTAAGCATAAAGTGATCGTTGTTGGCACCGGCCTGGCAGGCGCTTCTGCAGCTGCGAGCCTTTCTGAACTGGGCTATAATGTCCAAACATTCTGTATTCAGGACTCAGCTCGCCGGGCACACAGTATTTCTGCACAGGGTGGAATCAATGCTGCAAAAAACTATCAAAATGATGGCGATAGCGTTTGGCGTCTCTTTTATGATACCATTAAAGGTGGGGATTATCGCAGCCGTGAAGCGAATGTGTATCGTCTGGCCGAAAACTCAAACAATATTATTGATCAGGCGGTAGCACAGGGAGTTCCATTTGGCCGTGAGTATGGCGGCCTTCTCGACAACCGATCTTTCGGTGGCGCGCAGGTATCCAGAACATTCTATTCGCGCGGACAGACCGGACAGCAGCTGTTGCTGGGTGCTTACCAGGCGATGATGAAAGAGGTTCACAACGGAAAAATTGAGAGCTTTACCCGCCACGAGATGCTCGATCTCGTCGTTGTTGACGGCAAAGCGCGCGGTATTATTACCCGCGATCTGGTGAACGGAACCATTAACAAGTGGGAAGCGGATGCAGTAGTGCTCTGCACCGGCGGTTATGGAAATGTTTTCTACCTCTCTACCAATGCAAAAAATTCTAACGTGACAGCAGCCTGGCGATGCCACCGCCGTGGTGCTGCATTTGCCAATCCCTGTTTTGTTCAGATTCACCCAACCTGTATTCCGGTATCCGGCGATTATCAGTCAAAACTGACATTGATGAGTGAAAGCTTGAGGAATGACGGACGAGTGTGGGTACCGCGTTCTAAAGACGACAGCCGACACCCCAACGAAATTCCCGAGGAGGACCGGTTCTATTATCTTGAAGAGAAGTATCCGAGTTTCGGTAATCTTGTACCGCGTGATGTTGCCTCCCGAAATGCAAAACTGGTAACCGACGATGGTTTGGGAGTGGGTGATTCAGGCCTCGCAGTCTATCTTGATTTTCGCGATGCCATTAAGCGCGATGGCGAAGATGCCATCCGTGCCAAGTATGGCAACCTTTTTGATATGTATCAGAATATTACGGATGAAAATCCATATAAACAGCCAATGAGAATTTTTCCCGCTGTACACTATACGATGGGTGGTCTGTGGGTAGATTATAACCTGATGAGTAATATCCCCGGGCTGTTTGTGGCCGGGGAGGCAAATTTCTCCGATCACGGGGCAAACCGCCTTGGAGCAAGTGCATTGATGCAAGGCTTATCTGATGGTTATTTCATAATTCCATATACCATTGGCGATTATATTGCCGGAGAAGATCTTAAAGTAGTAGGAACAGGCCACGAAGCTTTTAGTGAAGCAGCTGATAAATCACAAAAACAACTCGACAAATTACTGGCTGTAAAAGGCGATAAAACCGTGATTGAATTTCATCGTGAGCTCGGCAAGATTATGTGGGATAAGGTTGGGATATCACGGAGTAAGGAGGGGCTTGAATCAGCTATTAAAGAGATTCGTGCACTTCGCGAAGAGTTTTGGCAAAATGTTCGTGTACCTGGTGAGGCCAATTACTACAACAAATATTTAGAGTTTGCAGCACGTGTAGCCGATTATTTTGAGTTGGCTGAGCTGATGGCGCTTGACGCCCTCGACAGAGATGAATCGTGCGGATGCCATCTTCGTGATGAGTTTCAAACGGAAGAGGGTGAAGCCCTTCGCAACGATGAAAAGTACTCTTTTGTTTCGGCGTGGGAGTTCCTTGGTGTAAACGGCAAACTTGAAACCAAACTCCACAAAGAGGATTTGAACTTTGAATTTGTGGAATTAAAACAAAGAAGTTACAAATAACAGGATTTGATATGAGCGAAATGACAATTAATCTGAAAATTTGGCGCCAAAAAAGTATAGACGATCAAGGCGGATTTCAGACCTATCAGTTAAGTGAAGTAAGTGAGCATATGTCTTTTTTGGAAATGCTTGATGTATTGAATGAAAAGCTTATTAAAGAGGATATAGATCCTGTTGAGTTTGATTATGACTGCCGGGAAGGTATATGCGGTTCTTGTAATATGGTGGTGAACGGTTCTGCTCATGGCCCCAAACGACTCACTGCTGTTTGCCAGCTTCATATGAGAACGTATAATGATGGCGACACCATTGTCATTGAACCCCCAAGAGCCGCTGCGTTTCCTGTGATCAGGGATCTGGTGGTAGACCGGTCTGCTTTAGACAGAATAATTGAGGTGGGCGGTTATGTATCGGTTAAAACAGGAGCTGCTCCCGAAGCGAACCTGATCCCCGTAGAACAGGAAGTATCGAACACTGCATTTGATTATGCTACTTGTATAGGGTGCGGAGCGTGTGTTGCGGCTTGTCCAAACTCTTCGGCCGCACTGTTTACCGGCGCAAAAGTTGCTCACCTGAATAGCCTTCCCCAGGGCTATCCCGAGCGGAAAAGACGAACCATTGCAATGGTTGACCAGATGGCGAAAGAAGGTTTTGGAGACTGTTCAAATCATGGTGAGTGTGAAGCTGTATGCCCGGTTGGGATCAGTATTTCCTCCATAGCAGAAATGCGTAAAAGTTACCTTAAGGCAGTTCTCTGATCTTTGAAGTAACCTGGCTGAATTGCCCCCCCCATTGGGATCCCTTTGGGAGAAGGCACCAGAACACGAAGGTTCACTGAGAATCATCCTTTATCGAGAAAAGCCCTGAAAAAGAGGGTGAATTCTCGCTGAACGTTCAGAGGTTCATCAAAGATCGCTTAATCAGCGATTGAAAGTGATAAACACCAAGCTCTCGTTCTACCGAAAATCTGCCTTTATCATAAGCTCTCGATTTTAATCCTCTCTGAACAGCTTCACAGATCTCAATATCTTCCTGCTGAATTTTTTCACTGTAGGCTATATCCTCCTTGATGATAGGCTGCATTTTGTCTGAAACAGGATCTTTGTAATAGTAGTAAAATTCAACGATGCATTGATTCTGATCTACAGGGATCACCACATTGGTTTGCAGCCGTCCGGGAAGAATGTTCAACATCATGTTGGGATAGATGAAATAGTAGAAAGCTTCACCGTCTTCAGTCTTGTAAATATTGTCACTTCCACTGTCGGAAAAGGGGCTGTACTGTAGGGAATAGAACTCCTCAACTTCAGTTACGTAGTTTCCATAGTCGAGCATTTTGGCCAATTCAGGATGTACAATAGGGATATGATAGCCCTCAAGATAGTTGTCGATGTAAACCTTCCAGTTGCATGCAATTGAATAGGATACTTTTGAATGAAACCGGAACTCCTCTAAATTGATAGGGGATATGCGTTTATCAATCCCTTCTATGACACTGCTTAACGGACGGGGTTCGTCTGATATGTTGATAAAGATCAAACCCTGCCAGATTTGACATTGAACAGGGGTAAGGCCAAAATCTTTTTTATCAAAGAGGTCTACACGATCCCACTGCGGTACGCCCCGGAGTGAGCCATCCATGAGGTAAGTCCAGCCGTGATATTGGCATTGAAGCACCGATTTGGTCCCTTTCTTTACGGCTATAGGCCCGCCACGGTGCTTGCAAACGTTAAACCATGCCCGGGTATGACCGTCATTATCCGTGACGATAAGAATTGGATTTCCGGCCACATTTCTGCAAAGCGAATCACCCGGCTCAGGTATCTCAGAAATGTGCCCGGCCAGCTGCCACTCGTTCGAAAAAATCGCCTTCATTTCCAGTTCCGACATACCCGGTTGGGTATACCAGGAAGAGGGTATGGTTTGAGCCCGTTCTATAGGCTCTTGATGGAGATCCTCCCTCGATATGAAATCAGGCAGGTTATCCACAACGTGATTTAGTTATACATCTTTTCAGCTTCAGCGGCGAGTGCCATTACTGCATCGGTATACATCTGGCTTGGATTATATCGGAAAACAGCACGCTCCACGCTTCCGGTGATGTTCTTAAAATGAGCCAGGTAATTACCAACGGAGAGGATATTATTGTTCATATCAAAAATATCATCACCCACAAACCAGCGGTTCAGTGAGTAGGGAATGAACTGCGCGTAGGTCATTGCACCGGCATAGCTCGATTTTAGTTCAAACACATCAATATTATTTCGCTCGGTGAACTTGAGAAGTTCTTCAAGCTGAGCCCGTGCAAATTCGGCTCTGTAGTTTTCGGAATACATCGATACATAGGCATTCAGCGGATTAAAACTGCCAATATTCTTGCCGAAATCCGATTCAATACCGATAATTGCCGCAATCACATATATGGGAATATCGTATTCTGCCTCAGCTATTTTAAGCTGATCGATATTGGCATCAATAAAACCGGATATATTCCGCTTTTTAGCCTCAAACCCGAGTATGCGCTGGTACTCTTCAAAAGTAAGTACACGCCGTTCGGCCGACTTCCTGAAACGGTCTCCGATTCCGTCATAAATTTCAAATCTTGAATCCGCCAGGAAAGGTTTGAGGTCCACACCCTTTTTATCGAAATATTCAATAAGAGAGTTAAGGCTTGCCGGGGTGTCGCTGTTTACAGAAGCCTGATTAATGGCATTCGAAGCAACCGGGCCATTTGTCTGGGCTTGGAGCGTATCAGCAGCCAGTATTAACGAGCAAATAGTAAGAACAGATAATAGAGCAGTAGTGATATTTTTTTTCATTGCTAATCCTCACACAACAAATAGTTCAAATTGAAATGTAACCAACGCATGATAACAATTTCACAATTGATTCAAAGCTCAATTATGAATTTTTAAGAAAAATTTAAATCACAACATTTTTCAAATAGAACTAAAAATTGAATAGCGTATTGTGTGGGGAGATTTATACACTTTTTCAAGACCTTAATTTGAAAAAGTTAACCCAAAAGCAGGGTTAGAGTCTTTTTTAAAGATCTGCTCTAAGATCTCTTAACGTTTACGTGTCCAAAATTAGTTATTTCTAAATAGATTTAAACCTATAAGTTAAGAGTTGAAAGATTTACCTGTTTTCGAATTTTCGAGTATTTAAAAACGAATATACATAGCGGGATCAACCGGGCGTCCGTCTCTTCGGATTTCAAAATGGAGATGAACACCGGTAGCCACGCCCGAATCTCCTGCGGTGCCTATAACCTGGCCGCGTTGTACACTTTGCCCTTCTCTTACCCTCAATCTGTCGAGGTGAGCATACAATGTGGTGTACTCAGTACCGTGCCGGATAACCACCATGCGTCCGTAACCACGAGAATTTCGTGCTTCAATAACCACACCATCGGCTGCAGCCAGAATACTATCTCCGCGGTTTGCATCCAGATCAATTCCCTCATGCGGACGAGTCCAGCGTTGTCCAAATGGAGAAGTGATTACAGCATTACCGGGAACAGGGGAGCTGAAACTCAAGCCTTCTGCACTCATGACCGATGTACGGGAAGAACTTCTGCCCGGGCGGCTTCTGCTGCCTGTCTCGCGGTTTCTCCAGGGAATTGAGATGGTGACACCAAATGTGAACGTAGATGGATTGATCTTTATACCTGAAGCCTGTGGAGTTTGTCCGTTTACATTTCGTGCGGTAAAGGAGTTATTTTGAAAACTGTTGAATCTATATCTGGCATCCAGGCGCAAATACTTGAATAGGTAGTATTTTGCACCAATAGTATAACCCAGTGAAAAAGAGTTACCGGAGCCCTCTGGCTGAATCCAGGCACCGGGTTCATCTTCATCCAAAATCCCCTTGAAACGCATATTCCAAAAACTACCGGAATGCACGCCTGTGTAAACGCCAATCCTGCTCCACTGAAGGCCTAAATTGACACCTACGGTGGCTTGGTTAAAGTTAACCGGACCACCTAGAAATATGGACTCTTGATTATGCAGTAAATAGTCACCATGAATGCTGTAATATAACCGGTGCCAAAAATATCTCTCTAACTCAAGTTCCAGGTTACCTTTTTGTGTGAAACTGATATCACCACCAAATGCAGGGTTTTGAGTTATATCAAGTTCATACTGCTGAACGGAATAGCCCAGGGAAAAGCGGTAGTTTTGAGCATGGAGATTAACTGCTGTGAATAGAAAAATCACAAGAGAAATCATTGCCGCTGACACAAATGGGTGCATAGATATCACAGGTGATGATATTATCGATATTTTTAATAAAGATATCTCCTGCGGTTTAAAGAAGCGAGCCTAAAAAGATAATTCAACCCTGATCTATAATATCGGCCAAAATTACTTGCTGTAAAGTAGTTTCATGCCAAGCCTGGTCTGTCGCAAGAAACCCGCAAAGTTTCCTCTCTGTAATAGTCACATTCTTCTAAATTGGGAATGATTTAAAAGAAAAACTTAGCGGGTTTATCGTTGACAAAAAAAAACCTGCTATAGACTATATAGCAGGTTTGTTTCAATTTGAAAGGGATTCAGATGCAGCTCTGTTACTACTGCATTTGTGGTTGTCCCATCATCTCCTGAATTCTTTGTTGCAGTGACGGATCCTGCTGGAGGGCCATGTTAATGGCCATAAATCTCTCAGGTTCCATACCTTCATCTTCAATAGCACTCATGAGCTTTGACTCCATATCCTGTTCCAGTACACTAATGGTTTCTGAAGCCTTGTCAAATTTTTCAAGCTCTTCTGAACTCACATTGATATCATCATCCGGTTGACCGGTTTGACGGGCCTGGGCAATTTGATTAAATGTTTCAACTGCAAGTCCTTCATCTTCTACAATGGCTACCATCTCTTGTTGAGATTCCATTTGGATTTGCTGAACTACGGATGATGCATCAAGAAACTTCTTTAGTTCATCATCAGAAACATCAATTTCAGCTGCAGGTTGTTGCTGCTGAAACTGTTCCTGCATTGGATCTTCGGCCGGAGCCTGTTCTGTGACAGGTTCGCCCTGATCTGACTGACAGGCAAGCAGAGAAAAAGCCAGTATTGGTACTAATAAATATTTTAGCATGATATTGTTTTGGTGTGTAGGTTTATACTTAATAGTTATAATACTAACACAAGCAAGAGAAGAGTGTTTCCCGTTTTATACGATTTAATAGGTTTTTAATTGAATTTACATTTTGACTGCTGAATCGGAAGCCATTTATTACCTGAGTTCAAGTAAAAAAATGCGGAGGTCAGGAGTTAGTGTAGATAGGATACTTCAGTTTCCGGTTCACTCACAGAATTCGTTTTCTCAGCCAGTGGCAATTCGAAGATAAATTCAGACCCTTTTCCCGGTTCACTAATACACCAAACGTCCCCGTTCATGGCTTTGGTAAATTTTTTGACGATATAGAGTCCAAGGCCAACAGAACCTTCATTTCCGGTTGGTTTATTCGAGGTGGTGCCAAATTGGCGAAAAAGGTTCCTTTGTTCATCCTTAGAAATACCGGGCCCCTCATCTTTGAAAGTAACTCTTACATGCTCACTATAGGTTACCACTGAGATGTTTACAGTGGTATTAAAAGGGGAGTATTTCAGAGAGTTTGAGATCAGATTATCAAATATTCTAACGAGATTATTGGAGTGGCCATATACTAAAATCGGATCATCTTTAATTGCGCATTTCAGATTAATATTCTTTCTGGTTGCTGTTTTTTTAAAATTTTCAACAGAGTGTTTCAAAATCTCAACAATATTCAGCTCTTCATTTGCTGTTAGAGCACTCTTATTCTGAATATCCAAAAGGTTATTTACCAGACTTATCATTTTTTCGGCTGATATATGAATCAAATTTGAGTACTCATTCAATTCACTGTCACTGATATTATCTTCTTCTCTGATCAGATCAGTTATCATTATGATTGAAGATAGCGGATTGCGTAGATCGTGAACTGCCATATTCAGGAATTCATCTTTTTCTCTGTTCAGCCTGTTCAACTGTAAATTTTGCTCTTTGATCTCTTCTCTCGATTCTCTGAGCGAAAGGTTGTTTCTCTTTTTGGTGCGATTCATATGAGTTAAAAGCACTGTAATAACAATTAAAAAGAGGACGCCTGCCAGCAGGAAATTTTTAAGGAGATCCTGCCTGGCAAGTTCAGCCTGTTTTAAATCAGATTCTCTGTTTAAGAGTTCAATCTCTTTGTCTTTTTGCTCTACATCAAACCGGATCTGTAATTCATTGATACGCTGTACACGCTCACTATTATTTAGCGTATCGGTTATTTGATGAAAGGTTTGAAAATGAGCATGTGCTTTTCTGAAATCTCCATTCAACTCGTAGATCTCTGCTGCAAGCTGATGCGCGTCTTTTAATCCTTCGCGATGCCTTTCAACCTGAGCAAGCTCAATTGATGTGAGAGCATGCTTTAAAGCGGTCTCAAGCTCCATTTTGTCCCGGTAAAGATTGCTTAAAAAAAGATTTACATATACCTGGTTCAGTCTTTGGCTGTTATTTTCAAAGTAATCGGCAGCTTTTACCAGGTAAGGCAAGGCTTTTTCAAACTCTCCTTGATTACGGTAGGTGTTGCCAATATTAAGTGTGGCAGTCATATATAAATTGCTATCGGGTTCCTCTTCGAGGGAACCTTTTGCGGTCATGTAAAAATAATCAAGAGCTTTGTCATACTCACCCTGTCTTCTGTGAAGTACTCCCAGGTTATTGGTTGAGGTGAATGCCTCTGAAGTTTGCCCAATGGACTTTCTTTTTTCAATGCTTTCCATTAGATAGTAGGCCGTCATATCATAATTCCCCTGCTCAGCATATACGAGCGCAAAGTTATTTAATATAGAAGCGATACGATCATCATTATCAAGCGCTTCTTCTATTTTTATTGCAGAAAAATAGTGATTTACGGCTCGTTCATAGTCGCCAAAATCGAAATAATTTATACCCAGTAAATTATGTGAGCGAGCCAATCCATTCTGATAGTTGAGGTCTTGCGAAATAATAAATGCCTGCCTGGCCGATTGAAATGAACCACGGGTATCTTTTCCCCGCAGTTCTGAACTTTTCACTATAAGACTGTCAACAGCAGCTTCTGTCTTGGATACTTTCAACACTTCACCTGTGTCCATGTCAAAAATGTGATATTGGTTATCAATCTCCTGAATGGTTAATTGTGAAGTAGATTGTTTTTCAGGAAAGGCTTGAAAATCCAGTGCTGTCAGAACTGTGAGCAGGATGATAATAATGTTCATTCTTATTCTTGCAAATATAGTAAATGGCCCGGTTATCTACCTTAAGGAGGAAAAGGCAATGGAGGTATGTCAAATATATAGAATATTAGAAAATTCTAATAATTAGAATTTCAAGTACTCTCTGCCCGAAAGGATTCTCTCATTTTTATCTGTGAAGCACATGTAAACAATCAGCTATTGATTGTTAAAGAGTGGTTGTTCAATCTTCAAATTCTACGGTTGCCTGACGCTGCCTGTTTACGATCAATTTTGTTACATCCGGTCGTGAGTAGTGCCCGGATGGGTCAAAATTCTGCCGCTCCTCCAGTACCCGGTTAAAGTCGAGCTGCTGGATGATGAGCCCTTCACTGTTCAGCAGAGGTTCCACGATCCACTCACCATCGGGTCCGGCAATACATGAACCGCCGTCAGTGAGAACTTCAGGAGCATTTTCGAGTATTTTTTCAAGGTGCGGGGTATCGGCAGGGAAATCATTTTTGGTCATTAGCGCAGATACCGAGAGAACAAAGGAACGTGATTCAAGCGCAATAAACCGGGTGATCTCTTTTGTATTTCGGACGCTCCCCGGCCAGACGGCCACATGAAGGTTCTCACCCATTCCATAAAGGGCTGTTCGTGGAAGTGGCATCCAGTTTTCCCAGCAGTTGAGCCCGCCTACAGTAAACTCCTTGAGTGGATGGACCCGCAGCCCGTTGCCATCGCCGGGCGCCCAGGTGAGGCGCTCATCATAAGTAGGCTGTAGTTTGCGATGAACAGATTGGATTAAACCCATCGGATCAATATAAACCAGTGAACAGTAGAGGCTGTGCCCACCGCGATCTTTGGCCCGTTCGATGATACCGAGATAGACTGCGATAGAATATTTTTTTGCAAGGTTGCACACTTCATCCAGATCCCCCTCCTCAATTCGGACAGCATTCCGGGCGTAGTGAGCGTGGAGCTCTTTTTGTACCGGAGAGTTCCACTCCGTTGCGCTTGTATTGGAAACCCAATGGGGATAGCCCGGAACCAATCCCTCTCCAAAGGCGATCAGTTCACAATCCTGCTTCCCGGCTTCTTGAATGGCATTTTCGATCTTTTTCAGAGTTTCGGCTTTGTTCAGCCATACGGGTGAGATTTGTGCGAGGGCAACGGTTAGCAGATTATTATCGGACATATCGAATTGCATTAATCATAGTTTTGGGAATTCTGTAAGTTGATAGCTGAAATTCCAAATTTCAAATATCAAATCCTAAAAGTGTGCAGAATGAAAGTCCGCCTCTTCAATCTGTATGAAAAACTCACTGCATTTCGAAGAATAGAACAGATTAGCAACCAATTTAAAGGATAAACATTTGATGTTTAGACCTGATACGGTTATTGTACTTTTGATGAGTTTAATCAAACCCTTAGGCTAAAAATAAGTAATGAAATCAGACTTCAGGAAGAAAAATAATTTGATCAATCCTCAGGAAGGTGAGAGCTCAGAATATGTGAATCCTTCAGGCCGTGATGAAGAAAGTAATCAGCCTAAAAAGCGACCGGATCTCTTTAAGCTTTTATTTCGATTTGGTTTTTCTCTGCTTCCGGCGGTATTTATTACCGGCCTCATAAATGGATTTCTCAGTGAAGTGGTCAGCTTCTCCACAGAGTTTGGGGCACCTATGATGATTGCATTTACAGTTGTGATATTTACAGCTTTCTGGGTGCTGCTTACGCTTATAGGACCTTATAAAAATAGTCACATATAAAAGCATCATGCATGTCATCAAAAATAAAAGCAGCCATCATCGGCTATGGTAAATCAGGAAAGAACATTCATGCTCCACTGATTGATGCACGTGACGATATTATCCTGAGCGCTGTATTGAAACGTTCGGGACCTGACCGGCTGGCAGATCGCCCGGATATTGAGGTATTTCGGGATATGATTACTCTGTTAAAAAATGATTCCATCACGCTTGTGATCATCACCACACCCAACCACCTGCACTACCGGATGGCAGAACAGGCACTTAATGCGGGTAAACACGTAGTGGTGGATAAACCCTTTACGGTCACATCTAATGAGGCGGAGAAGTTGATAGATCTGGCTGAAAAAAAGGGCAGGGTCCTTTCCGTATTTCAAAATCGAAGATGGGATGGAGATTTTCTTACCGTTGCGAAATTGTTGAATGAAAAATCAGTAGGCCGGCTTGTTGAATTTGAATCCAATTTCAATCGCTTTCGAAGTGAATTAAGAGACGACGCATGGAAAGAGATGAGTTTACCCGGCAGCGGAATTTTGTATGATCTTGGTCCGCACCTGATCGACCAGGCACTGCAGCTTTTTGGCAAACCTGATTCACTTCGCGCAGATATCAGGAAACAGAGGGGAGGGGATACCGATGACTGGTTTGAAATTGATCTCTATTACAATGGGTTTAAAGCCAAATTGAAAGCAGGTATGCTGATTATGGATGATACACCCCGGTTTGTTCTTCGAGGTGATGGCGGAGCTTATGTGAAATACGGATTTGATCCTCAGGAACAGGCGCTTTCAGATGGAGTTGACCCTAAAAGGCATGATTGGGGCACAGAAGAAGAGTCAAAGTTTGGAATCCTTCGGTTTCGAAAGGAGGGAAGAGTTGAACATGTGAGAGTTAAAACAGCACCCGGTAACTATCCTCACTTTTATCGAAATGTTGTTGATGCCATTCAAAAAAGCAGCGAGCTCTCTGTAAAACCAACTGAGGC